>Ga0268276_1002224_pt1 | contig 17004 bp, 18 predicted proteins | sample saktaG_4_FD_190145 | JGI IMG/M metagenome (GOLD analysis project Ga0268276, IMG submission 190145) | Saline water microbial communities from Sakinaw Lake, British Columbia, Canada - sak_2010_1_5_45m | ecosystem: Environmental > Aquatic > Non-marine Saline and Alkaline > Saline ...
GCGTTTCCTTTTAATTTTGAAATTTTGTGTTGAATTCTCATTCCAAACACCTCCTTTTCTTAATTTTTCCTGCTATTGCCTTAGTAGATAATTATAGAATAAATCAAAATAAAGTCAACGGAGCCTGGAGTCGGACTTGAACCGACAACCTACTACTTACGAAGTAGTTGCTCTACCATTGAGCTATCCAGGCTTTCTTTATATAAAATACCAAATATCATAAGAATTGTAAATACGCTTTATCTATGCTAAAATTCACTGAATTACGAAAATTATATGAAAATTACAAAAACATATTTAGATTATGCTGCCACTACCCCTGTTGATCCTCGTGTATTAAAAACAATGCTTCCTTATTTTACAGAAAAATTTGGAAATTCTGTTTCTTTACATACCTTTGGTCAAGAAGCAAAAAAAGCTCTTGAAAAAACCCGTTTAATAATGGCAAAAGCTCTTAATGCAAAGGATAAAAATGAAATAATTTTTACCAGTTCAGCGACAGAAAGTAATAATCTTGCTATCAAGGGAATAGCTTTTGCCAATCAAAACAAAGGAAAGCATATTATTATCTCATCAATAGAACATAGTTGTGTTCTTAATAGCGCTCAATGGTTAGAAAAACAAGGATTTGAAATCACAAAAATAAAAGTGGACGAATATGGATTAACAGATCCAAAAGAAATAGAAAAAGCAATAAGAAAAGACACAATTTTAGTATCAATTATTCATGCTAATAATGAAATTGGAACAATTGAACCAATTGAAGTAATAGGAAAGATTTGTGAAAAAAAGAAAGTATATTTTCATACTGACGCAGTTCAAAGTTTTGCAAAAATACCTATTGACGTACAAAAAATGAAAGTTGATTTATTAACTACTTCTTCACATAAACTCTATGGACCAAAAGGCGCAGCTTTATTATATATTAAAAAAGGAACAAAAATTGAACCATTAATTCATGGTGGAGGTCATGAATTTGGCTTAAGAGCATCTACAGTCAATATTCCAGCAATTGTAGGATTTGGAAAAGCAGTAGAAATCTGTGAAAAAGAAATGAAAAAAGAATCAAAAAGACAAATTAAATTAAGAGATAAATTAATTAATGGAATTTTAAAAAAGATCCCTGATTCTTATCTTAATGGCCATCCAAAAAAACGATTGCCTAATAATATTAATTTCTCGTTTGCTTATGTTGAAGGAGAATCAATCATAATGGATCTAAATTCGTATGGTATTGCTAGTTCTACTGGTTCTGCTTGTTCTTCTGAAAAATTAGAGGCCAGTCATGTTCTTTTAGCATGCGGATTGCGTCCAGAACAAGCTCATGGTTCTTTAAGATTAACTATTGGAAGGTGGACTAAAGAAAAAGACATTAATTATATTCTTAAAATATTACCAAAAACCATAGAGAAATTAAGAAAATTATCTCCATATGTACAATAAGAAAGTTCTACAACATTTTAAATCTCCCCATAATTTTGGAAAAATAAAAAACCCCGACGGTATTGGTAAAGTCGGAAACTTAATTTGTGGAGATGTATTATGGCTTTACATAAAAATAGGAAATAATAAAAAAGGAGAGGAAATAATTAAAGATATTAAATTTGAAACATATGGGTGCGTAGCCGCCTTAGCAAGCAGCAGCATAATTACTGACTTAGCAAAAGGAAAAACTATAAAGCAAGCCCTTAAAATAAACCAGAAGGAAATGATAAAATCCTTAGGTGATTTACCCCCCATAAAGACTCATTGTTCTATCTTAGCTGTTGATGCTTTATTAGAAGCAATTTATAATTATTTAATAAAAAACAAAAGAATAATTTCTGAAGAATTAAAAAAACATCATAAAAGGGTAGAAAGAGAAGAAAAGATAATTGAAGAAAAATATAAAGAATGGACTCAGATTGAAGAAAAAATTCATGATTCCCAAGAATAAGCAAGATAAAAAAATAGTTGTTGGAATGTCTGGAGGAATAGATTCTTCCATGGCTTTAGTATTACTAAAAAAACAAGGGTGGCATCCAATTGGTGTTTCTTTAAAATTACCTATCTGGCAAAACAAATTAAATCCCTTAAAAGAAAACCCTTCTTGCACTAAAGAATCTTTAAAAATAGCGAAAGACGTTTGTAAAAAATTAAATGTCCCCTATTATATTATAGACGCTAAAAAAGATTTTCAAAAAGAGGTTGTTAGCTATTTTATTTCCGAATGGAAAAATTTAAGGACTCCAAATCCTTGTGTTGTTTGTAACCCTGATTTTAAATTCAAACAATTATTACAATGGGCAAAAAAACACAATATTCAACATATTGCCACTGGCCATTATGCTCGATTACACTTAAACAATAAAACAAAACAATTTGAGCTTTTAAAAGCCAAAGATAAAAACAAAGATCAATCTTATGATTTATGTTTATTACCACAAAAATATCTCTCCCATATTATTTTCCCATTAGGTGATTATACAAAAGAAAAAATCTATGAAATAGCACACAAAAAAGGTTTTAAGGTATTAACTAAGAAGAAAGAAAGCCAAGACTTTTGTTATATCGCAGGACAATCACTTTGTCCCTTTCTTAAAGAAAAAATTGGAGAAAAACAAGGCCCAATCCTTGATTTAAAAGGAAATATCTTATCTAAACACCATGGATTGCATTTTTTTACTTTAGGCCAGCGAAAAGGCATAAAATTATCCAATGGCCCATATTTTGTAGCAGGATGGGATAAAAAAAGAAACAGCCTTTTTGTTACTAAAAATAAAAGAACTCTTTATAAAAAAGAGTTGTCTGTTTTTCCATATCATTTTATCTCTGAAAAAAAATTATCAAAACCCATTAATATACAGGTTAAAACCCGGTATCAACAAAAACTATCTCAAGCTCGCTTGATTCCAGAAAAAAGAAAATTAAAAATAATTTTAAAAAAGAAAATTTTTGCTCCTTGCCCTGGTCAATTTGCGGTATTTTATAAAAAAGATAAATGTTTAGGTGGTGGAAAGATCATTTGAGCGGGATACGAGAATCGAACTCGTGCCTCAACCTTGGGAAGGTTACATACTACCATTATACGAATCCCGCAATCTTTTTATTTTTTGAATTTTCCTATCAAATTATACCAAATCTGAACAATCTTAGAAAAAAAGGAATTAGAAGATTCTTCAGGCTCAAAAGAAGTGCTAATTTGAATTTCAGAATCAGAAGAATCTTTGGGAGGTAAAACCATTATAACATCCTCCCCTTCTTTTTTTAATCCTAGCATTAAACGCGCTGTTTGCTCAAGCGATTCTTCTCCTTTCCCCTTTTCCAAAAGTTGTTCGAGCTTTTCTTTTTCTTTTATTAAATTACTTTTTGTTTGCTCTAAATCTTCTGATTCATCAATTAATAATTGATAGGTTTGTAAATCCCCCTTTATTCTTAAAGAAAAAAAGAAAACAAGAGTTAAGCAAACTGTAATTAACAAGAATTTTTTCATATTTCAGTTTGATTTAGAAAAGATTTTAAGAAAAACTTCTGGGGGAATTTGAAGATTAGCTTGACCTAATAATCTTTTCTTTCCTTTTTGTTGCCTTTTCAAAACCTTCATCTTCCTTGTTATATCGCCTCCATAAAGACCCGCCGTAACATCTTTTTTTAATGCTGATAAAGTTTCTCTAGCAATAATTCTTCCAAACGCTTTTACTTGAATAGAAACAGGGTAATTTTGATGAGGTAAGATTTCCTTAAGCTTTAAAGCTAATTTCCTAGCTTCCCTTTCAGCTTTTTTTTCAAAAATTATTCTGGACAAACCTTCAAATGTTTTTCCTGCTAAAACTACTTCTAGCTTTTCTAGTTGCGTTTCTTTATATCCGGATATTTCATAATTTAAAGAAGCATAACCAGAAGAAATAGATTTTAAATTATCATAAAAATCTTTAATTACTTCTTCCAAAGGAACTTGACAAGTAATAATCAATTTATCAGAAAGACTAAGTGTGTGAACATCTTCACCTCGTGAAGTATTTATAAGTTTTAAAATTGCTGATAAATATTCTGTAGGTGTAATGACCTCCATTTTTACCCAAGGTTCTTCACAAGAAAGCAATATATCTGAACGTGGCCATTCACTAGGATTAGTAATAATCTTAGTTGTCTTATCGTCTTTTAATAAAACTTTATACGGTACAGTTGGATGAGTGATGATTAGATTTAATCCATATTCACCTTTTAAACGTTCTTGGGTAATTTTTAAATGCAACATTCCTAAAAATCCTAAACGATAACCCCGTCCTAATACTTCTGAATTTTCAGGAGTGAAATAAAGGGCAGAATCATTTAATTTTAATTGAGATAAAGAATAACGAAAATTTTCAAAATCCTGTTCACCTCTTTTCTTAATAAGTGAAACGGGTCCGCCTTTAGCTAAATAAAAACCAGCAAACACCATTGGTTTTGGATCTTCATATCCAGGCAAAACTTCAATTGGTAGCTTTTTAGCTATTGTATCTCCCACTCTTACTAATCCTGGATCTTTTAAACCAGTAGCTATCCATCCTATTTCCCCAGATTTTAAATTTTCCTTTGATTTTAATTCTGGACTGAAGTAACCTAAATCTAAAACATCACTTTTTGATTTACTAGCAGTAAAAACAATTTTTTCTCCTTTTTTAATTTCTCCTTCTACAACACGAATATAAGCTATTACTCCTTTATAATCATCATAATGAGAATCAAAGATTAAAGCGCGAAAAGGTAATTCTTTATTAATAATTGGATGAGAAACTTCTAAAATAACTTTTTTTAGCAATAAATCCACATTCTTACCAGTTCTAGCTGAAACAAGAACAATATCATCAATTGTCGTATCTAATAAATCAGCTAATTCTTTTTTCTTATTTTCTAAATCATAAATATCTAAATCAATTTTATTAATAGCACCGATAATTTTCAAGTTTTGCTTTTTAGCTAATTGAAGATTAGAAAGTGTTTGCGCTTGAATTCCCTGGATACCATCAACTAGTAATATAGCCCCTTCTACAGCAGCTAAAGCGCGAGAAACCTCATAAGTAAAATCCACATGGCCAGGAGTATCAATAAGATTTAGAATAAAATCATCATAATTCATCTGAACAGGGTGCATCTTAATAGTAATTCCATGTTCTTTTTCTAAATTCATTCCATCCAAATATTGCGGCGTTAATTTATTCTGAGAAACAGTATTTGTTATTTCTAAAAATCTATCGGCCAAAGTAGACTTACCATGGTCTATATGCGCAATTATAACAAAATTTCTAATATTTTTATCTTTTTCTTCCATATATTTTTTGAACAATAATCCTTTTTAATTCGTCAATTTCTTTAATTTTAAACCAATTACAAAAAGCTACAAACACAACAAAAGAAATAATGAAAGCAATAAAAGCGCATAACGCTAAATTAATTACTTTATCTATAGGAAAAATTCCTTTTAATAACATTAAAGATAAATAAGCTACTGATCCGCTTAATAAAGAAGCAACCGTTATTTTTCCTAAAGAATGATAAAACTTTTTTAATAAAGAAATAGGAACATCTGTCTTTAATAAAAAGAAAAGAATAAGAAAATAAAAAAGATAGGTAACAGCCACTGCAACAGTTAAACCAATTACCCCAAAAGATAATCCTAATTTATAACACAAAAAGAAACCTGTGGAATAAGAAATTACACTAGCAATAAACGGCCTTAAAGCATCCCCTTTTGCAAAAAATACTCTTAAAAGAAAAATATTTACGCCTTGAAAAATCATTCCAAAAGAAAGAATAGAAAAAACCTGTATCGTATTTACTGTAGAAGCCCAATCAAATTTTCCATAACCATATAAAAATCGAATAATAGGCTCGCGGAAAACGAAAAACCAAACAGCTATTGGAATAAGAAAAAAGAATATTTGTAAAAGGGTATTGATAGAAGTTTTAACAAAATCTTCATGTTTTTTCTCAGCATTTAATTTTGACAAACTAGGAAAAGCGGCAATAGCAAAAGACAAGGCAAAGACAGTTTGAGGAAAATTCTGAATTTCATTAGCAAGATTAAATACAGCAATACTTCCCTCTTTTAGCGTACTAGCAATAGCAGTAATGCCCAAAAGAAAAACCTGATAAACAATAATTCCCAAAGAACGAGGAACCATCATTAAAATTCCTTTCTTTAGACCTTCTTTTAACTCTGTAAACATAGAAAGCTTAAAAGCAAATTTATAACCTGTTCCAATAAGAGCTGGAATTTGGACTAAAATATGAAGCACAGCTCCTAAAACCACCCCCCAAGCTAATCCTTTTAAGCCCATTGATGGAACAAAGAAAAGAATACCGATTATTATTCCTAAATTATAAAATAAAGGCGCCAAAGCACTGACTAAAAATAATTTAAATATTTTTAAAACACTGGCAACAACAGATGAGATGCCCATTAAAATAGGTTGAATCATCATAATTCTTGTCAAAATAACAGCTATTTCTAATTGCTCAGGACTAAAACCTACTAAAAGACGAGATAAAAGAGGTTCTGTAAATATTGCCACTAATAAGGCTAATGATCCAACAAAAGAACCAATAATTAAAATAATAGCATTAGAAAATTGCCATGCTTCTTTCTTATCTTTTGCCCAATATTGACTAAAAATAGGAATAAAGGCAGCTGAAATAGCTCCCATAATAAAAATATTATAGATCATATCAGGTAGGCGAAAAGAAGCATAATAAATATCTAAATTTCCAGAAGCGCCAAAGCGGCTAGTTAAAAGCGCGTTTCTTAAAAAACCTAAAAAGCCACCGAACAACATTATGCCACCTGTTAACATTGCGGCGCCAAAGATCGTTTCGGATTTGTGATTTAATATCTTTTTAAAACTAACCATTATAAATTTAATTAATATTCTCTCTTAAAATTAAGCATCATATCACTTTCTAATGGAATTAATTCATTAAAAGGAAAAAGCGTAGGAATTATCTTTACGTCATCAGGCATTACAAGTTGATAAGAAAATTTTACATTCTGCCCACTTTGTTTCTGGACTTTTAATCCCCAAGATGAAAAATGAGCCCAATCATTAGATAATTTATAAACTAACTTAAAAGGTTTAGCTGATAATTTTGTCCATGTAGCAACTACCGTCTTTCCTCCTTCTTCATAAATTTCAATTCCAAGATTCTCATTTCTTGTCTTTGTTTTTGCTATTAAAGATAAATCCTCATCTTCTTTATATCCTAATTTTTTATAATACGATAAAGTATTTTCATTCTTTTTCAAATAACAATTTTCCGCCCCCTTTACCGTTATCCCTTTAGGAAGATAAATCTTTAGATAAGTTTCCTGTAACCTATCTGTAGAATCATAAGAAGGAACGTTAATTGTTAAGGTGTTTATTATTTGTCCATCAGAAATAAATTCTGTTTTTAATTTTATTTCTTTATTTCTTGTATCTTCAGAAAAATTCTGATTAAAAAGATTAAAAACAACTGCTAAGTAGTTACCCTGACTTTCTTCTATTCTTCCTGTCCAATTTAAAGAATCAAAAAAATATTCTAGCTTATCATCGATAACATAAAGTTGAATTTCCTTTTTTATAAAAGCATCTGTTAAAACATCAGGAATTTTAGAAAGAATCTCTGGAGAAGCTTTTCTTAATTTTGTTTGTAACGCTTTTAAAAATACTGAAAAAAGTTCTTGCTCTTCGCGCATAGGAGCAGGTTTAGCTCCTTCTTGAATTTGATTTTTAAAAAAAGAATAACAATTGTTATGATCAATAATTAGGTCATAATCATTAATTGTTATTGGACCAATGACCTCTAATATATCACTTATTATAGGAAAATTAACAACAATTACTCCATCCAATAAAGGCTTCTTTTCAGTGCTTGAATAAAAGCTTAATATCTTCTGAGCACTTAAAGGATAATCAAAAAACCAATTACTATCATGAAAAGACCATTTATCGCTAATAGATTGCAAAGGATCAGGAGGAATAATTCTTTCTAAAAAAATTTCCTCCAAAGCGAAAATATTATTTCCTGAGAATTCTATTTCCCCTTTATCAAAAGTTAAGATTGCATAAGCCCCTATAAAACCTCCTGTTGATCTTGGCATTGCTGGCTCTTGAAATAAAACAAGATAATTCTTTGGTTTATTATTTCCAAAAAACAAAAGCCAATTTTGTAAATAATTCTTCTTCTCCTTTATATAATCTATATTATACTTGTCCAAATAATTTAAACTTTTATTAATATCCTCTAAATAAAATAATGAATTCTTACCTTGTTGCAACATCGAACTAAGCAAATATCCATTATTTATCTCTTTTAAATTATTATCAATTTTTTTCAAATGTTGTCTTAATTCAATCTCACGCCCAATTATAGGTAAAAAAGAAATATTTTCTTTAAAACCTCCCTCCTGATTAATTAAATTAATAGCTTCTTCAAAATTATTTTCTTTTAAAGAATTAACAATTTCTTTACTAATTCTATTAAATTGAATCATTTTCTGACCAACAAAAAAAATTAAACCTATAAGTAATAAGCTTAATACAAAAGTAAATAGAACTTTTCTATTTTTTATCATTATTTCAGTTTCCTTATCTTACTATAAATCCTTGAATTAATCAAAAAAAAGGTGTATAATAACTCTCGATTGAACTGGGTAGTTACCCTACTATTTGCTTACAAAGAAGTGGGGAGGAAAGTCCGAACATCACCAATTTTGCGTAAAAACAAAGTTGGTAAAAGGTAATAGCTAACAGCTATCGTTTCAGTTTTTCACCTCTTAGTGATAACACTAAGAATGGTTTATAACTGAAACAGAGGTGCGAACAGAGACGTTCCAAATTGAAAAGTTTGGAACACCCTACTTATCTTTTTAATTAGGGTGAGTCCTGAAAGTAATTTCAGGAATGAAACGGCTAAATCCTTACTGGATGCAAGGCTCGTGTTCTGGCATTTGCCAGAAAGTAGCCGCTTGACCTTGAAAGTAATTTCAAGGCTAGACAAATGACTACCGTCCTGTTTAACAGGATACAGAATTCGGCTTATAGGTTCAGTCAATAGATAAAAATCGTCCCTCTAAATGGGACGATTTTTTTATAAACTCAACGTACTTTGATTTCTTTTATTAAGCGCCTGATTAACTAAATAATCAGCTCTCTTATTTTCTTCCCTCGGAATATATTTAAATATTATCTTAGGAAAATTAAATTTTAGATTCCATACTTCCATAAAAAGTAACTGAAGTTCTTTTTCTAAAACCTTAAATTTTCCATTTAATTGATTAACTATTAATTGAGCATCAATATTAACAATTACTTCTGTATTTTCAAGCTTTGATTTTCCTAATAAATGCTTGGTCTTCTTTAGAGCAAAAATAACTGCCTTGTATTCAGCAACATTATTAGTAGTTTCACCTATATATTCAGCATATTCTTTGTCTCCAATAACAACTCCTATTCCTGCTGGCCCAGGATTATTTCTGGCTCCTCCATCAGTATAAACCTCTAATTTATTTATTTTTTGATTATCTGTTTTTTCTTTCATAAAAATTTAATTATTTTTCCCATGGAAAAGGATCTTCTGCTTCAATAGCAAAACCTGCTGCACATTTATGACCTCCCCCACCGTATTTTTCTGCTATTTTTGAAACATCAACTTTTCCATTAGAACGTAAAGATATTCTCTTCTTATCTCCTGCTTCAAACCATATTACTGCTATAGGCGGTAATTTTTTTATTAAAGCATCCCCTATTTCAGAAATCAAAAATGAAGAATTAACTGCTAAAGTTTTTATCTTACCTAACTTAATCTTTTTAGCATCTCCTATAATCTGTTTAATCATTTCATCTTGATATTCAACGATTTTCTTCCCTTCTAATATAGGCTCTTTTCTTTTCCTTACATCCTCAATATTTTTTACTAATTTATCCCATTCTTTAAAATCAAGATCCGATAAATTTATAGACGCTACAATTTCACGACTAAATCGTTTCTTAAATTTCCATAAATCCATGTCTTCAATATAAAGCAATAATTTTGGAATTCTCTTCTCTGGAAAAAAATATTTCCAAGTTAAAACTGCTGCTGCGCGACTCATATTAAGCCTCATAATAAACGAACCAGGGCAAACTAAATCTAAGTTCCTTTTAGCGCTTAGGTGATGATCTATAATAACAATTTCGCAATCATTTTTTTTCAAATTTTCTAAAATCTTTCTATTAGGACATACGTCTAAAAAATAAATCTTTTTACCTTTTATCTCGTAATCAAAAGGAGCTTGGTAATTTAATGGAATATATTCAGCTTTGTTTTTAAATTTTTTCCAAGTTACCCAAGCAGAACCAAACCCATCAGGACAATTTTTATGATAAAAAACGATAATATCCAACATTCTTTTATTATTTATTTAGTGCTATTAACCCTGGTAAAGGCTCGCCGACAAGATACTTAAGCATTGCTCCGCCTCCTGTTGATAAAAAGATAGAATCTGAGCCTTGAAATTTTGAATTAAAAGATCTAAAACAGGTAATAGTTTCCCCTCCGCCAATTATTGAAAAAGCCAATTTATTTTCAATAATCGCATTAATAATTTTATTAGTTCCATTAGAAAATCCTTCTTGTTCAAATTTTCCCATAGGACCATTAAAAAATACTGTTTTTGCTTTTAAAATAATCTTAGAAAAAATATCACATGTTATTGGCCCAATATCAAAAATCTTATCATTTTCAGCTATATTTCCCAATTCTTTTATTTGTATTTGATTATCTTTATCTAGTACCATAAAATCGCTAGGAAGAATTAATTCTGCTTTCCCAATGCCCATTCTCTCTGCTTGAGAGAAAGCGCTTTCATCATAAAGCGACTCACCAATACAAAAACCATTTGCTTTTAAAATTGTATTAGCCATTAATCCGCCTAATAAAATATAATCTGCTTTATCTTTAAATCTTTCTATAACTGATATTTTGTCTTTTATTTTAGCCCCACCTAAGATTACAACTAAAGGATATTCTGATTCCTGAGTAATTCTATCTAAATTAGTTAATTCTTGTTCAAGCAAAATTCCACTGTAAGATGGCAAAAACTCTGTTATTGCACACAAAGAAGCTGCCTCACGATGACAAACTGAAAAAGCTTCATTAACAAAACAATTAGCAATTTCTGCCAATTCTTTAGCAAATTCTTTATTATTTTCCATTTCTCCTTTATAAAAACGAATGTTTTCTAAAAGAATTATTGAATTATCTGGTAACTCTTCAATTTCCTCCTTTAAGCCCTCCCCAACCAATGTTGTTATAAAATATACCTTTTCTTCCAATAGCCTCTCTAAACAACTCGCTACAGGCTCTAAACTACATTGTTTTTGATCAAATGAAGTGGGTTGCCCTAAATGAGAAATTAAAATGATTCTTTTTGCTTTCTTTTCTCTTAATAATTGAATTGTTGGTAAAACACGTTGAATGCGAAAATCATCTAAAATTTTCCCCTTATCAATAGGAACATTAAAATCTACTCTCATTAAAACACTCTGCCCAGAAATATTTACAGACCTAAGAGACTTCATAAGTATTAACGTAGTTTATAGGTAACAGTTAATGTTACTGTAATTTCTTGTGTTCCAGATTCAATTGGAGCTGCCAGGCTTTCAGAGGAATCAGATACTGCCCCCATTTCTGCCTTCATATAGACAGGATAAATTCCCTGCCCTTCTGAAATATCAATAATTTTTCCTAATTTAATAGAACTTTTTTTCGCTAATAACTTTGCTCTTTCTTCTACTTTTTCTAGTGCTAAGATGCGAGCCTCATTTTTGTAATTTTCAGTATCATCAATAATAAAACTCACATTAGAAATCTGATTCACTCCTTTTTCAGATAACTCTCCTACAATTGTATTAATTGTATCAAAATTTCTCATTTTAACTTCAATGCCTTGATTTAATTTATAACCAATAATTTTTGGAGGACAAGAAGTGTAAGGTCTCACGCTAGATGCTTTACACCAATTATAATCATATTCAGGACTTAAATTATACTGAACTGTTCTAATATCATCTTCTTCAACTCCCTGCTCCTTCACAAAAGAAACAGCTTCCTGCATTCTCTCGTTATTTTCTTTCTGAACTACTTCAGCTTTTTCTCCTTGATTAACTACATAAAAAGTAATTTTTGCAACATCAGGCTTAGCTAAAACCTTTCCTTCGGCAGTAAAAGAAATTGTATGTTCACCCTGGTTAATAATATTCTGTGCTTGATGGTAATTATAATAACCCCAACTTAAAACACCTAAGCTTAAGATAACCAAAAAGGCTATTGCTGTATTAACTAATTGTTTTTGTTGTTTTTCATTCATATTTTTATTTATTTTATTATTTTTTTAAAAAATTTTGTAAGTTCTATCTTATTTGTACTTGCTCCACCAACCAAAACTCCATTAATTTCTTTCGATGATAAGAAAGAAAGAATGTTATTGGAATTTACTGAGCCACCATAAAGAATATGTAAATTCTCAGCTATTTTTTCTGAAAATCGTCTAGCAACCCAAAAACGAATAAGACTAATGGTTTTTTCAATCTCTTCCGAATTTTCTAGTTTTCTTGGTTCATTTGCACTGATAGCCCAAATCGGCTCATAAGCAATAACTAAATCTGATGAATCTTTAAGAATAATCCCTCTTAAAGCATAATTTAATTGTTCAAACAGAATTTTCTTTATTTGGAAAGACGAAGAATTATCTTCTTTCTTTCTATCTTTTTCTCCAATGCAAAGAATTGGAATTAAATTACTACTCAAACAAGCCTTTATCTTTAGATTGATTGTTTCATCAGTTTCATTAAAATATTCACGTCTTTCAGAGTGCCCAATAATAACATATTTTACACCAAATGATTTTAACATTTTAGGTGAAATCTCTCCAGTGGCAGAATTACGATTAAACCAAAACATATCCTGAGCCCCTAAAGAACATTCTTTTTCAAAAATACTTGACGCTTCTGCCAAATAAACATAAGGTGGCACTATAATTACTTTACTTGACCCAACTTTTTGTAAAAACTTTTTGAAAATAAAAAAAATCTCTTTTGCGTCTTTAAGAGACCCAGGAGCCATTTTAAAATTAAAAACAATAAATTTATTCATAATTAAGATAATATATTTATACCTAAAAGAGTTAAGGTAGTAACTAAAATTCCGGCCAAAAACGCTCCAAAACTAATAAGCCAAAAAGCATCCTTATATTTAATCCCAAACAAAAATGCTGCTATTGAACCAGTCCAAACGCCTGTAAAAGGTAAAGGAATGGCAACAAACGCTACTAATGCCCATTTTCCCCATTTATTAAAACCATTCTTTGTCTTTCTTCTGGTTCTTTCAAAAAGCCAATTAAAAAAACGATCAAAAAAATCAAATTGTTTACTTAAATAACCAGATAATTTATCTAAAAACCAAATTATAGGAATTATTGGTAAAATATTCCCAATTAAACTTAAAAATAATGCTTTAGGCCAAGGAAAAGAAAAAATCCCCATAGCCACAGGAATTGCCCCCCTCAATTCAACTATCGGAGAACCAGCAATAATAATAGTCCAAAATTCATTCATTTGATTAATTATAACAAAATTCAAACAAATAAAAAACCCTCACATCTATCGATAGATGTGAGGGTTAATCTTTTATTCTTTTACTTCTTCTATTTTTTCTTCTTCTTTTTCTATTTTTTTCTTTCTCTTTTTTGTATCATCTAAGATCCAATCAATCATTCCAATTGCTATAAGACAAACTATAACAAAAAAGAGAATTGTAGAAACTGAATTTCCTTTAACTATGAGCCAAAAAGATTTCGAAAATCTTTCACAAAGAGAGATTATTTCTCTTTCTATTTTTATAAAAAAAAGAAAATAGAAAAAATATGCTACAACTACAATTGTGCAAGCTTTCATAAACAGCACCTTAAACTTAGACATTAAATTTTACCTCCTCAAATAAAAATTTTAATCTAATAACTTTTCTATTTCCATCACACTCTAATGAATGAACCTTTTTAGAAAATAATTGAGCTTTTTTCACACTCATTTTCCAATAAGGAACCTCGGCACTAAAGATATATATTTTCATTTTTCTAATTATCCTTTCTTTTTTTATTTTTCAATGAGCAAACAATTTAAAGCGATTAAAAAATGTCTTTTTTAAGACATTTATATACTACCATATTAAAGCTAAAAGGTCAACACCTTGTGGTAATGTCCACACACATTTGGCGGTTTTTACTGAGATAGGTATTATCTCAGTATATGTGTATAAATATGCCAAAAACAATTAAAGAAGAAAGATTAAGATGGATATTACCCATCTACAATAAAGAAATTAAGCTGATTGACGCGGTCAAAGTATGTCCCCATAGCCAAAGGAGTTTGGAGCGATGGTTATCGTCATATAGGAAATGTGGCGAAGTTGGTTTGGAACCCAAATCAACCAGACCAAAGACTAACCTCAAAGAAACTCCAATAAGAATTAAAGAGAGAATTATTGAATTAAGAAAAAAGAATAGAAGATGTGCTTTGAAATTAAAATGGCAGTTAGAGAAGAAAGGAATAATCATCCATAAGAACACGATCCAAAAGATAATTAAAAAGGAAGGTCTAACTAGAAAATACAGAATAAGGAAGATTAAATACAAATATGTTAAGATTCCTTTAAGGATTGGCGAATTAGTGGAAATAGACGTTAAATATGTGCCGCAAGCAATAAATAAAAGAAAGTTTTACCAGTTTACAGCAATAGATTGCGCTTCCAGGTGGAGATATCTTCAAATATATGATGATATTAGCAATGATTCTGCTATCAAGTTTTTAAGAAAAGTAATCAGTGTTGCTCCTTTTAAAGTCCAGGCTGTTAAAACAGATAATGGTTCATACTTTACCAACAGATATACAGGATATTTGAAAAGCTCTGATCCTCTTAATCCAAGGCTTCATGCCTTTGATATTTTATGCGCTAAAATAGGTATAGAACATTATCTGATTGACCCTGGCAAGCCTGCTCAGAATGGAAAAGTGGAAAGAAGCCATAGAACAGACCAAGAGATGTTTTATGAAAGAAATAAATTCAATACATTAAAAGAATTGGAAACAAAAATTAAAATGTGGAATAATGAATATAACAATATGGAACACTGTGGCTTAAATGGAAAAACCCCTAATGAAATGTTGGAATTATCATCAATAAACAAACCGACAAAAGTCTGTGGTTAAAACATTGTAATCACCATGGGGCCTTTTTTTGTAATGGCAATTGTATGCTCAAAATGACCAGATACTTTCCCATTAGCAGTAATAAAGCTTCCATCTTTCTCTTCTTTTACTGCTCCACTATCAAAAGTCACCATTGGCTCTATTGCTATTACCATCCCTTCCTCAATTTTTAATCCTTGGTGTGGTATACCATAATTACAGACAACAGGGTCCTCATGGGGAGCATAACCAACTCCATGCCCAACTAAATCTCTTACAACAACAAATCCATTTTTCTCTACATGTCTTTGAATAGCATATCCTACATCCCCTAAAGTGTTATCTACCTTTGATGCTTTTATTGCTTGATCTAAAGATTTTTTAGTCACTTTAATTAATTTTTCATATATTGGTTTTATCTTACCTACTCCAACTGTAATTGCCATATCAGTAAATAATCCTTTATATTTCATTCCTAAATCTAATGAAATTACATCGCCTTCTTTTAAAATCTTTTCCTTTGAAGGAAGGCCATGAACTACTGTTTCATTTATTGAAGCACATAAGCTTGATGGAAATGGTTTATCAGCAAAACTTGGTTGATAATTTAAAAACGAGGGTTTACCCCCGCATTCACAAATAAGATTAAAAGCTAATTTATCTAAATCAGCAGTAGAAATACCTGGCTGAACAGCTTGACCTATTTTTTTTAAAATCAATGCCAATTTTCTCCCACCTTCTCGCAAAATATTAATATCTTCAGTAGTTTTAAAAGAAATCACAATAATTTTTTAAGAATTCTTTTATGAATTTCTTGAACCGAACCTTCTCCATTAACCTCAATTACCATTTTCTTCTTACGAAAATAATTAATCACAGGCAAAATCTTTTTTTGAAAGAATAGCATTCTATTCTTAATCGCTTTTGGATAATCATCTTTCCGACGAACTAATTTTCCTCCACAATGAGAACAATTTTTTAAATTAGGAGTAAAATTTAAAGAAAATTCTTTACCACATTTAGAACAAATCCTCCTTGTCAATAATCTTTGAGTCACTTCTTTTGCTGATGTTTGCAAATAAACTACTCTAAAATCTTCACGCCCAAGCCAAGAAAAAACTTCTTCTAGTGTCTTTGCTTCTTCTAATTGACGAGGACTTCCTTCCATTATTATTCCTTTTTTAGAAGGAACTTTTAAAAGCTGATCCAGCCAACAATAAATTACCAACCAAATTGGAACTAATTTTCCATGAGAAATAGTTTCTAAAACTGTTTTTCCAAATTTATCATTTTTTTTTGCTAACCTTCTTAAAATATCACCTGTATCTATATTTGCTAAAGCAAATTTTTTCATTAATAATTCTGCCTGTGTACCTTTTCCAGAACCAGAGCGTCCTAAAAAAATGATATTACGAGATTTCATATTCACGCATTATTAGTTGAGCTTCTATTGTGTCCATGGTTTCTATTGCTACACTTACCATAATCAAAATCGAAGTTCCGCCAATAGCAAAAGTAGTAACACCAGTAAATTGTTGCATAATTATTGGAAGAATTGCAATCATTCCCAAAAACAGAGCTCCAAAAAGAGTCACTTTACTACTAGTATTAACAAGGTATTTGGAAGTTGTTTGACCAGGCCTATAACCAGGTACAAACCCACCTCTTTTTTGTAAATTCTCAGCAATAGTTTCAGGATTAAAAGTAATAGTTGTATAAAAGAAAGTAAACAAAACAACTAAACCAAAATAACAAAGAAGATAAAACATTGATTGTTGAT
>Ga0268276_1002225_pt1 | contig 17004 bp, 14 predicted proteins | sample saktaG_4_FD_190145 | JGI IMG/M metagenome (GOLD analysis project Ga0268276, IMG submission 190145) | Saline water microbial communities from Sakinaw Lake, British Columbia, Canada - sak_2010_1_5_45m | ecosystem: Environmental > Aquatic > Non-marine Saline and Alkaline > Saline ...
TGCATTAAGAAAAAAGTGCGAAGTAATTTCAATAAGAGAGCCACACTACAAGGTGATTAAAGACGTGCTTATGAATATTCTAAGAAAAGAGAAAAAGTTCATAGACGGAGATGTTCTGACCAAAATAGCGATAAATGCGCAAGGAGATATAAGAGCGGCAGTGAATGATTTACAAACAGCGGCAGTACTTCCAGACCCATCAAAAATGGAGCTAACAGAAAGAAACAAAGAAATAGACATATTCCATGCATTACAAAAAGTTTTCAAAGAACAACCTACAAATGAAACATTAAAAATATTTGATTCAGTAAAACTTTCAATAGACGATATAATTCTCTGGATTGAAGAAAACATTCCAAAAGAATACGGAGGAATAGAACTTGCAAAAGCATACCAAGCACTATCAAATGTAGACTTATTCAAAGGTAGAATTTACAAACAACAATACTGGAGATTTTTAGTCTACGAAAATATCTTCCTAAGCTTTGGTATTTCTGCTTCAAAAAATTCAAATTTTTCAAAACAAAAATTCACAAAATACGAAAGGCCAACGAGAATATTAAAAATTTGGTTAAATAATCAAAAGACAGTAAAGAAGAAATCAATTGCAAAAAAATACGCAAAACTAGTTCACGTTGGAGAAAAAAGAGCACTACACGAATTCCCCATAATAAAAAATATAATAAAATCAAACGAGAAAATACAGGACGAACTAAAACTAAGTGAAGACGAAATAGGATATCTTTTACAATAAAAAAATTTCTAAAACTTGTTAATAAAATTTATCATTAACAACTACCTGCAGGAGCAGGATTATCTGAAGAGCTAACGGTCTGTGAACATTCTGAAGGTACATTATTAAAAGCGCCACAAATCGCTTCTTGTGTTGCTTGAGTCCCACTATAAATTGAAGAACTCTTAACTCCATTAATGATTAAAGTTGGACTTCCACTAGCGCCTACTTTATTACTAGATTCTTCTTCAATTTTTAATAAACTAACTCCTTGAGTTCCGAGATTTGTTACAATTTTATTGACGTCCATTCCTAATTTACTTGCTTCACTTTTCCAACAAGCATTTAGTTTTTCAGCATCACTATATCCTAAAGGATAACACTTTTCATTAAAATTAACAAGATAAGTAAGGAATTTATCCGGGTATAATTTATTAATTACTAGTTGTACTGCATCTTGATTTGCTTCAACAACCCCATGTAAAGATTGAGAATCCTCTAAAGATGTTCCAGCATTAACAATATATCGAATTTTAAGATCAATTTTATCTTTTAATAAGTTAACAATTGGTAAAATATTGTTTTCTGCTCTAACACCATAAGGACAGAAACTCATAACATATAATTCAACCGAGGGTTTATCAGACTTAGGAACTTCTTGAGCAGTTGTTGCAGGAGCAGTAGAAGGAGAAGGAATCTCCTCAATTATTGAATACAAATTATCTCCCTGACGAACAAAATTACCATCTTTAGTAAAATACAAAGGAACTAGTTCTCCACCAATATTTATATCTACTTCATATAACCCACTTATCTGCTTAACAACTCCTAATGTTCCAGGAGTTTGAGAAAGTTTAGAATTAAAAAAATCTAAAGCTAAAGTGCCAATATCTTTTTCAGAAATAACATTTCCAGTAACTCCTCCACTAAAAGTAGTAAATATCAATAAAAGAGTAACAACACCCAAAACTAAACTTGAAAGCATCCAAGGATTTTCTCTCATTCTTTCAGTTAAAGCCTTTTTAGTTTCGCTAATATTTCTTTCAGCACGAACTTGAGAAGAATCTTTCACCTCACCTGTCTTAAAATCATCATCCATAAGTTGGTTAGAAAAAAATCGTTTATAAATATTTCGGATTTATAGTCCATATTAAAATAGAAAATATAAGAAATAAAATAATAACTTAGCACAATAATCCTTTTAAGAGAGATATGTGCTAAAAATTTATGGATTCCTTGGAACAGAAAACAAAATTACTAGAAGCACTTTCAAAACAAGATCCGAAAAGAAAAAGGCGAGAAGAAAAAGACCTGCCAACTCCAGAAAGAGTAACTCTAGAAAGAAAATTGGTACATGTAAAATTTCCATCTTTTTCTACCATGTTTGATTACGGTTCAATTCCAGAAGAAGTTAGACAAAGAATTGTTAGAGAAATATTTGGAGAAAAATATAAAGGGGTTCGATTTGAGTTAATTGTAGAAGAAAACTATGCAAAAAAAGAAACAACTAAAACTACAAAAAAAGAAAGATGTTTTGGCACTAAACTAGATCCAAGAAATACTTTTGAAAGTTTAGTAATTGGTCCGCATAACAGACAACAAGTAAGTTTGGTCAGAATGTTAGAAGAAGATTCTCCATTATTTCCATCGTTATTACTAATTGGCAAAAGTGGAACGGGAAAAACAGTATTAGCTCAAGCAACGGGAAATCAAAAAGAAGATGCATTTTATTCAACAATTGCAGCTTTCGCAGAAGATTTACTTCGACCGATGAAAGACAGGAATCCAAAAGAATACCCTTCAAATAGAGCAAGATTAAAGGAAGCTGTAACTGGTGCGAAGATGGTAATAATAGACGAGATAGATGAAATCCGAGGGGAGGACACTCCAAATTTAATGGCAGAAATAATAGACGAACTAATCCGTAAAAGAACTCCCATGATTTACACCTGCCAAACTCCACCAGAAAAATTAGAAAGAAAATTTAATCCAAGCTTAAGAACAAGATTAATAGGATTAACAAGAGTAGAGATGAGGTATCCAACTCCAAGTGAAGCGACAAAATTAATTCAAGATGTGTTGACAAAACAATATGGAGCGAGAATAAAAATTGGAAGAGGTGTTGCAGAAGAAGTAGTAAGAGCCATACAAAATAAAGGGGGGAATACAGAAGATAGCTTAAACTATCGAGCACTTCTTGGAGGAGCGGGAACACTAGCGGGATATGGTATTTCGGGGGGATTTGAAACTATAACAACCGAATTAGTTCGAAAGGCCTTACCAACTCATTCTAGAATTCCCGAAGGAACAAAGATAACTCCTAGAATGATTCTAGAAGAATATGCAAGAAGATATGATGAAAATATTAAGGCAATGTTAAGGGGGAGCGATGCGAAAGCATGTCTAGGAAAAAGAGCTGTAGCAATGGCAATAATGGAACAACTTCCGGGAACAACTACAATCGAATTAGGAGAAATACTTGGATATGGGGGTCATCCAGGAGCATTACATGTTTTAAAAACAGCAAGAAAAAAAATCGAAGAAGGAGACAGAGAATTACAACAAAGAGTAGACTACCTTCGAGGGATATTTGAAAAAGGATAAAATTATAAAAAGCCCAATTATCTTAATAATTAATGAAAAGAGAGGAAATTAAATTTGTGCGATTTTCGGAGAAGGCAATTGAAAAAATCGCCCATCCGCACTTTGAGGAGATTCAAAAAGAACCAGGGGGTTCTTTTTAATGAGCTACGATATTATAATCGGAAGAGGTGAATCAGATAAAAAAGCATTTGGAAATAGAGGATTAGTTTATATTGGAAAAGGATTTGTTCGAATGGGACAATACACTTCTCTTTCAAATAAAATTTTTATGGACGTTGCAAGATCTCACGTAATTTTAGTTGCTGGAAAACGCGGTTCGGGAAAATGTCTTCATGAAGATACATTAATAACCCTAGCCGACGGGTCTCAAGTACCAATAAAAGATTTGGAGAATAATCAAGAAAAGGTCTTATCATTGAATGATAAACTAAAAATACAATCCTCCAAAAAATCAGAATTTTTTTCAAGAGAAGTAAATAAATTATTAAAAATAAAATTAAGAAGCGGAAAAGAAATAAAACTAACCCCCGAACATCCTTTATTAACAATTAATGGTTGGAAACCCACTCAAGAATTAACAATTGGAAGCAGAATAGGAACCCCAAGAAAAACTTGTTTTGGAAATAATTCAATGCCCGAATATGAAATAAAACTTCTTGCTTACCTATTGGCAGAGGGTCACACAAAAAGTGTCGTTTTATTTTCAAACAGCGAAGACAAAATAGTTGATGATTTCAGAAAAGAATTAAATCTATTTGATTCATCATTAGAATTAAAAGAAGATTCAAAAAATAATTATAGAATTTCAAGCCCTAGTTGGAGAAATGAAATAATAAATCAAGACAAAAGAAGAACCAATAAAGGACAATTTGTAAAAGGCTCTAAAAATGTTTGTCAAAAAAGAAGCATTAGAGAATTAATTGAAAGAGAAAAAATGTTTGGGCTATTAGCTACAGAAAAATTTCTATCTCAGAACATATTAAAATTAAATAAAGAAAATCTTTCATTATTTCTAAATAGATTGTTTAGTTGCGATGGAAGCTTATACAAAGTAAATAATTACTGGGAAGGGTCTTATAGCTCTTCTTCAAAACAACTAATAAAACAAATACAAAGTTTACTTTTAAAATTTGGAATACTTTCTAAATTAAGGACCAAAAAAATGAAGTACAAAAAAGAGTTTAGAATTTCCTATGAACTAGTTTTAAACTCAGAGAACCTTGTAACATTTATAGAAGAGATTGGTTTTTTTGGTAAAAAACAAGAATTAGAGTTTATTGCAAAACAAGAAATATTATCTAAAAAAAGAAATCCAAATGTAGATACAATCCCCAAAGAAATATGGGAAAACTATAGTCCGAATAATTGGGCTGCAATTGGAAGAGCCATGGGATACAAATATCCAAAAGCAATGAGAGAAAGAATAAACTATTCTCCATCAAGACAAACTCTTTTAGGAATATCCGAGGTTGAACAGCATAATCCCCTTTATTTGTTAGCAACATCAGATCTTTTCTGGGATGAAATAACCTCAATAGAAATATTAGAGGGAAACTTTAAAGTTTATGATATCTGCGTACCAGAAAACCACAATTTTGTAGCAAATGATATAATTGTACATAATTCATACACACTTGGAGCAATAGCAGAAGAACTTTCTAACTTACCAAAAGAAGCGAGCCAGAACTTAGCATCGTTAATCTTCGACACAATGGGAATTTATTGGACAATGAAATTTCAAAATAAAAAAGATAAAGAGCTTCTTCAAGAGTGGGACTTAAAACCAAAGAATCTCCCAGTAAAAGTTTTCGTACCTTCAGGACATTTTGATTCTTATCTAGAAAAAGGAATTCCTATCGATGAGAGGTTTGCGCTAGATCCCTCAGAAATGAATGCAGAAGATTGGATTTTAACTTTCAATTTAAACATGACTCATCCGATTTCGGTTTTAATAGAAAGAACAATTATCCGACTTAGAGACGAAGGAGAATATTATATTAAAGATATACTTGAACAAATAGAAAAAGATGAGAAAGCAAATCAAGAAACAAAAGATGCAACGGGTTCACTTTTTGAAGCTGCAAATACTTGGGGGATTTTTGCAAAAACAGGGGAAGAACCAACACAAGTAGAAGATTTAATTTCTAGAGGAATGACTTCTGTTTTAGATTTAAGCGTTTACAATGCAGTTGGGGCGTTTAACATTAGAGCTCTAGTAATAAGTTTGGTTTCAAGAAAAATTTTCAATCAAAGAATGGATGCAAGAAAAAAAGAAGAAATAGAATCTGTTTCACACGGATTAGACCTTTTGACAACTCAAGATAAAAAAGAAACCCCACTAGTTTGGATTTTTATCGACGAAGCACACGAATTTTTACCAAAAGATGAAAAAACACTAGCAACAGATGCACTGATACAATTACTACGGGAAGGTAGACAGCCAGGAATTTCAGTAGTTTTAGCAACTCAGCAACCAGGAAAAATTCACACAGATGTAATGAGTCAGTCAGATATTGTAATATCTCATAGAGTAACCTCTCAACCAGACCTAGAAGCACTTAACAAAATAATGCAAACTTATCTTATTGAAAGCATTAAACAATACATGGACGAACTTCCAACTCTAAAAGGTTCTGCAATAATTCTAGACGACAATTCAGAAAGAATCTATCCAATGAGAGTCCGACCAAGATTTACCTGGCACGGAGGAGAAGCTCCAACCGCAATCAAGGAAGAAAAGAAATTATAAATCGTAGTGCCAGGTTCATGGCATGGTGAGTGATTTTGATTTCAATATAACTCCGAAGGTAAATTGTTAATTCAGAAATCAGGGTCACGAATTGGAGAAGCACCAACAGCCATTAAAGAAGAAAAAAAGCTTTAACGACATGCCTGGCATGGTGAGCAATGTTCACAAACAACAGATTTGCGAAGCGTAATAAAAAGTGAGTGGGCTTGCGAATTTGAGTGATTTCAATTTAATTAAATCCTAAAAGTAATTTATTAAAATCAAATTGAGGTCACGAATTGGAGAAGCACCAACAGCCATTAAAGAAGAAAAGAAATTATAAAACTTCGAAATCAACTCTATAACGATATCTTCCCGGACCAATATTCCCCGCTTTTTTTATCTGAGATATTTTTATTTTCTTTCCAGCTTTCTGCGCTTCTTCCTCGACCAAATTCTTTAAAACATCAACCTCTTCCTCTTTGTAAAAATCATAATAATAAATTCTTGTTCCTTTCTTGGACAACATAAATGCCTGTTCTAAAAAACTATCCTTAAGCTGAGGTCTCGGCATAACAATAACATCCAAACATTTCCCCTTCAACTTCAAAGCAACTTTCTTAATATCTCCATCTACCATTTCAACTTTTTCTTTTAATTTATTTAATTCCAAATTTAATTTCCCATACTTATTTGCTTCTCTATTTAGTTCATTAGAATAAACTTTTTTTGCTTTAGAATTTTTAGCAATAACAATTGAAAAAGGTGCAACACCCGCAAACATAACTAAAACTTCTTCTCCAGGTTTAATTAAATCGGCAACTTCTTTTCTCTCTCCACTTAATCGAGGAGAAAAATAAGTAGTATCTATATTAAATCTAAACACACAATCATTTTCTCTATACAAAACTTCTTTGGTCTTATCTCCAGCAACCCATTTAGTTTCCATTTTTCTCAAACGACCCTTAAATTTCCCCGACTTTTCCAAAACAGTTTTAATTGCTTTATTTTCCTTCAAAATCTTTTCAGCAAAAACTTTCTTTTCTTTGGAAGGAAAATCATCTGGAAAGTTAACAATAGCTATATTCCCGAGAACATTAAATGCACGATGTTTCATAAAAGAAGTACGCTGGAAAAGTTTATAAAACTAATTAACTCATTAAATATATGAAAAAGGTGTTGGGATATGTCTTATCTTTATTAGGGATATTAACATTAACGTTGACAATTGATAAAGTTAGAGAAATAACAAAAATTACTTTCCTTCAACAAACTGGATCTTTTCAAATAACTTTAGTAGCACTGGTTTTAATTATTGCGGGTATATTTTTAGTAGTAAATGAAACCAAAAACACCCCAAAAGAAGTCCCGATATACCAAGGAAAAGAAGTTGTGGGTTATAGAAGACACTAAGCAATTTGTTTATACCAAAACTTCTTTTGTTGTTCCTTTTCTTTAATCAATTTCATTTTTTCTTTGTTAGGTAAACTCGAAGCATTTATCTGCCTGATTTCGGAGTCTAGATTAGCAATAAAATTATATCTAGCAGGATTAGAGCTCTTTTTCAAACGAGATATTTCTAAGTATTGATTTATTTTATTATCGAAAAACATTATCAAGATGGAGGTAACCATAGTCCAAAAGAAAATATCTTTCTGAGAAACAATAGAAGAATTGTTCCAAAGGCCAACATAAATTCCAATAAAGAACAACCAAAAAATCTTTCGTAGAAGAGGATATTCTGCCAAAATATTACTCACAAAAAAGAAAAATAAAATTAAAGGTAGGATTGAGGTTAAAACAATTGCAAGAACCTGATATTGAATTAAAATTCCATTTAACCATTCATAATTAATATATCGTATAGAAAGTAGAGACACAGAAATAGTAATAACCCATTTTACTGCCTTCTGATCATCAAAGGCAGGAACTCTAGACAGACTTAAGAAAACAAGAGAAACGACAATTAAGAATAAAAGAAGTCTTTCAAATAAATAAAGTCCACTCCAACCAAATCCCCCGAATAAAGCTTGAAGAATTGGTTGAAAAAATTCAATATAAAAATTAATAATTTCCTGACTAAATGAACCATAATTCTGAGCAGAAACAAAACCCAATACAAAGACACTTACAGACAACAAAATAATCAAACTCTTTTTATTCATGATATTTATTAAGAAACTAAGTTTATAAATTTTTATCTAAATTTGCCAAGACTAACTGAATGAGTTGAATTTAAATCGCTAACCAAATCATTTGCTTCACGTTTATTAACAATTCCTGCCAGCAAATCCGCTTCAATTTGTTTCCATTCTCTAAGAGCAATTCTTGTTCTTTCCCTCTTAGACTTACCCATAATCCTGTCTGTTTTCATTTGAGAAAACCATTTCTGAATTGTCCCATCCATAAAAATCATAACTATAGACAGAAGAGCAACAGCAGGATAAATCCAGTAAAAATTATCCTCGCCGATGGTAGGTTTAGTATTATAAATAGCAAGGAAAATTACTGCAAAGAATATCCAAGCAATAGATCTTAAAGTTTTATGATTGACCATTCCTTTTTCAACTACAAAGAAATATAATACAAAAGGAATTCCAGAAGCAATAGCAAGACCAAATGCAGTATGAGGTAATAAAACCGCCTCAAGCATTCCAGGAGTAAAAGTTCTTACTGCAAGAATAGAAACTCCAACACTAACAACCCACAAAACAACTTGATTAGCATTAATAATTGTGACTTGAGAAAGTGAAAGATAAGCAATACTCAAGATAATTAACAAAAGAATAAGTTTGGATAAAAAGACAAATGAATTGGCTGAAACATCAGAAGTATTAAACTCTGCCAAAGTAGTAGGAACATTCGTTCCAAGAATCACTTGTAAAAAAGGTTTTAGAATATCAACAATTCCGGTAACAAAACTATTAATCAAACTAGTAATTCCGTTTGACTCAGTAGATTGAGCAGACACAAGTCCAACTAAAATAAATGCGAATAAAACTGAAAATAAAACTCCACCAACTTTTTTATTCATGATTTAATTATGAAAGATCAGTTTATAAATATTTTCATACTCAGTAGAAAGAATTTTAAAGAACTTAAAATTAAAAGATAAATGAGAAGAGGAATAAATTTACTAAGTATATTCTTAATAGGGATAGTTTTATTAAATTTTATTTCGGCACAGAATGCTACTACAAATAATTCGAAAAATTTTAGTCTAGGTTCAACCAACTTAGATGTTGATAAAATTAAGGAAGAATTAAAGAATACAACACAAGGAATTTTTGAAAAAGAAATAACAATTCCTAAAAATTTAGAATTGCCCGCAAGAGTTGTATTTGGATTAAAACCAGGGGATAAATTAGATGTCTCACTACTAATTATTTTAATTACGCTCTTAATTGGTTTTATTTTTGTCCTTCAACCTTTTGTTTTAATGATTCCGTCTATGGAGGGGGGAAGGTCTTGGATTGGAGCAGTTCTTATTACCTTACTTATTTCACTATCCGGAGCAATAAAATCTACAGCGTATTTCTGGTTAGACCTAGGGGGATTTTTTGGAGTTCTAGAAAACCTCGGTCCTTGGAAAATACTCCTTAGTCTTGCATTGATTATGATAATTATATTTGGTATTAGATTTATTACAAAAATAGTCAAAGAATCGGCAGCGATAAATAAAGCAACTTCAGAAGGCTTTGAAGCGGGAGCTCAAGTTGCCAAATTGAGAAAAATGGGCGAAATTGAAAGAGAACTTACAAAGTAATTATTTAGCGGAACTGGTTTTAGAAAAAGTTTCTGAGAATTTCTTAACCGCTTTTTGAGAAAGCTCACTTGCATGCTTTTTAGCAGCTTCTTTTACTCCTTCAATATATTTAGATAGCATATCCGAAAGATAGGTAAATACTCCAAGTAAAATAACAAAGATAAAAAACAGGATAGCCCTAGTCCAAGCGTTTTCAGGGGAGAAAATAATATTCCCAGCAAAAATAGTAATTGATTTTAGAATTCCTACTTGTGCAAAAAGTATCGCCACTCCAATACCCAAAATTTGAGATGCCCCTCCATCAAAAAACCCCGTAGAGGTTATTAGTTTCCCTGAATTAAATATAACCAAAACCCACAAAACAATTATTCCAAAGAGTACAATTGAGAACTCATAATTCATTCCAAACAAAATTCTAAAAACAATGGAAAATTCCTTAAAAAAGCCATCCAACTTAGAAACAACCGGATTCTTCAGAAAAAGTTTTTCCCACTCTGCTCTTAAATAATCCCAAGGACTATCTGCAATTTCTTGAGCTTTATCTAAATTTTCCTGAACACCTTCAACTTGTTTCTCAAGAGAATCCAAACTTTGGGAACTCAAAAGAGAAATAATAAAGACCGAGCTAATTAAAATTATTACAAAAAATAAAAACCCCTTCTTTCCATCCATGATAAAATACAATTAAAACAAGTTTAAAAATTTAAAGGTTCCACCAGAGGTTAAAAAAATAAAAAAATAAAAGAAAAATAAAAAATAAAATTAACGCGAGAGAGTATCTCTATTTGACTCCACGATTTTCAACTCTCTCTCCAACTTTTGTCTTCTAACAAAATTTCCCTCATCAGCAATAGCCTTAGTTAATTCCTCAATACGATTATTCAATCTTGTAACTTGATACTCTTTTCCACGTGTTTCCCCTGCAGAATTTGCGGATTTTAATGCAGCAAGACTCAGCCATTTCCATGCTTTTTTTTCAATAAATACCCAAACTAAAGCAATTAATGCTGTACCCAAATAAAATGTAGAAAACTTAGTTGAATCATCAGCATACTTTAAAATCATCCATAGAAAGAATCCAATCAAAAGTACTTTATTTATTAACCCTGCATAAGCACCCCACTTATCGCTTGCTCTAAGTTTAATAGTAAATCCTAAGATGATTAACAAGGGGATAATACTCGTCAAAACAACCCCTAAGGCTTCATAAGTTCCAACGATTCCAGTAATCGTTTCCGGACGAACAAATAAGAAGGATAAAGTAGCTACCACTAATGAAAATGCCCACTTCAACCAATCCTTTCTATAGGAAAAAACGGAAGCCAATCACTAACGGAATAAACTAATAGTAAAGTTAAAAGACCTAACAAAATTTGAGAGATTTGAACTTTATATGTACCTAGATCAAAAGACCAATCAGTTACTCCTTGAAAAAGGCCTCCAAAGAGAGCATCCCAAAGAGCCTTAATTGCACCAGTCTTTACTTCTGGAGCGGCCGAAAGCGAGTCAGTTCCTTGTGCAGCCACAACTCCAACTAAAATAGATACAAATAGCAATGAAAATAAACTCAATGCTAATATTTTTTTGTTATTCATTTTTTTTACCTCCTTTCAACTATTTTCGTTTCAAATATTAAAAATGATTGGGATCAGCTTCCGATTCCAAGGAGGCCTCATCAAGTCATTTATGAATTGAAACTCTTTTCAAATGTGTTAAACACAATTTAACCTAGTTGTATAAAGAAAAAACTATTTTATAAGTATTTCTATATTCGTTTAAAACCACTTCTTCAATCCAGTTTGTTTAGATTCCTCATCAACTTTCTTCAATCTTTCAATTTGCTTATCAATTCTCTCTTCAGAAAAACTATGCTCTTCAAATAAAATCTCTTTTATTTTCTCCGGATTAAGTTTAGGGAATTTAATTTCAGCTTGGATAACATCCGGTTTATGAAATAAATAGAAAATTTCCTGCCAATCAAACTTATCTTCTTCAGGAAGAGAATTTATTTTTTCCTGCATCTCTTTGAAAATCATAACCGGAGAATCGTATTTCTGAACAATTTGTAAGGCCTTCTTTTGTCCAATTCCAGGAATTCCTTTTGGATTATAATCTGTTCCAACTAAAATTCCTAAACAAATTAACTGGTCTAAAGAAATTTCTAATCTATCTAAAACTTTTTTCAAGTCAATTAACTCCGGATTTATTTCTTTATACCCCGAGATAGTTTTTCTTTTTCTAGCAAGAGTTAAATTCTGAATCAAAAGCGGAGCACCAAAAAGTAAACTATCATAATCTTGACTTGCAGAAGCATAGACCTCTTGATTCTTAGCCAAAAATGCTGCTTCTGCCTCTCCTTCCGACGGAGCTTGAACAACCGCAATTCCCATTGCTTCTAAAAGTTCTTTTGATTCTCTAATCATCTCATCATCCAATCTAACTAATTGACTAGAATATCTTTTCATTCCCATAATATCTTCATCTTGTTTTGCTTCCTCATATTTCTCCCCCGCAAGCTCTCTCGCAGCTTTTCTTTTTTTATGAGTACGAGCTTTCAAATCGGGCGCCTTTCCATCAAAAACATAAACTAACTTAATTCCCTGTTCCAACAAAGCAGCATTACGATAGAGAATTCCAGAAAGATGCGATGTTATTCTTTTTTGTTCGTCCATTAAAGGGGTTCCATCCATCTGACGAATAGAAGAAAGAAATTGATAAAGGGTATTAAACGCATCAACGCAAATAGTTTTTCCTTTAAGGCTTTCAAGTTCAATTTCAGTTTTTGGAATTATATCCCGAATGTTCAGTCCCATAAAAAAATAACAAAAACAGATTATAAATAATTATCTACCATTAACACTCTTTTGTGCCGCTCGATAATGTTCATTAAATAGGCGATGAAGCTGCCATGCAGGAGTTCTCCTATCGGGGAAATGTCCATTTCTCTCCCCCACTCTGGAATGAAAAACCAAAGCTTCTCTTTCTTGGGGAATAAGAGAGTAATTAATTGAACCCGCAGTTAAATGATGTTTATCACAATAATCTAAAAAAGCCCCATATGAACGAGGATTTACTTGAACTTCCTCTTCGCTTGATTGAGCTCTTTCCTCTTGAACTTCTGTCGGTTTAGGTAAAGTGCTAGTCTCATGACGAGGAAATCGAGACCCGGGTAAACCAACTCCAAGAAAATTCCCATTTCCATCTTCTAAAAACCCTTCACTAAAAACCACATTTCTATGCAGGTTTTCCATATTCTAACTACTACTTAGTAGTATATAAAGTTTACGATATCAACATTTTTATAATCAAAAACCCACTAAGCAATATGAAATTGCAATTTATACCAATAGACTATGACTACTTTGACTTCCAAGGAAGAAACTATGCAAAGATAATTGGAAGAGATGAAAAAGGCAAAAGAATCTGCATAATTGACGAGTGCCCAGTTTATTTGTGGGCAATTCTAAAAGAAAAAATTTCTAAAGAAGAAATAGAAAAACTAACGAAGAAAATACAAAAAATACAATTAGATGTAAAAGGAAGAAAAACAAGAGTAGAAAAAGTAGAACTACACAAAAAGAATTTCTTAAGTAAACCCGTTCAAGCATTAAAAGTTTTCGCAACAAATTACAAGGATTTACACGACATTGCAAGTCAAATAGATTTCGAAGAAGTAGAAAAAAGAAGAGGCTACGATTTAGGTTACACAACACATTATATTATAGAGAAAAAATTAATTCCTTTAAATTGGTATGAAATAGAGGGAGAACTCCTAAGCAACTCAGAAGAATTTGGAGGAATAGACATGTCTCTAGATGTAGATATGTGTGTAAAAGTAAAAGAAATTTCAAAATTAAAAGAAAATATAATCTCAGAAAAATTTAGGCCGAAAGTTTTAGCATACGATATAGAAACAGATGAAATAGCTTTAGGTGAAGGGGAAATTTTAATGATTTCTCTAGTTTCAGATAATTTCAAAAAAGTAATAACTTGGAAAGGAAATAAAGGAACAGACGACTCAATAATTTATGTAAAAAACGAATCAGAATTGATTGAAAAATTTATCGAGTTGGTAAGAGAAATCTCTCCAGATTTTTTAGTAGGATATTTTTCAGACGGTTTTGATTTACCTTATATTAAAGCAAGAGCAGAAAAATTTAATATAAAGTTAGCATTAGGGCTAGACGAATCTCAACCAAAATTTTCAAGAGGAGTAACTCTAACCGGAAAAATAAACGGAATAGTCCATATTGATTTATTAAAATTCATAAAAACAGCTTATTCGCAATATATGCAATCCGAAACTTTATCCTTGAACGAAGTATCAAAAGAATTTTTAGGAGACACAAAAAAAGATTTTAAGTTTAAGCATTCCTCAAAAATAGAAAATCATGAATGGGAAAAATATTATGAATACAATTTACACGATTCAGTTTTAACCTTTCAACTTTTTGAAAAGTTCTGGCCAGATATTTTAGAATTCTCAAGAGTAATTCAAGAGCCGCCGTTTAGTGTTTCAAGAAACGGGATGTCTTCAAATGTGGAAGATTATATCTTACACAACTTAGAAAGGTTCAATGAAATACCTGAAAAAAAAGCAGGATACAACGAAATAGGAGAAAGAAAAGAAAGAGAAAAATACGAAGGAGCTTTTGTATTTGAGCCAATTCCAGGTTTATACGAAAATGTCGCATTTTTTGATTTTACTTCAAGTTATGGAAGTACAATAGTTACATACAATTTATCAAAATCAACATTCTTAGAAAGTCCTTCAAAGAATTCATATTCCATAGAAACAGGTGGAAAGAAAGTTTATTTCACAAAAAAACCAGGATTTTTTCCAGAAATGTTAAAAGAAATAATTGAAAAAAGGAAACAATTCAAAAAAGAACTAAAAGAGAATCCGGACGCGATAAAAAGAGCGAGAAGTAATTCTTTCAAACTTTTAGCCAACGCGGCTTACGGTTACCAGGGATTTTTTGGAGCAAGATATTATTGCTTAGAAGCCGCAGCAGCAACAGCCGCATTTGCAAGAAAAGCAATTCAAGATTCAATAGAAAAAATAAATAAAGCTGGTTACGAAGTTATATATTCCGATAGTGTGGATGGGAAAACAAAAATAATAATAAAAAACGGTACAAAAATATATGAAGAATATATTGAAAACCTATTTGAAAAAAAAGATTATGAAAATTTAGGAAAAGAATATAATTCTAAAGAAAAAATAGAAGTACTAACATTAGACGACAAGGGGAATTCTGTTTTTAAACCAATAAATTATATCATGAGACACAAAACAGATAAAAAAATGTTTAGAGTTAATTTTACAAATAATTGGTATATTGATGTAACTGAAGATCACTCTCTAATGGGCTATCAATCATCCAAGTTTAATTCATCAAAAATAAACAAAGAAAATCCATTGAATAGAATTATAGAAATAAAGCCCGAAGAAATAAAAACTAAAGCAAATACAATAATCTCTCTTAAAAGGATACCTAATGAAAATCCAGAAAGTAAAGATTTTCCAAAAGAAGTATACGAATTTATGGGTTACTTTATTGGAGATGGGAGCTTTATGAGGAGTAAAGAAAATCAAAAGAATAATAAAGATTATTACTTAAGACTTTCACTTGGCTTAGATAAAGAAGAAGTTTTCAACAAATTAATAACGCCATTAATAAATCAAGGATATATTAAGAATTATTGGTGGAGTAAAACAAGAAAAGGAGATCTAACAATGAATGGATTAAAATTAATTCGTTTATTATCTCAAGATTTTAGAGACACAGAGGGAAAAAAGAATATTCCTAAATGGTTATTTAATGAAAAAGAAGAAAATATTGCCTCCTTTTTAAGAGGATTATTTTCAGCAGATGGTTGTGTTATGATAAGGAATAAAGCTCCAATAATTAAATATACTTCCGTAAAAGAAGATTACATAAAAGAAGTAAGAAAGTTATTGTATCGAGTGGGAATTTCTCATTCAGTATTCAAAGAAAATTCGGTAAATAAATATAAAACAGAAGAAAAAACATTTTGTGGGGGAACTTTTTCAAAAAATATAATCTTGAAAAATAAAGAGGATTTTGCTAAAAAAGTAGGATTTATTTTAGAAAGAAAAAATAAACTTGCTAATATTAAAACAAAAAACGGACAAAAAAAATCAATAAGAAATTTCGAGTTTGATCTGCAATCGGTTAAAGAGATAAAACAAATAAAAACCCCCGAATATGTTTACGATATCGAGGTTGAAAAAAATCATAAATTTTTTGCTAATTATACTTTAGTTCATAACACCGATAGTATTGCATTTCTTTTAAAGAATACATCGCGAACACAGGCAGCCAATTTCTTAAAAAAATTAAATTCCGAACTTCCTGGAATTATGGAATTAGAAATAGAAGGATTTTTCAAAAGAGGTTTATGGGTTACAACCCGTGCGGGAACAACCGGAGCAAAAAAGAAATACGCTTTAATTGATGAAGATAACAAAATAAAAATTAGAGGATTTGAAACAGTTAGAAGAGATTGGTGTAAGCTTGCTAGAGTAACTCAAAATAAAGTTTTAAAATTAATCTTAGAAGAAGGAAATGAAAAAAAAGCTTTAGAATACACAAAAGAAGTTGTAAAAAGAATAAAGAATAGAGAGGTAAAACAAGATGAAATTTTAATTAGAACACAATTAAAAAAATCAATTTCAGAATATAAGGCAATTTCCCCTCATGTAATCGCAGCAAAAAAAATGAAAGAACAAGAAATTCCAGTATCTGAAGGAAATCTAATTGAATACTACATTGCGGATACCGAAGGTAAAAAAACGAAACTGGTAAGAGACAAAGTAAAATTACCTTCAGAAAAGGGAGAATACGAAATTAAATACTACTTAGAAAAGCAAATTCTTCCTGCAGTAGAAAATATTTTTCAAGTTTTTGGAATAAACATAAAAGAGATAGTTGACGGAAAAAGACAAGACGATTTAAAGAAATGGTTCTAAGCAACATGTCTATAAGGGTTACCATAAAATAAAGTAGATTTGTCTGCCTATTTGTGTACCCTTTCAATAACACTTACAAACTTTTCAATTACTCCAGAAACTCTTGCACGATCTTCTCTCCTTGCTTGATAGTTCTCCACACTTTCTCCAGCTAAACGACCCAAGCTAATTTCTCC
>Ga0268276_1002226_pt1 | contig 16999 bp, 13 predicted proteins | sample saktaG_4_FD_190145 | JGI IMG/M metagenome (GOLD analysis project Ga0268276, IMG submission 190145) | Saline water microbial communities from Sakinaw Lake, British Columbia, Canada - sak_2010_1_5_45m | ecosystem: Environmental > Aquatic > Non-marine Saline and Alkaline > Saline ...
TCCTTTTTGCCCGGCCAAATAGATATGTCTAATCGCGCCCTTTTTTATGAGGTCTTTTTCTTCTTTTTTCTTTTTTGATGCCTCGGACATCTCGGCCAGTTTTCTTCTTATAAAGCCGGTAAAAGGAAATTTGAATCCAGATTCATTTTGGTCGGTTAGCTTCCTTATGTGCGATTTTGCAAGAGGAGTTTTAATAAATCTAAGCCAGTCTTTAGACGGTCGTTTATTTTTGTTTGTGGTAATTTCAACGATGTCCCCATTTTCCAAAATATGGTTTAGCGGAACCATTTTGCCGCTTATTTTTGCTGACTCACAATGGTTCCCTATGTCTGAGTGCACAGCATACGCAAAATCAATGGGAGTTGAATCCTTTGGTAAGACAATAATATCCCCCATCGGCGTAAAGGTGAAAACTTTATTCGGAAAAAAATCTATTTTAAAATTATCCCAGAATCCGGAAATATATTTTGCCTGTTCGGTATTTTCTGAGTAACCGGGGTGTTGCTCTGGTTGTTTTTTAAGTTCAATTTTTTCTTTGTACGCCCAGTGTGCACAAACTCCATGTTCGGCTTCTTCGTGCATTTCTTTTGTTCTTATCTGTATTTCTGTTATTTTGCCTTCTTGAGAAAAAACCGTGGTGTGTAAAGATCTATATCCATTAGGTTTTGGGTGGGCTATATAATCATTTATTTCCTCTGAAATTGGCTTGAAATGTTTATGTATTATGCCTAAAATTTTGTAGCAACTGGCAACGTCAGAAGTAATTATTCTTAATGCAAGCAAGTCATTTATTTGGCTAAAATCCATATCGCGCTTTGCCAGTTTTTTATACACGCCCCAGTATGACTTTGTGCGGTAATTTATATCTAAAATTTTAACCCGTTCTTTCCGCAGATTTTTTTTAAGGTATGGAATGAATTTTTTCAGGTATTTTTCTCTTTCTTCGTATTCTTCCTTAATATTTTCTTTAAGCCAGTTGAATTTATCTGGGAGCAAATGAGCGAAGGCCGTGTCTTCAAGTTTTCTTCTTATTTCTGACAACCCAAGTCTACTGGCTATGGGCACAAAAATTTGCAGAGTTTCAAGGGAGAATAATTTTTGCTTGTCTTCTGGCATAGAATGCATAAAATCCAAACCATCTAACCTTGAAATAAGTTCCACTATAATTACTCTTAAGTCTCCAGATAACGATAAAAACATTCTTCTTAAATTTTCAATTTTTTCCCTGTTGAATACTTTTTTGTTTTTTATGCCAGCAGATAAAGAATATCTGATTTTTGTAAGTTCGGAAATTTTTTCTACCAAACTGGCCAAGTCCTTTCCGAATTTTTTTTCAATCGCCCCTAGCTCGATTTTTTTAGTAGAATCGGGCACATCATCTAATACGTCGTGAAGAAGTCCGAGAGAGATTGTTGTGGGGTCAAGGTTCATTTTGCTAAGCTCAAGGGCAACCCTTGTGGCATGCTCGATGTAGTTTTCGCCAGAAATTCTGAATTTATCTTTATAAGCTTCTTTTGCAAACTCAAAAGCCGACTCTATTAATTTGGGAGCCAAGCTTTTTTTTGTTATTTTTTTAATATTACTTTCTGACATCGTTTTTTACGAATTTACACTCTTTTTTGGAGCACCTAGTTTTTTTCCATTTTTTAACTAATATGGACCCACATTCCGGGCAAAATTCATTTACGGGCTTGTCCCAGACGGCAAAATCACACTCGGGATAGCGGTCACATCCATAAAAAGTTTTTCCTTTCTTCGTTCTTTTTCCGGTTATTTTTCCTTCTTTGCATTTAGGACAAACTATATTTAATGTGTCCGGGTCGCCTTCAACAGATTCTGTGTGTTTGCATTCTGGGAATTTAGAGCAGGCGTAAAATTTGCCAAATCTTCCAAATTTTTCAACTACAGGAGATCCACATTTTGGGCAAATTTTATCGGTTTCTTTTGTCAGATTTGTTTTTTTTACATCTTTGTATCTATCTTCCAAGTTTTTAGAAAATGGACCATAAAAATCTTTGCAGGTTTTTTGCCAACTGTCTTTGCCTTCAGCTACTTCGTCGAGCTCTTTTTCAAGTTTTGCTGTGAAATCAATATCAATAATTTTGGGGAAATTACTCACTAAAACATCATTTACCATTATGCCCATTTCTGTGGGGTAAAGCCTTTTTTGGTCGTTTTTTGCAATATAATTTCTGTCCTGTATTGTAGATAGCGTTGGAGCATATGTTGATGGCCTGCCGATGCCATGTTTTTCTAAAGCTTTAATAAGGCTGGCTTCATTATATCTGGCCGGTGGCTCTGTAAAATGCTGTAAAGAATCTAATTTTACAAGTTCTAACTTATCATTTTTTTCTAAATTTGGTAATTCTGTTTCTTGGAATTTTGCCGGATAAATTTTTAAAAATCCATCAAATTTTAGCGTTTGGCCGGTAGTTCTAAAAGTATAACTGCTGGCGCGAATATCAGTTGAAACAGAATCAAAGACAGCCGGCGCCATTTGGCTCGCTATAAATCTTTGCCAGATTAAAGTGTAAAGTTTCAACTGTCTCGCGTCTATCTCCTTTAAGGATTCCGGAGTTTTGTCGGCGTATGCTGGTCTTATGGCTTCATGGGCCTCTTGGGCGCCACTTGATTTAGTTTTGTACCTTATTGATTTCCCTGCCCAATAATTTGGCCCGATATTTTCTGCGATAAATTTTTTAGCTGTAGCTAACGACATTTCAGACAGGTTTAAAGAGTCTGTTCTGTGGTAGGTGATTAGTCCGTTTTCATAAAGGCGTTGGGCAAGGGACATAGTCATCTTTGACGAAAATCCAAATTTATTAGATGCTGTCTGTTGCAGGGTGCTTGTTGTAAACGGGGGAAGAGGATAGCGCTTTGTTTCTTTTTTCTCTACTGACTCAACGATATAGTCTACGCCATTTAAGTCCTGTAAAACTTTATCTGCCTCTGATTTATTTTTAATTTCTTTATCAATGAGTTTCGCTGTAAATTCTTTGCCTTTTTTGAGTAACGCTTCAATCGACCAGTATTCAACCGGCTTGAATGCTTCAATCTCTCTTTCTTTTTCAACAATTAACCTTACTGCCACAGATTGCACTCTGCCAGCCGATAGGCCTTTTACAATTTTTTTCCAAAGAAAAGGAGAAAGCTTATACCCGACGATTCTGTCTAAAATGCGCCTTGCTTGTTGGGCGTTAACCAAATTCATATCAATGCGCCGAGGTGACTCGATAGCTTTTTCAATAGCAGTTTTTGTAATTTCGTGGAAGACAATCCTTTGCGGATTTTTTAATTTTAAAGCTTCCTGTAAATGCCAGGCGATGGATTCTCCCTCGCGGTCTTCGTCAGTGGCCAGTATGGTGTTGTCGGCTTTTGCAGATTCTTTTTTTAATTCGGCAATAACTTTTTTAGCTTTTGTGGGTATTACATATTTGGGCTCGAAATTCTTTTCAACGTCTATGCCAAGTTCTCTTTTGGGTAAATCTCTTACATGCCCAAAAGAAGACTTTATAACGAAGTCTTTCCCCAAAAATTTTTGGATTGTTTTTGCTTTCGTCGGGCTTTCTACGATAACTAGATTTTTCATGTTTAGGTTATTTTAATAATACCACAAGATTTTTTATTACTTTAATTTCTCAATTGATTCAGCTAAAATTTGGGAATATAGGTTTAGCCCAATTTTGTTAATTGAGCCAGATTGTTCTCTGCCGAGTATGTTGCCGGCACCTCTTAATTCTAGGTCCCTAATTGCAATTCTGTAGCCAGATCCAAGTTCCTGAGAATCTTCCAATGCCTTTAATCGTTCTTTTACCAGCGGAGCCAAATTTTTTTTATCAAACATGAAATAGGCAAAGCTTTTTGTTGCTGATCTGCCGACTCTGCCTCGTATTTGGTGAGCCTGTGAAAGCCCCAAGCGCGCTGCATCTTCTATTATAATAGTATTTACGTTTGCAATGTCTAATCCGTTTTCAATTATTGTTGTGGCAACCAGAACGTTTGTTTTTGCTTTCTGAAACTCATCCATTACTTGTATTAAATTTTTTTCAGGCATTTTACCGTGTATTAAACCGATCCTTGCTTTTGGACAAAGATTTTTTAATTCTTCGGCTTTCTCGTCAATACTGCTGACGCGGTTGTGCAGAAAATAAACTTGGCCTTTTCTTTTTAACTCTGCGTTTATTATTTTTTTAACAGATTCTTTCTTATATTCCGTTGCTTTTGTTGCAATAGCTTGCCTGCCCTCCGGTGGAGTTTGCATTAAGCTTATATTTTTTAAGGAAGAGAGTGCAAGGTAAATTGTGCGTGGTATGGGGGTGGCCGACAAGCTCAAAACATCTAAGGAGGATTTTAATTGCCTTAGTTTTTCTTTTTGTTTTACCCCAAACTTTTGTTCATCATCAATAATTAAAAGCTGTAAATCTTTGAATTCAACATCTTTAGACAAAATTCTATGCGTGCCTATTAAAATGTCTATTTTACCTTTTTTTAAATTATTTAAGATTTTTTCTTGTTCTGTTTTTGTTTGAAGGCCGGACAGCATAGCAACGATTGCACCTAGCTTCTCGAATCTTTTTTGGAAATTGTTAAAATGCTGGTTTGCCAAAATTGTAGTCGGGCAGATTAATGCCGTCTGCCTATTGTTTGCCACAGCCAGCAAAGCTGTTCGCATAGCTACTTCGGTTTTTCCAAAGCCAACATCTCCGCAAACAATTCTGTCCATCGGCTTTGTTTTAGACAAGTCATTTTTGATGTCTTCTATTGTCTGTATTTGGTCTGAGGTTTCTTGAAAAGCGAAGCTTATTTTGAATTGTGACTCCAATTCCTTGTCTTCTATATATATGGGTCTTTCTGATGCTTCTTTTCGCGCGTACAATTGCAAAAGTTCTTTTGCTAACTTTTCAACGCCTTCTTTTATCTTTCCTTTGGTTTTTTGCCACAGATTAGAACCAAGTCGCGATATCATAGGATCTTGAAAGCCGACATATCTAGAAAGTTTTCTTTCAAGACCCACTGGAATGTAAAGTTTATCTTCTTTGGCGTACTCTAATACATAATAACTTTGCGATTCAGATGCTGGAACTTGAAATTTTTCTTTTCCAACGAATCGTCCTATGCCGTGATCTATGTGCACTAAATAATCGCCAGGTTTTAGCCCCTTTAGTTCTGAAAATAGCTTTTGTGATTTTAACTTTTTCTTTAAAATTTCACGCGACCTCTTTTCGTCTGAAACTTTTACATCTAGTTTGTTTATTTGGTCTATCTCGTTTCCTAAAAAGTCCAACCGGAAAGCATTTATTGTATTGATGGGGAATACATCAATTATTCCTCCGCGTTGGGAGAATTCACCGGGATCTGAAACTTTTGAAACCCTTTCGTATCCCATTTGGTCTAACTTATTTAAAAATTGCGAAAATTGATAACTATGGTCTTTATGCAAAAAAATTACATTATCTTCAAAAAACGGCTGGGATTCTCTTGAGTCCAGCAATTTTTGCAGATTTTCTTGAAACCAAAAAACCTCCTTTTCCAAAAAGTAGGGGGTAATTCCGACTATTAGTAATTGGTCTAGTCCCTCATTTATTGTGCTCATTCATTGTTTTTTCCAAGCCTTCTTTGATGAACAGGGCAAGCGCTTCGGTGGTTTTTTTGATGGCCTCGTTTACTTTTTCTTGCTCGTTTTTAGAGAAATTTTTTAACACAATTTTTTTAGCTTGAATATCTTTTTCGGGAGATATACCGATTCTAATTCTGGCTAACCCATTGTTGCCAATACTTTTTATGATTGATTCAACTCCTTTGTGGCCAGCTGACCCACGCTCCTCTACAATTTTTATTTTTCCTATTGGCAAATCTATGTCGTCATGAACCACGACTAGTAAGGGTTTAGGGTCTAAGGTATAGGGTTTAGTTATGGCGCCGACAGCCTTGCCAGACTCATTCATAAACGTTTGGGGCTTCACAAGTATAATTTTTTGCTCGCCTAAGGGTTTTTCAGAAATTTCAGAATTTGATTTTTTTTGCAATTTAAAATCAGGAAAATTATTTTTCTTTGCGAATTCATCAACTGCCATAAAGCCGACATTATGGCGGGTGTTTTTGTATTGTGTGCCCGGGTTGCCCAGGCCAATTATTAAAATCATGTTTTTTTATTGTTGCATTTTTAATTTCACTTGACAAGCCCGCTTGATGGGAATATACTGTTTAAAAAGGTGAACGTTCCCTGCTGGCGCCTTTGCCAAGGGGCGCTACCTTGGGACATCGCGTCCATCACACGGTATGTTCGTGGCCACGCGAAAGGAGGTAGCATGGCGGGTGTGGGCTGACTTAGGGGAGGGTGCTCCCCCGAAACCTCACTGACGTTCTTTCTGGGCGGTTCTACCGCCAAACAAGGGTTTATAACAACCCAATCAAAGGAACAGCCGGTCCAAGCTGATTGATGACTCAGCCACGCTGAGTGTACAACAAACATGGACCCAACATTCCGGCCGGGAGACTTCCAATCTCGGCTTTTTTTTGTAATTTTTTAATATTTTCTTGACTTTAAATTGCATTAAGGTTTAGTATATAAATAGTACGTTCTAGGAGGAGTCACAATCCTTTTCATCAGGGAGTTTGCATGGGTAAAAGCAAACGGAGGAGATGGTCGAAGTGGGCAAAGTGCCCCAAGCGTCCCAGGGACAAGAGCGCGGGCGGCCGCGGTAAGCGCCCGGACCTGAAAGTGGTACGCAAGACGCGGTTCTCCGAGCTTGTTTGCCACTTCGTGTCTGAATCTGCGCACTCCTTTGCGCAGAAGCTCGCAGTGGGTCACCCTAGTCAATGGGCTCATAGCGAGCTCAAAAGATACAGGGGCATGGTCAAGAGGACTCTTGGCAATTCTCGGGAGGAACTGCTAAGGGCGCTTCTATTTTCGGCCAAGGCCGAAGCTGAGCACTTGGGCTGCGCCGTAGACACGCATGCGCAGGTGACTGTTCATCATCGGCCTCGTCGTAGAAGCAAACAGGGTCGGTCTCTTGAGAGTCGCCCCTTCACTAACGGTTTTCTTGAGGAGGTACTTGGCGAGCGCGTGGAAGAAGCGTCTAGCTAGCCTCGATCACTTTTCTTCTTCACCCTTCTTGGAACCCTTCTTGGAGGCCTTGACAAAACATTATCGAAGGCGTAATATATAAAACAACATAGTGGAGATGTTTTGGCAAGTATGTTGCTTGCCATATACTTCCAACAACCCGGGGAGAGAAATGGAGATTGCCTATCGAGTAGCAAAAGCGCAAGGAGGCGTTTCTGTCCGACAACAAGGCGTAGTTTGGTCTGAGGGAGACATCTCAGTATGGCAAACGGGAAGCGTCGCGCTAAGGACGGAGATCAACCCGACGATATGTTCGCCGGCAAGGTGCCCGGTGGAGCGCAGGTGTACACGGGGTTCCGATTCGACGTCGATCGCCCCTCCGAGGAGGGCGTGCAGAGAATGAATGCCCCCGTGAACGCGCCGGGCGTCCTGTGACCGTAGAGAGGGATGACCGCATCCCCCAAAATTCCCCGTCGCGGATTGTACACGGACGTTAGTCCGCGTATCATCGACGCACTAGCGTAATATCCGCGCGATTCCCCGTAGTTCGATGGGCCGTTACACCGGCTGTAGCCCGTGTGTCACCGGCTTGGTCGTTGACTAGTAGCATGCCTCGCACGCTGCTAGTCAACGACCCTCTTTTTTTATATTGTTGCAATTATCAGAAAATGTGCTAATATTCATAGTATAAATTATATGGATGATAACATTGCCAATAACATTGAAAATCCGCCGAAAAAAAAGATAAAAAAATTCTTTTCTTTTGTGTGGGAGTTAGCCAAAATAGCAGTTATTGCTTTTGTAATAGTAGCTCCAATACGTTATTTTTTATTTCAGCCGTTTATTGTTTCTGGAGCATCTATGGTGCCCAATTTTGAATCGGGAGACTACTTGATTGTAGACGAAATTTCTTACAGGTTTTCTGACCCGCAAAGAGGAGATGTTGTTGTTTTTAATACAGATTTTATACCGGGCTACGAGGGCCAGCGTTTTATAAAAAGAGTTATCGGTCTTCCTGGAGAAACAGTTGATATAAAAAATGGGCAAGTTGATATAGCTAAAAACGGGCAAACAACTGTTTTAGATGAAGCATATTTGCCAGACAGCCTGAAAACAGTTGGAGATGTAAACGTCACTTTAAAGTCCGATGAGTATTTTGTTATGGGTGACAATAGAAATTATTCTTATGATTCGAGAATGTGGGGCTTTGTTCAAAGAAAATATATAGTTGGAAAGGCTTTATTTAGAATATTCCCACTAGCGTCATTATCACAAATTGCCAACCCGGCATATTAAAATGAGCAAAATAAAATACCAAACTTTAACAGGAATGCACGATGTATTGCCTGAAGACCAGACATACTTTAAGAGGATTCAAAGAGTTGTTGAATCGATTGCTAATCATTATAGTTTTGATAAAATCGAAACTCCTATTTTAGAGTTTGCAGAAGTTTTTCAGAAAGCAGTTGGAGATGACACTGATATTGTGGGCAAAGAAATGTACGTTTTTAGAACAAAAGGAGGAGATGTGGTTTGTTTGAGACCCGAAGGCACAGCAGCTGTAATGAGAAGTTACTTGGAGCACGGCATGCGAAATCTACCACAGCCCGTAAAGCTTTGGTATTTAGGCCCTTTTTTTAGATATGAAAGACCGCAAGCAGGAAGATTCAGGCAGTTTCACCAGTTTGGTTTTGAGGCGATAGGAGAAGAGAGCCCTTCGATAGATGGCCAAATAATACAGATGAGTTTTGACGTTCTAAAAGAATTGGGATTTAAAAATTTAAAAATTGAGGTTAATTCTATAGGAGATTCGGATTGTAGCCCGTACTTTAAAAAGATTTTGACAAGTTATTTAAAATCAAAGCGTTCGTCTTTGTGTTCTGACTGCCAGAGGCGGCTCAAAGAAAATCCCTTAAGAATTTTAGATTGCAAAGAAGAAAAATGCCAGATAGTAAAAGCATCGGCCCCGCAAATAATAGACCACCTTTGTGAAAAGTGTCACGCGCATTTTAAGCAGGTTTTAGAATTTTTAGACGAGCTGGAATTACCCTATACTTTGAACCCTTATTTAGTCCGCGGGTTGGATTATTATACCAAAACTGTTTTTGAGATTGTTGAAACCACAGAAGAAGGGCAAACGCTTGGTTCTTTAATCGGCGGTGGCAGATACGACAATTTGGCTAAAATACTTGGAGGAGTTTCAACACCAGGTTGCGGATCGGCGGCCGGCATGGAAAGAATAACAAACCTGATGAAGGCAAGGGAAATGGATCTTGGCCCAAAGCGAGATCCCAAAAATGTTCCAGCGCAAATATTTTTAGCCCAGTTGGGGCAGTTGGCCAAAAGAAAGGGCATGAAATTGTTTGAAGAGTTTAGAGACGCAAAAATTCCGGTGGCAGAATCTTTTACAAAAGATTCGTTGAAATCGCAATTGAGAGCGGCAAATAAAATGGGAATAAAATGGGTTTTAATTTTTGGGCAAAAGGAAGCATTGGAAGACTTTATAATTTTGAGGGATATGGACACTGGAGTACAACAAGAAATAAAACTCGATAAAGTTGTAGAAGAAATGAAGAAGAAAATAACATCAAAAAAGTAATTTAAAATTAAAAATTTTTACAAACATGCCGGTTCAAGTTACAAAAAAAGAAAGGGAAACTTCGCAAAATTTAGCGCATCGTTTCACAAAAACAGTCCGCCAATCAGGAGTTATACTCCAAATAAGGAAGGGACAGTTTTTCAAACGTACGAAATCTGAATTGGTTAAGAAAAGGTCTGCTTTGAGGAAAGTTCAAAGAAGAGCAGAAAAAGCCATTGAAGAAAAAATGGCAAAACCTAAGCAATCTCGTTAATGTTATTAAAGCAAAAGATACAATCTGATGCCACAAGCGCACTAAAAGCAGGCGACCAGTTTTTAACTGGTACCCTGCGCTTGGTTTTAGCAGCTGTTGCAACAAAAGAAAAAGAAAAGAAGTTTAAAGAAAAAATAGAAGGCGAGGCACAGTTGACTGATGAGCAGGTAGTTGAAGTTTTATCTTCTGAAATTAAAAAAAGAAAAGATGCCATTGCTTTATATCAACAAGGCAATAGACCCGAGCTTGCTGAAAAAGAACAAAAAGAAATAAACGTGCTTAAAAAATATTTGCCAGAGCAATTGTCGTCCGAATCCATTAAAAAATTTGTTGAAGAGTCTGTTGCAAAAACAGGTGCCAAAGAAATGAGAGATATGGGCAAAGTGATGGCAGATTTAAACCCAAAAGTAAAAGGCAAAGCAGACGGGAGCGAAGTAAGTAAAATAGTAAAAGAAATTTTAAACAAAAATTAATATGACAACTTGGGCTAATATAAAAAGGAGAACCAGAAGAATGAAAAAAAGGAACAGAACAACGGTTCCCAAAAGGAAAAAAGTGTTGCCTGCAACAAATCAAAATAGGGCTTAAAAACAAAAATCCCGCGTTGCGGGATTTTTGTTTTGGCGGAGAAATAGTGTAAAATAAGATAATATGTTAGAGATAAACAACTTTACAAACTCTAAAATTGACGGGAAAAGTTTTTCACAGGTTGCAAAAAAAGTATTAAAAGGCGAAAATAGAGTAAGAGATTCATTATCTTTGGCTTTTGTTAGTAAAGTCGAGATAAAAAAACTTAACAAAAAATTTCGGAAAAAAAATAAACCAACAGACGTTCTTTCGTTTGAGTTAAGGGATAGAAATTATTTAGGAGAAGTTGTGATTTGTCCAGAAGTTGTTGAGGAAGAGGGAGAAGATGTGTTACGGGTTTTTGTGCATGGTATTTTACATTTGTGCGGGTATGACCATGAAAACTCGGCAAAGGAATTTGAAAAAATGGAGAAAAACCAAGAAAAATATTTAGATAAATTAAAATAATTATGGCGCGAGACAACATTGTAGCCGGGCTAGATATAGGCACACATAGCATCAAAGCGTTAGCAGTGCAAAAAAGGCAGGAAAGTTGCGAGGTTTTGTCGTATGCTGAAGTGCCGTCTTTTGGCTTGCGTAAAGGTGCGGTGGTTAATGTTGAAGAGACGTCGAAAAACGTGCAGATGATAATGGCTGGGCTGGAAAAAGATTGCAATAGAAAAATTAATTCTGTTTTTGTTAATATCGGCGGTAGTCATCTTTATGTTATTCCGTCTGACGGCATAATATCTGTTTCTAGGGCAGACCAGAGGATTTCTAAAGAAGATGTTGAAAGGGTTTTGCAGGCCACAAAGGCCATAAACATTCCTCATAACGAAGAAGTTCTAGATGTTTTTCCGAAAGAGTATGTAATCGATGACCAAAAAGGCATAAATCAGCCAGAGGGACTTACTGGGATAAGGCTTGAAGCTAAGGTTTTGCTGTTGTGTTACTTTCAGCCCTATTTTACAAATCTTACTCAGGCTGTTTTGAATGCGAGGTTACAAATAAACGATGTAATTACTTCTCCATTAGCAGCTGCTAATTCTGTTTTGACACCCCAGCAAAAAGAGTTGGGAGTTGCCCTAATTGATGTTGGGGCTGCCACAACATCTTTAGCTGTTTTTGAAGAAGGAGAATTAATACATTTAGCAATTTTTCCGATTGGATCAGCCAACATTACAAATGACATTGCAATTGGATTGAAAACAGAAGTTGCGATTGCCGAGTCGGTGAAAAAACAACATGGCACATGCATGTTCGGCAAGGGTCAAAAGGACAAAAATGCACAGTCAAAAAAGAAAATCGAAGTTTTTGATAAGTCTTCGTCCATAAGCTTTACCAAAAAAAATCTCGTAGATATTATCGAACCGCGCGTTTCAGAAATTTTAGATTTGATACAAAAAGAATTAAAAAAGATTAATAGACAAGAGCTACTTCCGGGCGGGGTTATTTTAACTGGCGGAGGTGTCAAAATTCCAAAAATAAAAGAACTTACAAAGGAAACCTTAGGTCTTGCCTGCGAAATAGGCACGCCCCAAGGAATAGTTGGTTTAGAGGATGATCCAGCCTTAGCCACTGTTGCCGGTTTAGCGCTAGAGGGGGTTGATTTTAGAGGGCAAGAGAGTATACTGGGTGGTACAACGGGATGGCTCAGAAAATGGTTCAGAAACTTCATCCCGTGATGATGATTTATGAACCCAATAATAAAAGTTATAGGAGTGGGGGGTTCTGGTTCTAACACAGTCTCCAGAATGGCCCATTTGCGGGCTCAAAAAAAAATTGATATTGGTGCAGTTGAATTGTTGTCTGCAAATACGGATGCGCAGGCGCTGTTTTTTTCTAGAGTGGACAAAAAGATTTTAATTGGTAAAGAAATTACTCACGGTTTGGGAACTGGCATGGATGCTGATTTGGGAAAAAAATCTGCAGAAGAGTCGAGACAGGAAATTTTAGAAAATTTGAAAGGGGCAGATATGGTTTTTATAACTTGCGGATTGGGAGGTGGTACAGGGTCTGGCGCTTCACCAGTTATTGCTGAAATTTCAAAACAGCTTGGCATTCTAACTATTGTGGTGGTTACAACTCCTTTTTCTTTTGAAGGCGAACAAAGGAAAAAAGTTGCTAAAGTCGCTTTAGAAACTTTTGAAGGGAAAACAGATTCTTTATTGGTTATATCAAACGACAAGCTGTTAAAAATAATAGACGAGAAGACAACAGTTTCAAACGCATTTTTAATGTGTGATGATATTTTGCGCGAAGCAGTGCAAGGCATTACTGATTTAATTATTTCTCCCGGAATTATAAACATTGATTTCGCTTCGGTTTTATCTATTATGAAAAATTCTGGCAGGGCAATGTTTGGATCTGGCAGGGCATCCGGCGAAAACAGGGCTGTGCTAGCAGCAGAAAAAGCAATTAATTCTCCTTTGTTGGATTTCTCTGTTCAGGGATGCAAAGGAGTTTTGTTTAATGTCTCCGGGCAGGATATAACTTTGAGTGAAATTCAAAAGGCAGCTGAAGTTATTACAAAAAATGTTGACACCAAAGCCCAAATAATTTTCGGTGCGCTAAAAGATAACGCCATAAAGAGTGGGGGATTGAAAGTCTCGGTAATTGCCACAAAATTTTAGTTATCCACAGGGTTGCAGTATAAGGTGGGGGCTTGACCTGGTTTTTAGGTAAGGTAAAATGTAGTAATCGACAAAAATAAATTTTGCCAAGAAGGGCATTTTTTTATCAATGGAATCAGAATTAAAAGCAAAAAATAATATTGAAAAAGTTCTCAAAAGAGACGGCAGGGTCGTTGATTTTGAGCAGGAAAAGATTATAGAAGCCATACACAAGGCCGTTATTGCCACAAACCAGGGTGATGGAGAAGTTTCAAAAAAAGTTTCTGATAAAGTTATTAGCTTACTTAACCTCAGATTCAAAAAAGGAGAAACTCCCAGCGTTGAGCAGATCCAAGACATTGTTGAAGAGGCATTGATGCTGGAAGATTTGGTTGAAACTGCCAAAGCGTATATTTTATATAGAGATCAGAGAAGAGCAATCCGTGAAGCATCGAAAGCAGCTGATGATTCTTCAGAAAAAGTAGATAGCTATTTAAAAGAGATTGATTGGCAGGTGAAGGAAAACGCGAATATGACCTTTTCTCTACAGGGCTTAAACCAGTATGTAGGTTCTTATATCTCAAAAAAATATTGGCTTAATAAAATTTATCCCAAAGAGATAAGAGATGCTGCAATTAATGAAGATTTTCATATTCACAATTTAGAATTATTAGCCCCATACTGCGCTGGCTGGGATTTGTATGATTTTTTAGTAAGAGGATTTGGTGGAGTGATGGGCAAAATAGAGTGCAGACCTCCAAAGCATTTTAGAACCGCTATGGGGCAACTGGTTAATGTTTTGTTTACTTTGCAAGGAGAAACTGCTGGAGCCAATGCTATTTCTAATTTTGACACTTTGTTGGCGCCTTTTATCAGGCATGACCAGCTAGATTATAAGCAGGTAAAACAGGCAATGCAGGAATTTTTATATAACTGCATGGTGCCTACGCGCGTTGGTTTTCAAACCCCATTTTTAAATGTTTCTTTGGATATTAAGCCAGCAGCCTATCTGGCAAAACAGCCCGTGATAATCGGAGGTGAACCGCAAAATGAAACCTACGGAGAGTTTCAAGAGGAAATGGATATGTTTAATAGGGCTTTTTACGAGGGTTTAATGGAAGGAGACGCTTCTGGCAGGCCGTTTACTTTTCCTATACCCACAGTTTCAATTACAAAAGATTTTGATTGGGACAACCCAAATTTACAGGCAATGTGGGAAGCAACGGCTAAATACGGGATTAATTATTTTTCAAACTTTATACATTCTGATATGAGCCCGGATGATGCCAGGTCAATGTGTTGCAGATTAAGGCTCGATAATCGCGAACTTTATAAAAGAGGAGGGGGGCTATTTGGTTCTTCCCCAAAAACAGGCAGTATAGGTGTTATTACAATCAACTTACCGCGGTTGGGCTATACTTCCAAAACGAAAACAGAATTTTTTGAAAAGCTAAGTCATTTAATGGGGCTGGCCAAAGAAAGTTTGGAAATTAAAAGAAAGGCTTTAGACAACTTTATGGAAAAAGGGCTTTACCCATATTCAAGACATTATTTGGAGGAAATGAAGAAAATGAGAAATACTTATTTTGGTAACCATTTTTCTACCATTGGAATTATGGGTATGAACGAGGCGTTACTCAATTTTTTAGAAGAAGATATAACAACGCCCAAGGGAAGAAAGTTCGCGGTTGAAATTTTAGATTTTATGCGGGATAAAATGGTGGAGTTCCAAGAAGAAACTGGAAATCTATTTAACTTAGAAGCCACCCCTGGAGAAGGCACGAGTTATAGACAGGCAAAAACAGATAAAGAAAAATATCCAGACATCGTTACAGCCGGCACAAAAGAAACTCCTTATTATACAAACTCGAGCCAATTGCCGGTTGGTTTCACGGACGATGTCTTTGAGGCACTTGATTTACAAAACGATATTCAGACAAAATACACAGGTGGAACTGTTTTGCACATATTTTTGGGAGAAAAAATATCAGACCCCAATATGGCAAAAAATTTAGTGAGGAAAATATGTGAGAATTATAGTTTGCCGTATATCACACTTACTCCGACGTTTTCAATCTGTCCTACGCATGGGTATATTTCCGGTGAACACTTTGAATGCCCTCAGTGCACAATAAAACAGCCATGTGAGGTTTATTCAAGGGTTGTAGGTTATATAAGGCCCGTACAACAATGGCACAAAGGAAAGCAGGAAGAATATAAAGAGAGAAAAGAGTTTGTAGTGGCGTCAGAAGTTACGAGCGAAATTTTAGAAAAAGCCGAAGAAAAAGTAGTAGTTTAACTTTAAACTAAAAAATCACTTTAATCCAAAGTGATTTTTTGTTAGTATTAAATCATGATTATTGCTGGTTTGCAAAAGACAACATTAATAGATTATCCGAGCAAGCTTGCCTGTACGGTTTTTTTGGCTGGTTGCAATTTTAGGTGTCCGTGGTGTTATTCTTCAGAGTTAGTTTTACCTTTAAAAATTGTAAAACAGCCAAGGATTTTAGAAAATGAATTTTTTGATTTTTTGCGTGGAAGAAAAGGGAAATTAGAAGGGGTTGTAATTTGTGGAGGAGAGCCCACAATCAATAAAGATTTGCGCCAATTTACAGAAAAAATAAAAAATTTGGGATATCTTGTAAAACTAGATACAAATGGGTCGAACTCGCAGGTGTTGAAAGATCTGGTTGCGAATAAATTAATAGATTATGTTGCAATGGATATTAAAACTTCTCCTGATAATTCTGTTTATCAAGATCTTATGACAGAAGGGGTTACGATAGAGAGAATAAAAGAAAGCGTGGAGTTTTTGAAGAAAGGAAATATAGATTTTGAATTTCGTACAACTGTTGTAAACACAGTTCATACTGCAGAAGATTTTAAAAAAATCGCAGAGTGGATTGGAGGCCCTAATGTTAAATATTATTTGCAAAATTTTAGAGCAGAAAAAACAATCGATCCGGAATTTGAAAAAATAAAACCGTTTCCTAGAGAATTTCTGGAAAATATTGCAAAAGAAATTTCTCCGTATTTTAAAATTTGCCAATTAAGGTAAAGAGGAATGACCTCATCAAGAGTATTATTTTTTCTTAGTATTTCGTTCGTTGTCGGAATATTTTTAGAGTCTTTAATAAAAATCCCTCAATTTATTCTGTGGATTTTTTTATTTTTTTCAATTTTCATAATTTTGATTTCATTCGTGATTCGTGAAGATTCGTTTAGTATTCGTGATTATTCGTTATTCTCAGGATTTTGTATTTTGTTTTTGGTTTTAGGAATTTTGAGAGTTCAGATTTCCGAGTTTGATATTGCCAACGATAAGTTGAGTAAATTAAACGGCCAAGGAGAAATTATTTTAACTGGCGTAGTCTCTAACGAATCGGATTTGAGGGAAAACTCGCAGAAGCTTAATGTGAAGGTTGGCGAGAATACAATTTTAGTTACAACAAATAAATATCCAGAATATAATTATTTAGACAAAATAAAACTTACAGGAAAACTGGAAGTTCCCCAGGTTTTTGAAGATTTTAACTACAAAGACTATTTAATGAAAGACCACATTTATTCTGTTATGAATTTTCCAAAAATTGAAGAGGAAGGCAAAAGCAACGCAAATTTTATGCAAAAAATTTATTCCGGAATTCTATGGATTAAAAACAAAATGAGGCAGAGTATCCAGAATAATTTTTTGCCTCCTCAAAGTTCTGTGTTGCAGGGAATTATTTTAGGAGACAAATCAGCTGTCTCGCAGGATATTAAAGACAAGTTTAAGCTTGTGGGCCTAAGCCACACAATTGCGGTTTCTGGTATGCATGTTGCTGTGTTAAGCACAATTATAATGTCGTTTCTTCTATTTTTGGGTTTGTGGCGCGGGCAGGCATTTTGGGGCGCCGTAATTT
>Ga0268276_1002228_pt1 | contig 16989 bp, 19 predicted proteins | sample saktaG_4_FD_190145 | JGI IMG/M metagenome (GOLD analysis project Ga0268276, IMG submission 190145) | Saline water microbial communities from Sakinaw Lake, British Columbia, Canada - sak_2010_1_5_45m | ecosystem: Environmental > Aquatic > Non-marine Saline and Alkaline > Saline ...
GAGCAGACTTTAAACGCGCTCCTAGTCGAGATGGATGGATTTAATACTCAGGAAGGCGTAATATTGATAGCCGCTACGAACAGGCCGGACGTTCTAGACCCGGCATTACTAAGGCCGGGCAGGTTTGACAGGCAGGTAGTGATAGACAGGCCCGACATAGTGGGCCGCGAGGCGATACTGAAGGTCCATGTCAAAAATATAAAGGTGGATCCGGATGTAGACCTTAATTCTTTAGCCAAGCAGACCCCCGGGTTCTCTGGGGCTGATCTTGCCAACCTCATAAATGAGGGGGCGTTACTGGCGGCAAGGCGTAATAAAGAGACGGTTACCATGGAAGAGATGCAGGAGTCTATAGAGAGGGTCATGGCGGGTCCGGAGCGCAAATCGCGCGTCATCTCGAAGAAAGAGAAAGAGGTGATATCGTATCATGAGTCCGGACATGCCTTATTGGCGCTTTTGATACCCGGAGCGGCGCCGCTTCATAAAGTGACGATACTGCCGCGGGGAATGGCATTGGGTTATACGATGCTTCTTCCTACGGAAGACAGATACATCAAGATGAGGAACGAGCTATTAGGAGAGATAACCGGCCTATTGGGCGGACGCGCGAGCGAAGAGCTGATATATAACGAATTTTCAACCGGAGCCCGTAATGATCTGGAAGTTGCCACGGATATAGCTCGCAAGATGGTCATGAGGTGGGGCATGAGCGAAAAGCTCGGCAGCCGCACGTTCGGCCACAGGGAAGAGCAGATATTCCTGGGACGCGACCTGATCGAAGAGAGGAACTATAGCGACCAGACGGCGCTTGCGATAGATCAGGAGGTTGCCAGGATAGTAGATGAATGTTACGCGCGCGCTAAGGTTGAACTTAATAAACATAAAGATAAGCTGGTAATCCTGGGCGTGAAATTACTCGATAAAGAAGTGATGGAAGTTGAGGAAGTGAAGGCATTGCTTGGGTTCGCGAAAGATGAGCCGACAACTTCCGTATAGCGATAGAACATATATAATGGGCGTGCTTAACGTGACGCCCGATTCCTTTTACGATAAAGGAAGGTTCTTTGAGCAAAAAAAGGCCGTGAAGCATGCTCTTGACATGGAGCGTGACGGAGCCGACATCATAGACGTCGGAGGAGAATCTACGCGGCCGGGGGCTCCGGATGTAAGCGTAGATGAAGAATTGGGGCGCGTAGTGCCTGTCATCCGCGCCATATCAAAAAAGGTCAAGATCGCCATATCTATCGATACCCGAAAGGCGAAGGTCGCGGATGCCGCTCTTAAAGCCGGCGCATCCATTGTCAACGATGTATCGGCGCTTAGGGAAGATCCCGATATGGCGGGTGTGGTAGCGAAACATCGCGCTAAGATCATCTTGATGCATATGAAGGGGCGCCCTAAGGATATGCAGGCCGACCCCAAGTATATTGATGTGGTGAAAGAGATCATCAGAAGCCTTAAAAGATCTATTGATCTGGCTAAAAGAGCCGGCATTAAAAAGAGTAAAATAATCATAGACCCTGGGATAGGATTCGGAAAGACGGTCGAGCATAATCTGAAGATCTTGCGCGGGCTCGGGCATTTCAAGAAATTAGGTTATCCATTATGCGTGGGCACTTCAAGAAAATATTTTATAGGAAAGATGCTTGGCTCTAAAGATCCCGAAGACCGTCTGGCGGGGTCTATCGCCACGGCGACTGCGGCAGCTATGAACGGCGCGAATATCATCAGGGCACACGATGTGGCTCTCACGCGTCAGGCGCTCAAGATGGTCGACGGCATAACCGGCATAAATAAGAGACAATAATGCAATTTCTGTCATACCTCAAGATCGGCATCGAGATAATCATATTATGGTACGCCATATATATGATACTCGCCTTCATAAAAGGTACGCGTACGGAACAGCTTCTTAAGGGCATCGTTATAATAGGCGTGATATTCGTGATAGCCCAGCAATTCAGGCTCGACGCCATACTATGGGTGATGGTCAGGCTCTTTCCGTTGTCGGTATTGGCTTTGGTCATAATATTCCAGCCTGAGTTGAGGCGCGGATTGGCGCGGCTGGGGCAGTTCGGTGTCTATCAGGAAGATGGCGGCATCATAGAGGAGATGTCGCGCTCGGTCGGCTATCTCTCCGTCAAGAAGGTAGGGGCCCTGATAGCGATAGAGCGGGGAGTGGGCTTGAAAAATTATATCGAAAGCGGCGTTTCGATAGACGGCAAAGTGACCAAGGAGCTATTGATCTCCATATTCAGCGCCAAGGCGCCTTTACATGACGGAGCGGTTATAATACAGCAGGGCAGGATCGTGGCCGCGGGATGCCTTTTACCGCTTACTCAAGAAGCCAATATATCAAAATCTTTAGGCACTCGCCACAGGGCCGCCATAGGCTTGAGCGAAGAGACGGATGCTGTCTGCGTAGTGGTGAGCGAAGAGACGGGTTCGATCTCAATATCTATGAACGGCAAGCTTATGCATAATCTATCGGAAGAGAATGTAGTGAAATACATGAAAGAGATATTTTTTAATCCTCATAAATTAAAAGGGAAGAGGCTTTTGAAAATGCTCTCCAGGCTCTCTCCTTCTGTAAGCGAAAAAGTAAGATAAACCTATGCTGCAATCTATGAAAGGCCTCTTTACTAAGCACCTATTGCTGAAGTTCCTCTCGCTTATACTGGCGCTTCTGGCGTGGTTCTATATAGTAAATGAATTGAACAAGGGGCCCAACGAAGAGCTCGAGCTCTTAAGGAAGATGCGGTCGGATAAGGTCAGTTATGATGAAACTCGGCGTTAATATAGATCATGTTGCTACGGTAAGGGAGGCCAGACGCGCCGCCAATCCGGATCCCGTTGAGGCCGCTATGGATTGCATGGCCGCGGGCTGTGATTCGATAGTCTGCCACTTGCGCGAAGACAGGCGCCACATAAAAGATGATGATGTCTGGCGGCTTCGCGAGATCGTCCGGACGCGCCTGAACCTTGAGATGTCGATAGCAAAAGATATAGTCGATATCGCGTGCAAAGTGAGGCCTGAACAAGTGACGCTAGTCCCGGAAAAGAGGAGAGAGCTTACGACTGAAGGCGGGCTTGATGTCGTAAAATACGCCGGTAAGATCGCCTCGGTCATTAAAAAGTTCAATGAAAAGAAGATCGAGACGAGCCTTTTTATAGATCCGTCCAGGGCTCAGATATACGCTTCAAAAAAAGCGGGCGCGGTGATCATAGAATTACACACAGGTGAGTATGCCAATGCGCGGACGGAGTCCGGCAGAGCGAAAGAGCTCGATAGGATAAAGAGGTCGACCGAATACGCCATATCGATAGGGTTAGAGGTCAACGCCGGGCATGGATTAAATTACGCCAATGTCAAAGATGTTGCCCGGATAAAAGGTATAAATGAGTTAAATATAGGGCATTCTATAGTCGCGCGCGCTTGTTTCGTGGGAATGCGGCGTGCCGTAGAAGAGATGGTAGGGCTAATAAAATGATAGTAGGGACCGGAATAGACATAGTCGAAGTCTTCAGAATGCGGGACGCCATAAGCAAATGGGGGGATAACTTCCTCACCAAGGTATTTACGGCCAAAGAGATCGAGTATTCTAACTCCAAAAGATTCGCTCCGCAGCATTTTGCGGCGAGGTTCGCCGCAAAAGAAGCCGTGGTTAAGGCATTTGGCGTGGCCAGACGATATCCGCTCAACTGGACCGACATAGAGATCTTTAATGACAGCGAAGGCAAGCCGGTGATATCATTCAGTAATGACGCTCTTAAGCTGAAGAAGCGGAAGAAGGTGAGTGAGGTAGTTGTGAGCATGTCTCATTCAAAGAATTACGCTGTAGCGAACGTGATCCTCTTAAGAAAGCGCCCAAAGTGATAAGCATAGATGAGATCCTGAATAATTTTCCAAAGAGAGCCGAGGATGCCGGCAAAAGAGATTTCGGCCATGTGCTGGTGATCGCCGGGTCGGGCGGATACACGGGCGCGGCATACCTCACTAGCCAGGCGGCGATGCTTTCAGGAAGCGGGCTAGTCACTCTGGCCGTTGGTAAGAGCATCTATCCGATCATGGCTGAGAAGCTCACCGAAGTCATGGTGAAGCCTTTCGTAGAGACGAGAGATTACAGTTTGAGCCTCTTGGCGGAAAAGGAGCTTTTGAGTTTTTCAGAAAAATGCACATGCGCCGCTATCGGCCCGGGGATCTCACAGAATAAAGAGACTCAATCATTAGTGAGAAGCCTTTTAGAGAAGATGGGCAAGCCGATAATCCTGGACGCCGACGGCATAAATGCTTTCGCTGGGCATGTCGATTCTTTGAAGAAGGCCACAGCGCATCTAGTCCTTACGCCGCATATAGGCGAGATGGCGAGATTGCTGGGAAAAGATATCGATGAAGTAAGAAATAATAGAAAAGATATTGCATTAGAATTCGCTCATCAGTATAATATCGTCCTGGTGCTGAAGGGCCATGAAACGATAGTCGCGAGACCTGACGGCGTCTTTTATATTAATGCGACCGGTAATGTGGGGATGGCTACAGGCGGCACGGGAGATGTCCTCACAGGCATGATCGCGAGTTTCGTAGGGCAGGGCATGGACGCGTTCAATGCCGCGGCGGCAGGTGTATATTTCCACGGCCTGGCCGGTGACCTGGCGGCAAGGGAAAAAGGGGTCTTAAGCCTGATAGCAACCGATCTTTTAAAGAAATTACCCGAAGTTTTAAAAACGCTAGCATAGCTCAGCTGGTAGAGCAGCGGTTTTGTAAACCGCAGGCCGAGGGTTCGATTCCTTCTGCTAGCTCCAGTCTTGTATTGTGTATAGAGTATTGAGTATTGTGTAAGAAATATTAAAGATGACAGAAGAAAAGATAAGAACATTTAAAGATTTAAGAGTGTGGCAAAAAGGTATTGAGCTAGTAAAAGAGATATATAAAGTTACTGCCGCATATCCGAAAACGGAAGATTATGGTCTTTCGTCTCAGATGAGGAGAGCTTCTGTTTCGATCCCGGCTAATATAGCCGAGGGGTTTCGTCGAAGGAGCTCAAAAGAGCATAAACAGTTTCTAAGCATAGCCTTGGGTTCTTGCGCTGAACTTGAAACGCTTGTAATAATTTCATATGAATTAAAATACATAGACGTATCTCAGCAAAATTGTTTAACAGAATTAATTGGTCATACTTGCGGAATGTTAGTGAATTTAGGAAAGAAATTGTAGTTTTTTTAACGCAATACGTTATACTTAATACTCAATACAGTTTTTCGGTGAGGTACCATAGCGGCCAAATGGACCAGACTGTAAATCTGGCGGCGCAAGCCTTCGAAGGTTCGAATCCTTCCCTCACCACCAACTTTACTCAAGTATTTTTAACTCTTGTGATATCAAAGAGTTATGCGAAATTGAAGTATTGGACCTAAGCAAGAGGTCTACCGAGAGATTAAAAGAGGCGCTGGTTAGAATATAGCCAACGCCTCTTCATTATTGCCGAAAATCATAGGGCGTTTTTAGCGGAGACGCCTCTTAACGACAGAATCTGATTTATCTGTTATCTCAGGCTGATTGTGGTATAATCTAGTTTCCCGAATATAATCAATTAGGAAAAATATGGAGAATAAAACCAAAGGCCGGATAGAAGCGCAAATTAGCGAATCCATAATCAGATTCGAGAAGGAATATATGGGCAGAGGTCCTACGGAGACCAAGGCCTATATTATAAAGGATATGGTTTTAGTGCGGCTTAAAGGCGTGCTTACCCCTGCTGAAGAGCAGTTGACAAAAAGCGCCGAAGGAGCCGATTTAATAAAGAGGACTCGAATGCAGCTAATAGAAGGTGCCCGAGTATTGCTTGAGAATATGGTTTCGGATATTACTGACTGTCAGATAAGAAGCCTGCATACGGATATCAGCACAAAAACCGGCGAGCGTGTAATTATTTTTACGCTCGATCAGGATCTGGAAGATAGGCTAGCTTCATAATTTCGTTGACATAAAGATTTTTTTGTATATAATAAAGCCCGACAAGATTAATCAGGAAGACTAAGGCAAAGACCTCTATCTAAATAGAGGTTGTTGCAAAGTAAGCCAACATCAGGTTTCCAAGTTTCTGCGATAAGCGGAAAACAGGAAACGATGTTGGTTTTTTATTTTATCTAACCGCAAAAGGAGATAGAAAAACATGGCGACGCCGCTTGAGAGATGGGTTGAAGAACAGGCAAAGCTTACGAATCCGAATAAGGTTTACTGGTGCGATGGCTCAGAAGAAGAGGCTCGCAGGCTTATCGAGATCGGGATGAAAGAGGAGAAAATCGGGGATGTGCCGATTTTCCAGGAGCTTAATCAAAAAAAATGGCCGAATGCCTATTATCATCGCAGCCATCCTACGGATGTGGCGCGCACGGAGCATCTTACCTTTGTTTGCCATCCTGACAAAGAAACCGCAGGTCCTAATAATAACTGGATGCATCCTGACGAAGCCAAAGAAAAGATGCGAAAACTCTCTGACGGCTGCATGAAGGGCAGGACTATGTATGTGCTTCCTTATATGATGGGGCATTCTGATTCGCCGTACGCAAAGGCCTGCATTCAACTTACCGATGTGTCGTATGTCGCGATAAGCATGCGCATTATGACGCGGATGAGTAAAAAAATCATCGAAAAGATCGGCACGCGCGAAAATTTTGTTAAAGGCTTGCATTCCGTCGGAGACTTTGACCCTAATAAGCGTTTTATTATGCATTTTCCTGATGAACACCTTGTTTGGAGTATTGGCTCAGGATACGGCGGCAATGCGCTTTTAGGAAAAAAATGCTTCTCTTTGCGCATTGCCTCGTGGCTGGGTTTTCAGGAAGGATGGCTTGCCGAACACATGGTCATTCTTGGGATAGAGGATCCTAAAGGCAGCGTAACCTATGTTACTGCGGCATTGCCTTCCGCCTGCGGTAAAACTAATCTTGCCATGCTTGAATCCGCGCTTCCCGGATATAAGGTATGGACTTTAGGCGACGACATTGCCTGGCTTAATGTTGGGTCTGACGGGAGGTTGTGGGCTATTAATCCTGAGACCGGCCTTTTTGGTGTAGCTCCGGGGACTTCCATGAAGACTAACCCCAACATGCTTAAGACGTTGAAAGATAAGAAGTTTTATCCGACGCTTTTTACCAATACCGGCTTGGATACGGATAATAACGAGCCGTGGTGGGAAGGATTGGACGGCGCGGTTCCAAAAAACCTCATAGATTGGCAGGGTAAGGCCTGGGATAGTTCCTCCGGCTCAAAAGCCGCGCATCCCAATTCCCGGTTTACAGTCTCTATTTCTAATTCACCTACGCTTTCCAAAGAGTTCGATAATCCTAAAGGAGTGCCTATATCGGCGATAATCTTAGGTGGCAGAAGAACTCAGATGGTTCCTCTTGTGGCCGAATCATTTAACTGGCAACACGGGGTATATCTCGGTGCGCGTACCGGTTCGGAGACCACTGCCGCCGCAATTCATCAGGTGGGCCAGCTTCGCCGGGATCCTATGGCGATGCTTCCATTTTGCGGCTACAACATGGGCGATTATTTCCGGCATTGGTTGAATATAGGCAAAAAGCTTACACAGCCACCGAAGATATTTTCCGTTAATTGGTTTAGGGTTGACGAAAAAGGTAAGTTTGCCTGGCCGGGGTTCGGAGAAAATATACGCGTATTGAAATGGATAGTCGATAGAGTAAATAATCGCGTAAACGCGAGAGAGACACCGCTTGGGCTAATCCCGGATTTGAAAGATATAGACCGGCAAGGCCTTAATATGAGCGAAGATGATTTAGAAAAGTTGTTTGAGGTCAATCCTCGGGCATGGCAGCCTGAGCTTGGCGATATCAAAACTTTTTTTGATCAATTTGGTGATCGGATGCCAGACGCGTTATGGCAGGAGCATAAAAATTTCTCAGCATCGCTCGATCGATTACATAGCGAAACACTCGATGAATTTGAGCGTGACATGAAATATGAAAATAAAGGAGGCAGCTAAAATATGACCACCGAGCCATTAAAACAGACGCGATTCTCAAATGTCGAATTATTTAAAAGGGGAAAAGTAAGGGATGTTTATGATTTGAATGATAAGCTTTTAATTGTTTCTACGGATAGGATCTCATGCTTTGACGTTGTCCTACCTACTTGCATACCCCATAAAGGTGAGGTTTTAACAAGGCTTAGTTTATTCTGGTTTAAATTTACTGAAGATATTGTGCCAAACCATTTAATAACCGTAGACTTGAATGAGTATCCGCAAGCATTGCTGCCGTACAAGGATATCCTTAAGGGCCGATCTATGCTGGTTAAGAAAGCAAAGTCTATACCGGTTGAATGTATTGTCAGAGGTTATCTCTCCGGCTCGGGTTTGAAGGAATATCAGCAAAGCCAGTCAATTTGCGGCATAAAACTACCTCCTGGGCTTAAGGAGTCTGACAAGCTGCCGGAGCCTATCTTTACTCCTTCAACGAAAGAAGATGCGGGTCATGACATTAACGTCTCACAGGATTATGTGGAGCAGGAGCTCGGTAAGGAAATTACGACCCGGCTAAAAGAATTAAGCCTCGCTCTTTACCTGAAAGCGAGCGCATATGCCGAATCAAAGGGCATAATAATCGCCGATACGAAGTTTGAGTTCGGTGTTTATGATGACGAGGTTATTCTTATTGATGAGGCCTTAACACCCGATTCATCCCGCTTTTGGCCAAAGGATCAATACAGGCCGGGAGGGCCTCAACCCAGCTTTGATAAGCAGTTTGTGCGGGATTATCTGGAAACACTAGACTGGGATAAAACATCGCCTGGTCCGGAGTTGCCTGATGATATCGTCAGGAAGACAAGCGAAAAGTATATGCAGGCGCTTTTGATGATCACCGGTAATACCATATAGGAACATATGAAACAGGAGGTGATTATTCATCAGGACAGGAATATGAGGATCACAAGGCTCTCGGCCAAAAAAGACAATAACTATAAGTATAGGATAGAGGTGACAACAGGACGAGCTACACAATCGTACGAAAAGCATTGCGTTAGTGACAGCGAAGCATTCAGGATATGCTGGTTGAAATTGAAAGAATTACAAAAAAAGGAGCTTTGAAATGCCGTGCCAAAAAGAGGTTGTATCGGCCGTAGGTGAAGCAGTGCGAAAATTCATGAATAGCCATATGGGCGAATGTGCGGAGGAAATATTCACGCGAGTTGTTGACGATGCGATAATAGTGAAATTAAAAGGTGTATTTCCACCTGCAGAGAGCAATTTATGTCGTGAAGATAAAGGGATGAAATTGATCGCGGAACTCAAGACAAAGCTTATGGAAAGAGCAAAACCACTCTTAAAGGTGATTATTGAGGATATCACAGACGCAAAAGTGCTGGACATCCATTCTAACTTCGATCCTCAAGCCGGAGAACATGTCGAGGTTTTTATCCTGGATAGAAGGTTATAAAATTTATGCAGGAGTTGGCATGATACAGCGTAATCCCAATGGCGACTATCCGAAAATTGATAAAACAGCCTATGTCGATCCTACGGCTATGATTATCGGAAAAGTTAAAATCGGCAAGAATGTATTTGTAGCGCCCGGCGCGGTTATTAGGGCAGATGAAACAAAAAGTTCCGTTAGTATCGGCGATGGCAGTAATATTCAAGACAGGGTAATTATCCATGCCCTAGGAAACAGCTCCGTGATAATAGGGGAAAACACTTCTTTATCGCACGGCTGTATTGTTCACGGCCCATGCAGAATCGGGAAGGAGTGTTTTGTCGGATTCGGCTCGGTAATATTTAAAGCTCTAATAAAAGATAATGTTTTTATTAAAAGCTTGGCCGTGATAGATGGGGTAAAGATTCCAAATGGAAAATTAATTCCAAACGGAGCGATTATAAGTACGTCAAGGAAGATCGAATCGTTGCAGTCCGTATCCAAAGAAGAAGTATTATTTGCTAAGAAAGTAAGCGATACAAACCTGCGGCTCGTAAAAGGCTATAAAAGGGGAGGGATGAGAGATGTCCGATAAGATTCTGGTTGGCATTGTTATGGGAAGCGACTCTGACTTGGAAACTATGCAGGAGGCAACGAAAACCCTGGAAAAGTTCGGTATCAGCTATGAAATAAGTATTATTTCTGCGCATCGTACTCCGCAAAGAGCCCATGAATATGCTTCGAGCGCGGAAAATAGAGGCCTTGAAGTCATTATCGCCGCCGCCGGAGGCGCTGCGCACTTAGCCGGAGTTATAGCCGCCTGGACGGTTCTTCCCGTGATCGGAGTGCCCATGCAGACGCAATTATCCGGAGGACTAGATTCGCTTCTTTCTATGGTGCAGATGCCTTCGGGCGTGCCTGTGGCGTGCGTTGCTACCGGCAAAGCTGGCGCAAAAAATTCCGCTATACTCGCGGCACAAATTTTAGGCGTAAAATACCCGGAGATTAGAGACAAGGTAAAGAAATATAAGGAACAAATGGCTAAAGAGGTGGAAGAAAAGAACAAAAAACTAAAGGAGGCAAAAAGTGGGTGATAAGAGTCCAAAAGTCGAGTTTCTCGCCGATAACGGAATTATAGAGATCCATTATTTTGATAATCCAAAAGATAAATCATACCGAAACTGGAAACTACCAGAATCCATTGCTAATGAGCTAATCTCATGGTGGGCAAGAAAAGGCAAAAAACTCCTTTTTCCTATGCAAATAAGAGTAAAAAAGTGCGAGCTTACCATGTATTCGGAAAAATATATCGAAATAAAGTCAGTAGATTGCCAGGGTAGAACGAATATGACCGGTTGGAACTTGCCCGCGGCTGCGGTAGAGCGATTGATCGCGTGGCAATAAATCGTGGAATAGCGCAAGGAAAGGAATGGCTATGTTAATATCAGATAGAATAAGTCAAATCAGTCCCTCACCAACTTTATCCATAACTGCCAAAGCGAAAAAAATGCAGGCTGAAGGAATTAATGTTATAGGTTTCGGAGCGGGCGAACCGGATTTTGATACGCCGATTAATATCAAAGAAGCCGCCAAAAAAGCAATAGACAAGGGGTTTACTAAGTATACACCTACCGCCGGAACAAAAGAGCTTAAGGATGCTATCTGCGCAAAGTTTAAAAAAGACAATAATCTGGGATATGCGCCTGACGAAATAATTGTTTCCTGCGGCGCAAAGCACTCTATATTCAATATTATCGTAACACTGTGTAATGAGAATGACGAAGTCATTATACCTTCGCCTTATTGGGTAAGTTACCCTGAGATGGTTAAAGTCGCGGGAGCAAAAACCATAATGCTGAATACCACCAAGGAGAGCAATTTTAAAATCACACCGGAGCAGCTTGAAAAAGTTATTGGGCCTAATACAAAACTCCTTATTCTTAATTCTCCTTCTAATCCCACAGGGATGGTTTACAACGAAGGCGAATTAAAAGAACTAAGCAGGATTATAGTTAAAGCTGGGATTTATTGTATTTCCGATGAGATTTATGAAAAAGTTATTTATGACCAGAAACATGTGAGTATTGCTTCTTTTGGGGAAGAGATTAAGAAAAAGACTGTAGTCGTAAATGGAGTTTCAAAAGCATACTCTATGACCGGCTGGCGCATTGGTTATGCCGCAGGGCCAAAAGAGATAATCCAGGCGATGTCTAATTTACAAGATCATTCTACCTCTAACCCTACCTCTATTGCTCAGGCTGCCAGTGTCGAAGCTTTAACCGGTACTCAGGACGATCTGGAAAAGATGGTCATAGAGTTTAAGAAAAGACGCGATTTTATGGTGAATAGAGTTAATGCAATAACCGGCATTGGCACAATTAAGCCACAAGGTGCGTTCTATTGCTGGGTAGATATATCCGGTATTTTACAAAAGAGCGCTAACGGAAAGAAAATCGTGAATTCCATGGACTTGACGGATGCGCTTTTGAATAGCGCTCATGTTGCTGTTGTCCCCGGCGGAGTATTCGGAGATGATAATTACATAAGGCTTTCATACGCCACCTCTATGGAAAATATTATAGAAGGGTTAAATAGAATTGAACGTTTTATAAACAAGCTTACATAAAAGGAGATAACGCGATGCCTAAAATCTATCTTATTGATGTAACTAATAGAGACGGGGTGCAGACGTCTCGGATATGCCTTTCCAAGCTTCAGAAAACAATACTTAATCTTTATCTAAATCAGCTGGGAGTTTTCCAGAGCGAATTCGGCTTTCCCACAACTCATCATGAGACGAATTATCTTAATGCCAACCTGGAATTGGCAGAGCAGGGAGCATTATCGCCTATTCGGTTAGGCGGGTGGATCAGGGCAATAGAGGAAGATGTACAGGAAACATTCCATAACTGTCCTAAGATAAAACATCTTAATCTTTCGATGTCGACATCAGACCAGATGATCGCCAACAAATTCAAAGGGAAATTGGATCACGCTTCTGTTATAAAAGAAATGCAGGACGGCGTAAGAGCAGCCAGAAAATTGGGTGCCGCCTCTATCGGTGTGAATGCCGAAGATGCTTCGCGAACAAATATTGAGTATCTCATTTCGTTCGCGCTGGCAGCTAAAGAAGCAGGCGCAGACAGGTTTCGTTATTGCGATACATTAGGATGTGACAGCCCGGCTACGATTTACGAGCGGATTAAGAAATTGGCAGAAGTCATACAGTTGCCAATCGAATTGCATTGTCATAATGATCTAGGCATGGTTGTGGCAAATTCTGCGGAAGGAGCCAGGGCAGCTAATGATGCCGGAGTGGATGCTTACATCAATACCTGCGTTAATGGTATGGGCGAACGCGCTGGGAATGCGGATTTAGTAGCAGTGATTCTTGCTATCAAATACGGAAGCGGACTGCAAAGCAAATATGATTTAGATGAACGCATAGACTTAAAAAAGGCATGGCGGCTTTGTAAATATGCGTCATATGCTTTTGGTATTCCTATTCCAATAAATCAACCGGGAATCGGATCAAATGCTTTTGCCCATGAATCCGGCATCCACGCGGACGGAGCCTTAAAAGACAGGCGCAATTACGAGCTCTATAATTTTGAAGAATTAGGTCGTGGCGAGCCGGAAACTATTGAAACCGGAAGGCAGATTACTGTTGGAGAGTATTCCGGGATAAAAGGTTTTAGGAATGTTTATGAAAAGCTGGAAATAGCTTTTAAGGATGATGCTGAAGCGACCAAAATCCTGGAATTGGCAAGGTATGCCAATGTGCATAACCAGAAACCGCTGGTAGAGGAAGAGCTTAAATTTATCGCTCAATATCCTGAAATAGCGCAAAAGATAATGACAATGACACCCCTTAGGTAAAGAAAACATCATGAAGCATTTAAAGATTATTGCGCTCATGTTATTCTTGACGTTTTTAGCTGGTATCGGCGGATATTTTACCGCTGAATACCGCAGTGGTCATCTTGAAGCACAGAAAAATAAAATTGCATTTGAAAAAAGAGAAACCGCTTGGCTGGAACTCAAGCAAGCCGTGGCTAATGAAATCGGTCAGTTTAAGGGAGAGGTCGGTATTGTTATAAAAGGTTTAGATGTGAATCAGGAGATCTCTTTTAACAAGGAGAAATTATTCCCTTCCGCAAGCCTTGCCAAAGTCCCTGTTATGGTGGCATGTTTTCTTGCGGCTGATCAAGGACGAATTAAACTCGATCGCAACATAGCTTTAAAGTCAACGGATAAGCTTACCGGGTCAGGATCTTTGAAAGAGATGAAGCCGGGAGCTACTTTTAGTGCTGAAGAATTGATCGGACTTATGATTTATGATAGTGATAATACTGCTTCAAACATGCTTACTAATCTGATCGGTATCGATTATTTGAAAAACTCATTTAAAGCATTTGGGTTGAAGAATACGACTTTTTCGCGCAAGATAGCTGACTTTAACTCAAGAGACAAAGGTATCGAGAACTATACGACTGCCGAAGATATGGCGTTTTTGTTGGAGAGGATCTATCGAAAGAGCCTTGTCAGTAAAGATGCCTCTGAGAGATGTATACGACTTATGAAGTTATCACGGACGAATCATCGCATTCCTAAATATCTGCCGGCTGAAATAACAGTCGCGCATAAGACCGGCCTTGAACGGGATGTCTGCCATGACGCGGGTATAGTATTTACCCGTAAGGGCGATTTTATCATTGTGGTCTTGACCAAACACGCGAATTCTACCGGCGCGCTATCAATGGAATTTATTGCTAAAGTTTCTTTGTACGCGTATAATTATTTTAAGCAGTTTAACAGGATGTTTACTTATGAAGGCTAAATTTGCGGTTATCATGTTTTTGATGATATTTATATTGTCAGGGTGTGCCTCTATTGAAAAGGCTAAAAGAACTGATGAATTGGAGATCGAGAACCAGAATTTACGGGCTCGGATCGAGCAACTTCAGAAAGAGAAGGTAAGGGAAGTTAAGCATGTAGTCAAACAGAAGGAAAGAGAGCTTTCCGAGCTTGAAAAAGCGAAGCTCGAACTGGAAGAAGCCCTAAAGAAAGAAATCGGAAATTACAAAGCCAAGCTGGAGATGACTGAACGCGGGCTTGTGATTACTTTTTTGTCAGAGGTATTTTTTGATTCCGGCAAAGATGTAATCCGGGAAGACGGCAAAGGATCTCTTCAAAAAGTAGGCGAAGTTTTAAACCAGAATGTCCCTGATTCCAATGTTGCTATTGAAGGTCATACGGATAACCAGCCGATAAAATATTCCGGCTGGAAGACAAACTGGGAGCTTTCATCGGCCAGGGCGTTAGCGGTATTGCATTACCTCGTTGATGAGTGTACGGTTAAACCGACAAGGCTTTCTGCTAATGGTTATGGAGAATTCCGGCCGGTTGCGGCAAATGATACGAAAGAGAATACGCAGAAAAACCGCAGGGTTGAAGTCGTTATATTACCTTCCGAAATCAGTAAAATTAAGAAAGAAGTATCAAATTAAAGACTGCCCAAAGATGGGAGGTAATAGCCTAGAAAATCGCTTGATTTGATAAGAGTTGACCCGAAGGAAAAGAAGTGTCATTATTACATAAAAATAGTTCCGGCAACTTTGCTCAGGTAATTTGTCGGGAGTTAAGTTCGGTGCGACCCCTCGCCACCAACTATACTCAAGAATTTCATAACCGCTTGTAATATCAAGCGGTTATGCGAAGTAGAAGTTTTGGACCTGAGTAAGAGGTCTACCGAGAGATTAAAAGAGGCGCTGGTTAATGTATAGCCGGTGCCTTGTTTCTTTATACCCGCCAGCAGTTTTTGTTAGATATAAAAAAGATAGCTATCTTTCTATTCTCTTAATATAATTGTATGGTATACTTACAATGGGGTGGTGTATACACTAAGGGAGCCGTTTTATGTTTCCATCCGCCATTAGAACGACAAAGGAATTAATACTCTGGGGATACGCTAGGCTCATGTCTGAAAAAGCGTTGGGAGACAGGAAGAACTGGTTGTTTACCCTGCATAGCTTCGATCAATTAAATTCTGATGAGAAGAAATGGTCCAGTATATTGCAGGAAAATGTAACAATGGAACTGAATAAATGCGCCTACTGCGACAGCGCGGAAAATAGTTTAATTGCCTACATAGTAGTAAAGAAAATGTGCCCTTTTGCGGAAACGCATAATATTATCAGCGCATGTAAAAAATGTGCATCCTTCAAAGGTAGTAAAGATTTGATAGAGTGGTGGGGTGTTGAAAGAATAGACAAACTGCCGCGGCCTGTAATGGAGAAATACCTGAAAATGCTGTACATGTGCCATGAATGCAATGGTACGCTCGATGACTACGCCGTGAATGACGATGGGAAGGTCGATATATCGGTTCTGGCGTGTGTATTTAAAGAATCCTGCGATTCTAAAAAGGCTAAAGAATGGCAGCAGCTCTACGAGAAGAAGGTGAAGCCACGAGATGATTTTGATCCTCATCATAATTCAGATGTTGGAAAATACGATAGGTCTGATAATGCATACTTTGATTAAAAGGGCAATAAGGGTCAAATCTCAACAATTAACAAAATCATTAAATCATCGATAGTAGAATAGAACCGTCCTTGTTTATTCCGGACACCGCTTTTTCCGAGTTATTTTCCAATCTCATACTATAATATTTCCCATGGTGAAAAAATACAAAATATTCGTAAGCGGCGTCCAAAAAGAACTTAAAGATGAGCGCCGAGCATTAAGAGACTACATCTATGGCGACCCATTGTTGAGACAATTCTTCGATGTGTTTATATTCGAAGATTTACTCGCATGTGATCGCCGAGCAGATGAGGTTTATACTGATTTACGTTAAAGGGGATGGAGATTCTGTCCGACATCCAAAAATGCTTGCGTTGCTCCGTTTAGCGGGGGATCAATTAATCAGACGCCGATTTAATACGCAACCAGACTTGCATTCTGCGGTCTACGCAAGTTTAGTACAGCATCTTCTTGGTTCCGGTCGTATTATAACAGGGCCTTTTGATGCGACAGCCGGCGATTTTATTATTCGGGATTAAGCCCCAGCGTTTTCTTATAACTTCGGAAGTGAAATGCATGCATTTTCATGGCGCGCGAAAACTAAAGCCGATCCCGTCGTACCAAATTTATAAAGGGACGGTCTTTGATATGGTAGACCAATCAATTGATTTCGTGATGTCAAAGTTAAATCGTTTTGTTGGTACTCGCAAGCATGGCCCGCAGGCACCGGTTGAATACGATATTCCGGAAGAGGTAGTTACTGAAGGGATTGTCAATGCCGTGGCTCACCGCGATTATACAAGCAATGCCAGTGTCGAAGTGATGCTTTTTGCGGATCGCCTTGAGATATGGAATCCCGGGACGGTCGATATTTTTGATAACTGCCGGAAAGCCGGACTTAGACTGCCCAAATTCTGATTAGAAAATGGCTTTTTTATTTTGACAGTCTGGCGTAAACTATTGACTGAAAAGAAAGCCATTCATCCTGCAGGGCAAGTCGCAGGGCAAGTCGCAGGGCAAGTC
>Ga0268276_1002229_pt1 | contig 16988 bp, 18 predicted proteins | sample saktaG_4_FD_190145 | JGI IMG/M metagenome (GOLD analysis project Ga0268276, IMG submission 190145) | Saline water microbial communities from Sakinaw Lake, British Columbia, Canada - sak_2010_1_5_45m | ecosystem: Environmental > Aquatic > Non-marine Saline and Alkaline > Saline ...
CTAAAACTTTCGGTTCAATAGGGATTGGCGGCAGAGGAGATGAATTGTATACAGTTTGTTTTAACGATATTGCAGCAGTGGTGAGCAATTCCTCAATAATGAGATATAAAGTATCGAGGGAAAATACGCTTGCACATGAGAAGGCGATTGAAGAGGTAATGAAAGAATACTCAGTGTTACCGGTGAGATTTGCTACTATTACTGAAGACGAAGACAAGGTTAAAAAGATACTGGAAAAAGAATACGGTAAATTTAAAGATTTGTTAAATAAGATGAAGGATAAGAAAGAGTTAGGGCTAAAAGCTATTTTTAATGAAGATGTTATATATAAAGATATCCTGGAAAAATATAAAGAAATAAGGATATTAAAAGAAAAAGTCGCCACGCTTCCTTCCGAGAAGACGTATTTTAAGAGGGCAGAAATAGGAGAGATGGTTGAGGCTGCACTGCAAAGGGAAAAGGAGATTTATAAAAAGGACATATTAAATACACTATCTGCTTTGGCGGCAGAGGTCAAGATTAATAATAGTTACTATGAACTCATGATTATAAATGCTGCCTTTTTGGTAGAAAAAGACAAAGAGGCAGAGTTTGATCAAAAGGTTAATGAACTTGGAGCAAAATATAGCAGTAATATAAAATTTAAGTATATAGGGAAAGTGCCGCCATTTAATTTTGTTAACCTGGTAATTGAGACATAAAACATAACATTTTCATCATTTATAAAAAACACTAACAGTGAAAGGTAAGCCTTAAAATAATGTTAGGATATTTATTATATCAGATACTTGTAGAGCCCACAGCAAAGATCTGTAAAAATATTGTTGAAAAAATTACGGACATGGCAGAGGGCGAACTATATGGTGAGGATAAAATTAAAACAGAGATTGTCAAGCTTCAAATGATGCTGGAAATGGATGAGATCACTGAAGAGCAATACGAAGAGGCAGAAGGTATACTGATGAAGAGGTTAGAGGAAAATTCTAAGCGCAGGGAAGGCGGGGAGTAGCAGCAAATGCAAAAATTAAAATTCTTAGATAACCCTGATTTACAGTTTATACTCTTTGGCGGCAAAGGGGGAAGCGGCAAAAGTACTTCCGCAGCGGCTGCTGCCTTGCATTTAAGTAAGACCAAACCCGAGAAAAAGATACTGGTTATCTCAATTGACCCTGCCCACTCTTTGGGTGATAGTTTTGACATAATAATAGGCAATAAAATTACTCATATAACGGGAAATATCTGGGGTTATGAAATAGATGCGCAAGATTTACTAAAGGAATACAAAGCGGAAAATGGGGCCATAATTAAAAAGATGGCTGAAAGGGGAACTTTTTTTGACAAGGAAGACATCGAGAACTTCTTTGTTATGTCAATGCCGGGACTGGATGAAGTTATGGCAATAATAAAAATTGCCAATATCCTAAATAGCCGAGAGTATGATGTAATCATTTTAGATACGGCCCCTACCGGCCATACTTCAGTATTTCTATCTTTGCCTGAGAAGATGCTGAAGTGGGTTGAAGTAGCGGATATGATGATGGAAAAACACCGTTATATCAGCAAGAGTTTTAGGGGTAAATACGTAAAGGATGAGTGTGATGAGTTCCTCCAGTCGCAGAAAAATGATGTTGGCAAGGTAAAAAAACTGCTTACAGATTCTAAAACAACTGAGTTTGTGCCCGTGACCATTCCTGAACCAATGAGCATTTACGAAATAGAAAGGCTCGCTCAACTACTGGAGAAGGCAAGAATTCCGGTTAATAGTGTTATTGCTAATCGTATTATCATAGAGGACAATAAATGCAATTTTTGTTTAGCAAGGAAGAAAGAGCAAGAAAAATATATAAAGGAAATTGAAGAAAAGTTTGCTTCCTATAATTTACTCAAGATGCCTTTATTTCCCAGGGAAATTCGGGGTATAGAAGATTTAACTTTGTATGGAGAAATTCTTTTTGGAAAAGATGGGCATAAGCACTATTTAGCATCTAATAATTCCTTAGCCAAAATATCCCCACTTCCTCAAGGGGGGATGGATGATCTTTTAGAGAAAAATCTTAAACTTATTATCTTTGGTGGAAAGGGAGGTGTAGGGAAAACCTCAATAGCTTCTGCTGCTGCCCTGCAGTTAGCCCGGCATAATAAGGAGAAAAAAATTCTCATTTTTTCAACTGATCCGGTACACGCCCTGTCCGATAGTTACGATCAACAAATAGGTGATAAGCCCCGTCAGGTGCAGGACGGCACAGGCAATCTGTACGCATTAGAGTTAGATGCAAGCCAAATGCTGGATAATCTTAATGAGGAATACAGGGGAGATATAGCGGAAGTATTTGATAAGTTTTCCTCTTCGGGAATAGACATTAAGTTTGACAGGGAAGTAATGGAAGAACTTATCGCTCTCGCTCCGCCGGGACTAGAGGAACTTATGGCATTGAAAAAGATCACTGAACTTATAAAGGCTTCCGATTATGATCTCTTTGTCATGGACTCTGCCGCCTCAGGGCACCTGCTAAGGTTTTTACAGACGCCTGACATAGTAAGAGAGTGGCTAAAAACTGTGTTCAGATTGATTTTAAAATATAAAGGAGTATTAAATTTATCCAAAATACACTCAGTCCAAAGTTTATTAGATTTATCACGGGATGTGCGTAAAATACAGCAAACGCTGGCAAATCCCGAGACAACTGAGTTTGTGATGATTACCATCCCTGAAGAGATGGGGGTACGAGAGATGGAAGACCTTTCTGCTGCACTTCGCAATCTTAAAATACCAAGTTCTCATACAATTATCAATATGATAATTCCGTTATCTGACTGTAATTTTTGCACTATTAAAAGGCAAGAGCAACAAAAATATATTCAGTTTATCGAGTCCAAAGTAAATAATAGCATTACCCATATACCCTTATTTCTGCATGGGATCAGGGGTAAAGAAAGCTTAAGCGAACTTGCTGAAATTATGTTTTCAAAAGGACAGTCAGGCAGTTATTGCTCCAATTAAAAACAGATAAGCCATATTATAAAAGTAAAATAAAAAAAGGTGGTGTTAAAGGTGAGTAAATCCTCTCACAAGGCTGCTTTAAAGAAAGGGCAAGTTAAAAATAAGAAAGACATTAAAAAAGTTAATATGACAGGAGGTACTAAAATGGCAAAGGATGTGGGAAGTTTAATTGAAAAGGGGCGCAGTGAACTAAGTAAATTGACAGGACTTAAGGCCTCTTCTACTACGGGAGCTACAAAAGATGAAAAGGGATGGCACATACGTATTGAGATGCTGGAGAAGAAGTCTATTCCCGATCAAATGGATATCTTAGCTTTATACGAAGTTCTTTTTGATGAAGATGGAAATCTTTTGGGTTTTGAGCGAAAGTCAATGCGCAAGCGCATGGAAGCGGTAACAGAAAGTGAGTAGAGAGTAAATTAATGGAGGGATTATATCTTTATTGTATAAGAGAGAAAACTAAAAGTGCCCCGGTTATTTCTGAAAGAGGTATTGATGGAAAGGGAGAGGTTTTTACTCTGGCTTACCGGGAATTAGAAGCAGTTGTAAGTAAAGTTTTTCTGGAAGAATTTACATCTGAAGAAATACAAAAGAAGGCACAGGAAGACATGAGCTGGATTAAAGAAAAGGCCATCATTCATGAGAAAATTATTGAAGAAGCAATGAAAGTGGATGATAAGGTTTTAAGCCTGATACCGATGAGATTTGGCATCATTTTTAAAGATAGGGAAAGACTGGAAAAGACCTTAAGCCAAGACTACTCCAGCATCAAAGAAGTTTTGGAAAGAATTAAAGATAAGCAGGAGTGGAGTGTTAAAGTATATCTAAAGGACAGGAAAAAAATTGAGCAGGCAATAAAAGAGAAAAATGAAGTAATAAAAGAAAAAGAGAAAGAAATAGCGTCTTTATCTGAGGGCATGGCATTTTTTATGGAACAAGAATTAAAAGACATTATTTCTGAAGAAATGGATAAAGAATTAGACAATATTGCAGAAGACTTATTTGAGAGCTTAAGTAAGCAAGCCGTAGCTTCGGTTAAAAGTAAAATTTTGGATAAAGAATTAACAGGCAGGCGGGAGCCCATGATTTTAAATTTAGCGTGTTTGGTCCCAGAGGGAAAAATCGAAAATTTCAAGGCAGAAGCGCAATGCCTGAATGGGCAAATACAGGCAAAAGGATTTTACCTTGAGTATAGCGGTCCCTGGCCTGTTTATAATTTTACTTCCTATTAAAGAATATGGTTAATAAAAATGATAATGTAACTCTGATAGATGCTCTTGATAAGGTTTTAGAAAAGGGTGCAATTATCAATGGAGATATAGTAATCAGATTAGCGGATGTAGATCTTGTTTATTTAGGCCTGAGGCTCATACTGACATCGGTTTCCAAGGCAGAAGAGATGTCAGGCAGGAGTTTTGGTGATCCTGAGAAAGAACTTACTTCTGAAGATATAGAGTATATAGAAAGATTACAGAGAGAAATAAAAAAGACAGAAGAAAATATTCCTAAAATCATAAATGCAAATAGTCCCAGGGAGACAGAGCAGGGTTTGGCTAAATTAATCCTAACCCTGGTTGAATTAATAAGAAGGCTTATGGAGAAAGAAGCTTTCAGGAGAGTAAAGAAAGGGTCCCTTTCTTCTGCAGAGATCCAAAAATTAGGATTAAGCCTTAAAGCAGTTAAGAAAAAGATAGAGGAGATTAAGGCAATCTTTGGAATCGAAGATGAAGAATTAAACTTAGATTTAGGACCTTTAGGAAATTTAATCTAAAGACAGAAAAGGAGTTTGAAATATGGCTGAACAACAAATGAGACATGCGACCAATGCTACCAATTTAGCCGATATCTTAGAGAGGGTACTGGATAAGGGTATAGTAATTGTTGGAGATATTAAGATTCAAATTGCTGATGTTGATCTTCTTACTATCAAGATAAGACTCATGATTGCCTCTGTAGATAAGGCAATGGAGATGGGGATAAATTGGTGGCAGTATGATTCTTTTATTTCTTCAGGAGCAAAAGAGAAAGAAATAGAAAAAGAAAATAAAGTATAGAGTGAGTCACTGCAAGATTAAATAAAATTGGTCAAGCTGAAAAGAGAGAAAAAATGGATATAAAAGGTATTGTAGAAAATGCCAAGAAAAGTTTAGTTGAACTTACGGGATTTACATCTCCTTCTGCCATAGGAGTCAGTAAAGAAGGAGAAACGTGGCAGGTTATAATTGAAATAACAGAAAAACCTTCAGCGGCAAGTAATCTGGAGATGCTTGGCATCTATGAAGTTCACCTTGATGTTAATGGAAATTTACTTGAGTATATGAGAAAAGAGATGCGCAAACGTGGTGATATTCAAAGAGAATCTATATGAAAACATTGATTTTAGTTCCTGTTATCCATATGAGTTCTGATATGGGCTCATTGGCAAAAGATTTAAATAGAAGAGGTATTGCTGATTTAGGTGAAGAATTATGGAAAGAGCATATAAAAACAGTAGAAACCTTTTGGGATGAGCTTTCTCATTATTTTGACACTATGCATGTATCCGGTATGAAAATATATCAGGATGGAATGATAGCAGAAGGTGAGGTTGGCCAGATGATAGTCCAGGAAGGTGTAAAATCCGGAAGTAAAAATTATGAGTTAGTTTCGGAGCTTCTTAAAAGAGGAGCCATTTTAGTTAAGACTGAAGATTTTAAGCTTGTAAAGAAAGAACGAGACAGGTTAATTGCTATAACACAGGCAAAATCTTTACCTGAGAAATTAATTGCATTTATGAAATATAAAGTAACTAAAAATAGACTTTTAAACAAAAGGGATGAATTTATTGCCGGAAGGGTAAGCGAGACCCTAAACCTAGCCGAGACAGGAATCATTTTTATTGGTGCATATCATAATATTAAGGGGAGGCTTTCTAAAGACGTTAGAATTACGGAGATAAAGAGTACAGAAAAAGTAAGAGAATATCAAAAATTAATTCCATTTTATGATAAGAATAGGGAACGAATTGAGGAATTGGGCAGATATCTTATCTCTAAAATACAGGTGTAAACTCAGTTAAGATATTCTTATACCAGCAAGCTTTGGTTTCTCATATAGTTCTATAGCAAGGTCACTTAAAGTTTTAATAGACTTAAGATTTTTAAGGATAAGTGCCCTGGCAAGGGTAGCACGGCTAATCGGTTTTAGCTCTACCTGTTTTGACAGATCCAGACAGGAAAGGTCAAGTAAGGAGAAAAATAGCTCATATTTATTAAGCGGTTTGTTAAAAGTGTCCCCGGGATCAAAAAGAACTTTTTGATATATAAAAATTAACTCTTCATTTCGTGAAGAGCCTAAAAAAGTTATGGTAGATAGTACCAATTTTAAAGGGGAGGAGGTAAAAAAGTAAAACAACATATCTTAGATGGGATAAGGGGTAGACAATATTTTAAAAATTAAAAATTCAGGGGTTTCACGAAACTAAGAGCAAGAAATTTTTGCCCTCCACTACCATTTAAAGATAGCTAAAATGCGGTAAAAAGAATAAAAGTTGCCTTCTGAAACCCGCACAAGTAAAGAGTTTTAGAAGGTGGAGGGCGGTTTAAAAAATGGTAGTACCCGAAGCCCTTTACAGGTAAGAGTTTCAGAGTTTCGTGAAAGACCACAGGAGTATACTTTAGGAGGCAAGAGTGGCTAGAAAAATAATTAAAATAGATGAAATAAGCTATATATGTGAAAAATGCAATAATGAAATGTTGAAATTTTTAGTAAGCGAAAAAGGATTATTAACTGCAGACAATACGTTTACGTTTAAAAAATATTTAAATACAAAAGACCCTAATGGACCTTACTATAAATGCCAATTTTGTGGGACTATCCACAAGGGTTATTATACAAATGATGGGCAGAACATTGATTTTAGGCCTTTAATTCGGAAATAAAAGCTGCTCTTGTGTGTAAACGTGATACAATAGATTTGACAAATGTTCATCGTAAAATTTATCGTCCTAATGATAAGGCGAAAGTAGAATCTAAAATAAAATATGTAAAGAATAATTTCTTTGATTAGATATCATTTCAACTACTATTTTTCATGAGAAGTAAAAAAACATAATAGCTAAGAAAGTTGTTATATTAAACTCTTTTTATATCAAATATATTAACCAATACTATCGAAAATCTATGTTGACATTTATAATAGAAAGGTATCAGTAGTTTTTGCAGATACGACTGATTTTTCGGAAACTCTGGCTGTTGGAACTTTAAGTGTTACTTCTATTGCTTCTACTACTTTTGGTGGCAAAACTGTATTCAGTATTGAGCAGACCGACACGGCAGTTATAGGTGATGCTAATCATACTAATACGGTAGGGTTAAGTGCATTTTATAATAAGTCACAGCAATTGTATAAAACACTATATGGTGATTATCTATCCCTGGGAAATTTTACTGAGCTAATATTATGTATTTATATTACTGAAAATATAGACAAAAATATTCTTGATGTATTTAAATTTGATTTTGGTAGAGACGTAAATAATTGGGCTTGTTGTCTAAGCCTCTAAAACTGCTGGTTCCAACAACAGCTTTTTAAGAATATTGTAAATAAATTTAATAATTCTGGATGTTATTGTAACAAAGCTGTATTTCAAATCATCTATTTCTAAGAATTTAACTATTTTCTTTAGATTTAGTGCTGATGTAGTCAGCAGAAACTGTATTTGCACTTTTTCCTTACCTCTTAGTTTTGCTTTTCCCATTCCATGATAAGCTTTGGCATTGCCTATAACACCTTCAATAACAACTCTTCTTAATTTTTGTAAGAGTCTGCCATGGTTGGAGTAATACCATTCTCTTGCTTTGCTGTAGTAATTGCTATCATAATGGGATACTTTTCTGGGGTTTGTTATTTCAGGTTTGGTAAAAAGGCTTCTTAAATTGCAGAATAAACAATCTTGTTTTTTTGCTGAATAAATTATTCTGTTGAAGGTATAACTTTTAGTTTTTCTTTTAAGTATTTTTTTACTGGGACATATGTAACAGTCGTTTTGAGCGTCATATTTATCTTTTGCAAAATATCCTGGTCTATTGTTTTTGGTTTCTGGTTTTACTGCAGTTTTGATACCTTTTTCTTGCAGAAATCTTAAACATTCTTGTAAACCATATTTTTTATCAGCTGCAATCCAAGATGGTGTACCCAATACCCTTTCATGTATTTCTATTAAATAAGAAACTGCCCCTGTATCATGAAGGGAGCTTGGGCTTGCAGAAATTGCAGTAATAAATCCATTTGCTTCAGTTGCAATATGCGCTTTATATGAAAGACTGCCTACTTGCCCAGGTCTATAAAACATTGTAGCATCCGGATCAGTAGATGAGCGTTTCTTTAAATAAGATGCATTTCTTGCTCTTCTACCCTTGACCATTTTTCTCTTATCCGGATTACCACTGAAATAACTTCCCACCTACTGGGACAGGTCTTCTTTTGGTTTTGCACCTCTTTTACTTTGTCTCTTTACAGACTCGTCAAGTTCTCTCCAGTACTCCTCAGGAGATAAATTTACTTCTACTATAGAATCAATGCTTGCATTGGCTTTAACAACAGTACTGTCGATAAGCAGTGTATCTTTGGATACAAGACCAAAATTATCTGCTATTTTTAAAATCTCTTCAAATATCTGACAGAAAAGTTTTTTTCCAAATATAGTTCTTGCTTTGGAAAATATACTGTGATCTGGAACTTGTTCGTCTAGGTCATAGCCTGTATACCAGCGATATGCTAAATTTAAATTGATTTCTTCAACAAGTTTTTTTTCAGAGCGAATATCAAATAAATATCCTATAAGCAGCATCTTAATCAGTACTATTGGGTCAATTGAAGGTTTTCCTGTATAAGAATAGTAACTTTTTGTTTTTTCTCTTACAAATTCAAATGAAATGACGTTTTCTATTCTTTTTAGCAGATGATTGCCTGGAATTAAAGATTCCAAGCTAAAATCATAATAAATCCTTTGCTTAAATTCTTTTTTACCCTGCATTATCCGCCTCTTTTCTTTTAAGAATTAAGGTATCTTTATCAACTATTTCCCATTCTATTGTATCTCCTTTGGAGAAGTTCATCGCCAATGCTATAGTACGAGGGAAATTTATGTAGTATTGATTGAAATCTTTTCTTGTTATTTGTTGTATCTTTGCAGGATATCCCATATAAATTCTCCTATAATATATAGTTAATTAACTATATAATATAGGATTATGGGTAGTTTAGCAACAAGCCCAATTTGTTACAGTCCCTTTTGGTATTGAGAAAATAATTTAAAAGAAATGTATTTTCTTTAAAAATAAACTTTTTATAATTAGTTTATGTAACTTGCTATATTTTACCTAAAATAATAGCAAAATCAAAATCCAGTGAATAAAATTCTTTTATTTTTATCCTATCTTTTGTTTACTGCTCACTGTTTAAAATTGAAATTATAATTATTGATAATTGACTACAAATTGTATATAACTGACTACAAAATGTATAGGAGAAGTAATTTATCTCTTTTTAATCTCTTCGACAAATTCTTTTATTCCAAGTTTTTCCATTAAGGCTGTGACTCTTTCGAAAGAATCTCTTTTTATTCTTTCTTTTTCATCCTGTTCTTCAATATATAGAAATTTTACTAACCAAGTTGGTCCAATGGAATTAATACTATTGAATTTAACAAGAATCTTTCCCAATCCTTCCTTAACTAAATTATTATCCGTAACTGGTTTAAAGATTTCTACCAGACTATCAATACCCCCTGGAAAATGAAGAATTGTAAAGTAAATATCATATGCATCTTTTTCTTTCATTCTTTGCCATAAAGCCATTCCCTTCATAACAAGAAAAGGTACAACAGAAGCTACTTTAATATTTATTTCATTTTCTGATCCATCTGGCATAATGCTCTTGAGTAAAACTGGAATATTATACTGGAATGCTAAATCACAACCCCGCGCTTTCCTGGCATTTATATTCTGAACTTTCTGTGTTCTGTGAGATTTATTAGTTCCACCGTATTCTCCAGAGAGTAAATCTACCTCAATAGAATATGACGTGCCATTTTCATTTTTTATATTACGGTTAAAGATAAATGGTTGACTGCCTTGTATATATCCTCTTTTTTCCAGAAGCTTAATTATTGACCTATAAGACTCATCTGAGATCTTTTGAAAATCCAGTGCCAAATCTATATCTATACTTCCAATATGATCTTTACCTTGCTTACCAAGAATAAAATAAGGTACCCAACCGCCGATTAATACTATTTTGTCCCGATAACTTCCAAGAATTGTCATTACCTCAACAATCACCGATAAACAGGTATTGACTTCTTTTTTACTATAATTTGACTTAGTTACCAACTTTTACTAATCCTTTGCTCAAGTAAAAACTTAGCTGCTTCTTCGCCTCTTTCCCTGTAACTTATTAAATCCAAATAAAGCTGGATATCAGAGACTACTTTGGCTCCATCAATTACCTGTCCCTTATAAAAAACACCTTCATCATAAGGCTGCAGTATTGAAATATTAGAACCGGACGGTACTTCTTTGAAATCTAAATCCTTAGCAATTTTTTCTATATTATCAAGGATATATACGAAAGCTCTGTTATATCTTAAAAAGGGTGCAACCAAAGAAGCACCGGAAGTAAGGGTAAATGCATAATTGATTTTTTTTACATTGCAGTAATTTGCAATCTTGTCTTCAATAGTTTTAATGTCATCAAGTGAGTAATAATTTCTAATGTTGTTTTTTTTATAATTGTAATTTTTTCCCCACTCACCCAGAAGTTTATCGGGTTTTATAAGCTTAAATTTTTTTTGATCATCAACCTGTAATTCCTCTAAAAATTCTTCTTCAAGTAATTTCTTTTTTACAAGAAAAGCCTGTCCAATACTTATATCTGCTTCTTTAGAAAGATCTTTTACAAACCAGTTTTGTCTAGGATTATATAATAACACACGAAGTGCTCTGCTTGATTTTGAGTAGAAAAGTGTTTTTAAGGGTCTGGTATTTGGAAATAGATTTGATTTTCCTTCTATGCTTAAATAAACATTATCAAATTTAAAAAAACAGTTTCCCCCAATATCTATAAAACCTATATTATTTTCCTGGCATATTTTTCTTGATTCCTCTGATATAAAAGGAGCTGCAAATACTCCATAGTAATTACTATTTTTAGAAACCATCTCCTTTAGTTGATTTACAGCCATTCTGGCAAATCTTGGCTGCCCTGTGGATTTTATTTCAAAAACCAGCGTGTATTTGGACCCGCCACCTGTTTGTACGTCAATTGATAAATCCGGTACTTGCAGTGTAGTTCCAGAAGATGTATTTTCGCCAACTTTTAGAATCCTTATAAGTCCGGTACTATTTAATACTGCTATTACATTATTTTTTATTTGCTTAATTATTTCTTTTTCTGTTATCATGATTTCATTATTTTATATAGTTTCAACGTTTGCTGAAATTATACCAAATATTGAAATATAATCAATATTTATAAATTAAATTGCTCTTTTTTACATCATTTACATCAAATAATTTGCATGTGTTGATTGCAATTTCTGATAACTTAAAATAACCGAACAACTTCGTTTATGCACACCCAATACGAAGTATCTTTGTGAAATTTGGAAGTATAAAAGAAGACCTAAAATCAGTATGGGATAAGTTGGCTGACTATTTTAAAGTCACTGTAAGTATTTTTTTTATTTTTTATTTAGCTTGCAAATATTTTTAATATACATAAATGTATATTTATGCTATTATGCTTTTATGAATAATCTTCCTATAAAAAATTGGCCGGAAGAAGAAAGACCCAGAGAAAAACTTGTAAAATTTGGTAAAGAACATCTTACAAGCTGTGAGCTTCTTGCAATAATAATTGGAACGGGGTACATGAAGGATAATCAGAGCTATTCTGCTCTTGACCTTGCCAGTAATCTGATTTCTAAACATAAAAACTTAAAAGGCATGCTTGATTTATCGATAACCGAGCTTTCAGAAATTAAAGGCATAGGTATGGTAAAAGCTGTACAGATACTTGCAGCTTTTGAACTCGGAAAAAGAGCAGTCTCAGAGAAAAATGGAAATAATACAAGTTTTAGGTGCAGTGAAGAAGTTGCTGATTATTACATACCATTAATGAAGGACCTAAAGAAAGAGCAATTCAGGGTAATTATGTTGAACATTAAAAATAAAATCATAAAAGAGATTTTAATTTCGCAGGGATCTCTGACCTCAAGCATAGTACATCCGAGAGAGGTTATTTGTCCGGCAATTCGTGAATCGGCAGCTTCCTTAATATTCATACATAACCATCCGAGCGGTGATCCGGAGCCTTCAATTGATGATATAGAAATAACCCGGCGGTTGTGCAAGTCCTGCTCCATTGTAGGAATAAATGTTTTGGATCATATCATCATAGCTGAGAACGGGTACTTCAGTTTCAAGCAGAAAAACATGTTGTAAAAAATTGTGAAAAATAATCAATTTGACTTATAAAACTATTTTTAATAACATATGCATGCTAGATTTCGATTTCATTTTAAAGGGCCCATAGCTCAGCTGGTTAGAGCAGCGCACTCATAATGCGGAGGTCCCTGGTTCGAATCCAGGTGGGCCCACCAGTTTAATACTTGCTTTAATAATATAAAAAAATCAATTACTAAATGAATTTTAGTTTGAATTCTCTTTTACCAACCAATATCAAACTAAGCCTCAAACACTTTATATTCTTAATTTAACAATAAAACTCCTTTTTATTCTCTAATAAAATATTGTTTTTTGTACAAATATGTGTTATGTTCATCATCACTGAACAAGCTATAATAATGAACAAAAGGAATATAAAATGATTAACAATATTGAAGAAAATATTTTCAATCTTGCAATTAATGAATTTAATAGGGACAAAGAGCTCCAATTAGAAATAGAAATCGAGGAAAAAGAAAAAATCATTAATGGTTTTAGATTTGATAAATTAGTAAAATTTAGATATCAAAAAAAGGATTTACAATATTGTGTTGAAATTAAACCTAATATTAATAATACAATTATTGCTTTACTATTATATCGTAAAGAAATCCTACCACATCCACTTCTACTAATAACGGGGTATATTAATAATAATAAAGCTGAAGAATTGAAAAAAAATGGAATTCAATTTATAGACACTGCAGGTAATGCTTATATAAATTATTATCCAATATATATTTTTATTAAGGGGAACAAACCTCCTGATCTATTTTTAAAAAATACGACTTACCGTATTTTTGAACCAAGTGGAATAAAAATTGTTTATGCTCTATTAAGCAATGCTGATTTGATAAAAAAACCTTACAGATATATTGCAGAAATTACCAATGTCGCTTTAGGTACAGTAGGATGGACAATGAATGATTTAATTAGATTAGGATTTGTAATAGAAATGGGTAAAAGGGGTAGAAAACTGTTAAAGAATGAAGAATTATTTAATAGATGGTGTATAGACTATAATGAAAAATTAAAACCAAAATTATTAATAAATAAATTCACAGGACCTGAAAATTGGTGGATTAATTATAAACTGAATCCAAAATATACTCAATGGGGGGGTGAAGTTGCTGCAAATAAATTGACAAAACATATAAAACCTCAGGATATTATCATTTATGCTGACCGTGAAAAATATCAAAACGTTGTTATTGAAAATAAACTTCGCAAAGATATTAATGGAAATATTGAATTTTTTGAGAGATTCTGGAAATTTGATATAACTAACGAATTTAAAGAAACAGTCAATCCAATTTTAATCTATGCAGATTTAATTAATACCGGTAATCAGAGAGTTTTAGAAACGGCAAGGATAATTTATGAAGAATATATTAATAGACATTTCGGGAAAAATTGATAATTCATATATCGCTGCAATTAAAGAAATAAAAAAAGTAGCTGATTCTCTTAAAATATCTTTTTTTATTATTGGTGCATTTGCAAGGGATATAATTATTGAATGTTTTTACAAAATTAAAGCACCAAGAATGACGATGGATATTGACTTAGGGATTAGAGTATCAAGTTGGAATCAATTTGACCAATTAATTAATACCTTAGAGTTATCCGGAGAGTTTAAAAAAATAAAAGAAAAACACAGAATTATTTATAAAAATATCTTAATTGATATAGTTCCATTTGGAAGCATATCAAATAAAAATGAAAAAATAAGTTGGCCACCCGAAAATGAAGTTATTATGTCTGTTATGGGGCTCAATGAAGTTTATAATAATTCAACTTTGGTTAGACTACAAAATAATCCGTCATTAGAAGTTAAAATACCAACACTCCCGGGTTTAGCAATTTTAAAGGTATTTGCTTGGAAAGATAACTTTCCCAATAGATCTAAAGATGCAGAAGACTTATTGTTTATTATGAAGAACTACGAATATGCAGGGATTGAAGATAAGTTGTATAAATCAGAATTACAATTATTAAAAAGTGAAGATTTTGATAACCAAATTGCTGGAATTGTTTTGTTAGGGAAAGAAATGAGTAAGATATGTACAAATAAAACCATTGAATATTTAAAGAAAATTCTAGAAGAAGAAACTTCTGAGAATTCAGATTATAACTTAATTAAAGACATGTTGCTTACTTCCAGAGATGATTTTGATAGAATTTTATTTTTATTAAAAAAATTAAAAGAAGGTATTTACACTCTCTTTCAATACTTGGGCCCACCAAACTAATTTGATTCAAATTAGATAGGAAATCGTAGGGGCCCATAATCATTGAATTACATTATTATGAATTATAGAGCTTGTAGTCGTTTCTTCCCTTATCTTTGACTTCATACAAAGCCAGGTCTGCATTTTTTAGAATAGTACTGATGTTATCACCATGTTCAGGATAAATTGCTATTCCCATACTGACTGTAACCTTAAGCTTTTTCTCTCCGAGCATAAATTTTTCCTGGAAAGTGTTAAAAATCTTTTCAGCAATTTTTTCAGCATCCTGCTCATCTTTTATTTCAGGAAGCAATAGTAAAAATTCATCTCCGCCAAATCTTGCAATAGTATCACTTTTTCTCAGCAAGCTTTCGATTTTTTTACCCACATAAAGAAGCAATTGGTCGCCAGTATCGTGGCCGTAGTTATCGTTTATTTTTTTGAATTTATCTATATCGAGAATTATAAGAGCAAATTTTTTATTATTACGTTTTGAACTTGCTATGGTCAAATCCAGGCGGTCATTGAAAAGAAGCCTGTTAGGAAGATTTGTAAGCGGATCTCGATAAGCCAGTTCTTTGATTTTATCTTCAAGTTTTTTTCTGGGTGTAATGTCGCTGCAAGTGCCGATCATCCTCAATGGTTTGCCATTTCCATCCCATCTTATAACTTTACCTCTGTCATGTATCCACAAGTAAGTTTCGTCCTTGTGTTTTATCCTGTATTCGCTGGAGTAATTACTGGTATTACCCTGGAGATGATTATTTATTTGAGCCAGGACATTTTCATAATCATCGGGATGAATCCTGTCCATCGCCTCAGAACGCTCATTTTTCCATTCGCTTTCATCAAAACCCAGGATTTCCTTAAACCTTTTTGAATAAAAGACTTCATTTGTTTCAAAGTTCCAGTCCCAAACTCCATCCTCGCTTCCTTCAAGTGCAAACTGCCATCTTTCTTCTATTTCTCTTAGAAGTTCTTCTTCCTTTTTTCTGTTAGTTATATCAAGTACAACGCTTCTAAAGCCTGCAAAATCTCCATTTTCATCGTTTATTGCAACAGTTGATACCAGGATAGGGAATGTTGTACCATCTTTTTTAATAGCAAAATATTCAGAGCTTTCTGTTTTACCGCCGCGTATCAAGCCTGGAATTTTTTCTTTTGCCCGTTTAAAATCCTCAAGCGTAAGAATATCTGTCAAGAAAAGTCCATTTCCCACATCTTCTTCTCTATAACCGGTTATTTCAAAAAAGGCCTGGTTTACAAAAGTTATTCTCTGGTCTTTATTTATTTCCAGTACCATTTCTGGCAGCAGTTCGACAAGATCCTTGAATCTTTTTTCATTTTCCTTAATATCAATTTCATTGCCTTTTAATTCCCGTAACATCCTGTTTATGCTGATAGTTAAATCAGAAATTTCATCCCTTCCTTTAAAAGCAATGTTTTTGGAAAGGTCTCTTTTTGTTCCTATTTCAGTAGTTTTTTTGCTTAAATAAACTATTCTAAAAAGTACTATCTTTCTTAAAACCAGGATTATAGTGATGCAACTTATAAATCCAATGCTTAAAAGTATTAAAACGTAAGTATTGATATTTTTCCTGCCCTCGAGGTAAATAGTCCTGGGAGCAGTAACCTGCAAAAGCAATATAGGAGTTGAATTTATATCTTTAATAAGTGTGTATCCTGAAGCACGACTATTATCGGCTGCTCTAAGTACAAAACTTTTACCTTCTAACAATTCTTCAATAATCTTTTTATAATCATTATTAATTGCCTGATCATTGATATTATAAAATTTTATGGTGTTTCCAATCTCCGAGCTCATATTTCTTATTATTTGCTCGTCAATAAACTGAGCTATTACCAGAGTACCAATTGCAGGACCCTCGCCACTACTTTTTAATACAGGTTTTGTGATAATGATTGCAGTCTTACCTTCAATTATAGATACTCCCGATGATCCATTAGCCTGGTTTGGCGCTGTTATTATATAATTGGGGCCGCGCAGTTCATTTTTGAGACTTTCAGGTACATTCAAGCTACTTTTACTGTTTAAATCATAAAGAGTAACTGATTTAATTTGCTTGTTGTTATCTATGAGGGCAAAAATATTAATTTCCAGGTTCTGGAAAAACTCATCTGAAATGTTTGTTTTAGCAAAATCTTCATTTCCTTCAGATATAAAAGAATAGGTATGATCCCACGAGGCATAATTGCTTGCGGTTCTTTCAAGATCAGCAGTTTTTATCTTTATAATTTTAAGAGCC
>Ga0268276_1002230_pt1 | contig 16984 bp, 23 predicted proteins | sample saktaG_4_FD_190145 | JGI IMG/M metagenome (GOLD analysis project Ga0268276, IMG submission 190145) | Saline water microbial communities from Sakinaw Lake, British Columbia, Canada - sak_2010_1_5_45m | ecosystem: Environmental > Aquatic > Non-marine Saline and Alkaline > Saline ...
TGCAAAAGATAATATGGCAATAAGTAAAATAAAAATAAAAGCAATTCCTACGTATTTTAAAATAGTATTTTTATTTAAAATATTTTGTTCAATAGAATTCTGGTTTGTTTCAAATGCCATTTCAAAATTAATTTACTTCAGTAGGTAAAATTGCAGATAATGTATTTCCTGTACCAAATCCACCATATCCATTCCATCCCCAGCAATTTATCTTTCCGGTGTTTAATATTGCGCAAGTATATTTCTCATAACTATTTTGTCCGCCAGTTTTAATTGCTATTGCGCTAGATATGCCTACAACACTAGTAGGGAAATTTCTAGTAGTAGTTGTTCCATCTCCCAATTGTCCATAACCATTATATCCCCAACACTTAATAGTTCCTCCCCTTATTAGAGCACAGTAATATCCTTCATATCCCCATCCAGTACCGCTGATGTCTACTACATTCGCCAAATCGCCACCAACAAGGGAAGGCATATACGAAGGCGAATCCCCTCCGACTCCCAACCTTCCATAACCATTATATCCCCAACATTTAACAGACCCACCATTTAACAGAGCACAAACAGAACCAAAAGATCCTGCTCCAATAAGCTCCAATTTTTTTACACCAGAAAGAGAAGGTATTAAATAAGGTGCACTTCTATCTGTTGTGTCTCCTGTTCCCAATTGTCCATAACCATTATATCCCCAACATTTTACAGTTCCATCGTTTAATAAAGCGCAAGTATATCCATAGTCGTCTTTTGATGGGTAAATTTCTTTTACGTTAGTTAAACCAGAAACAACTACAGGACTACTACGACTAGCAGTTGTTCCATCTCCCAATTGTCCATAACCATTATATCCCCAACATTTTACAGTTCCATCGTTTAATAAAGCGCAAGTATATCCTCCACTTGAATGTCCTCCTAATTTTACATCTATTGCATTAGTTATTCCTGAAACGGTTGTTGCTTTTGACCTATCTGTTGTGTCTCCTGTTCCCAATTGTCCATAACCATTATATCCCCAACATTTTACAGTTCCATCATTTAATACAGCACAAGTATGCTCATAAGCATAAACGGGATTTCTTGTTTCGATTGATTTAACGTTTGTTAATTGTCCACCTGTAGAATCTAAAACAGAAACGGGTAAATTTTTATCTGTTGTGTCTCCTGTTCCCAATTGTCCATAACCATTATATCCCCAACTTTTAACAGTTTTATCAGTTAGTAAAGCGTAAAACCCACTACGGCTTCCAATTATTTTACTTACGTTTTTTAATCCTTCTCCTCCGCCAACTAAACCAAATTTAGCTCTATGTGAAGAATCACCAATACCTAATTGAAAATAATCATTTCTTCCAGCACAAAGTGTAATATTTTCGTTAGTAATAACACATGTTGAACCTCCGGAAGAACCACCCGTAAATGCAATATCTCTAATTATTCTACCCGTAAGTCCTTCTCCAGTTACTACTGTACATGCAAATGCCCCTGCATCTATTGCACCCTGTAGTGTTGTTTCTACTCCCTGAGAAGTTTTTATCCAGACAGTGTCTCCTCCGTGTCCCATTGCAAGGGGTGAAACATAAGCATATGCTCCTGTGCCTACAAATAATAAAATTCCAATTATAATAAAACTATATAACCATTTGTTGGTCATATTTAAATTAATTTTTAGCACCATCTTTTAAATTTAAGAAAAATGTTATTTAAATAGTTATCCTTTCACTACGCCGATAGGTCTTAATTTTGCGACAATTTTTGCTAAGCCTGCTTTATCGGAAATCATAACAACCTCGTCTATATCTTTGTAAACTTCTGGAGCTTCTTCAACTAAACCTTTTCTACTTCCTGCTTCTACTGTGATTCCCTTATCATTAAGAGATTTCTCTACTCCTTCTGCTGTTAATGTTTTCCATGCGGAAGTTCTACTAGACACTCTTCCTGCTCCATGAGCGGTGGAAGCAAAAGAAAGTTCTTCCGCTTCTTTCGTTCCAACTAAAATATAACTTGCAGTTCCCATGCTTCCAGGAATTAAAACTGGTTGTCCAGTTTTTTGATATTTTTTCGGGAGTTCTTTTCTGCCAGGTCCGAAAGAACGTGTTGCGCCTTTTCTCATAATTAAAACTTCTTTCTCTTTACCATCTATATTATGTTTTTCTATTTTAGCGATATTGTGACAAACGTCATAGACTACTTCTGCTTTAAATTTTGGAAATATATTTTTGAAAGCATTTCTTATTGAGTTTGTAATTAATTGTTTATTTGCGAAACCGAAGTTTGCAGCGCAAGCCATGGCCGATAAATAATTTTTTCCTAATTCTGATTTGATTGGAGCATTTACTAATTCTCTATCTTGTTTTGGCCAGCCATATTTTTCTTCCATTAGTTGAATATAATCTGAAGCAACCTGGTGGCCCAATCCTCTCGAGCCACAGTGAATCATTATCGTGACTTGGCCTTCTTTTAATCCCCATTCTTTTGCGATTTCTTTATTGATTATTTTATCTACTGCTTGCAGTTCAACGAAATGATTTCCTGCTCCTAAAGTTCCTAACTGTGGAATTCCTCTTCCTCTTGCCTTTCTAGAAACGTCTTTTGGATTTGCATTTGGTAGGCAACCACTATCCTCAGTACATTCTAAATCTTCTTTTGTCGCAAATCCTTTTTCTAGACACCAGTTCAAACCTTTTTCTAGAACTTCGTCTAATTCTTTTTCTTTAAGAATTAATTTCGATTTACTTCCAACTCCGTTTGGTGTTGCTTTGAAAAGTTCGTGCGTTAACGTTTTTTCTTTTCCTTTGATGTCTTTTAGGGTTAGATTTGTTTTTAGGATTCTAACTGAGCAGTTAATATCGTAACCAATTTCTCCCGGGCTAACAACTCCTTTATCTAAGTCCATTGCAGAAACTCCGCCAATGCATGCTCCGTATCCTTGGTGGGCATCCGGGCAGACGACTATATGGTTTAAAACACCTGGAAGTGATGCCATATTCATGGCCTGATTTAAAGTTTTATCTTCTTTTATTTTTTCAAATAGCTTTTCAGAGGAAAATATTCTTACATCTACGTTCATTGTTCCCTGTTTTTTTATTTCGTATGTAAAGTTATTTATTTTTGTAGCGTTATCCATTTTTGTTTTTCATTTTCGTTTAATAAGTTGTTATTTATAAGGTATTTAACTTCTTCTTTTTTGTTAATACTTAGTTCACTATATTCTGTTCCAAATCCATTTTTGCATTTATTTATTTTACTGGTTATTTTGTATTTCTCTAATAACTTTTTTTGTAATAACAGAAGATTATTTCTTAGTTTTGAAATTATTCTTATAGATCCTGTCGGTTTTTTTATTTTTGCTTTTTCTATAAGAATTTTTTCTATATCATCTAAATTCCATTCGTAATTCATAAAGTTTTGTATTGTTTTTTCTAACTTTTCTTTTTTTTCTGGATGTAAAAAACCGATTTTTTGATGAAATTTAATTAAGTTTTCTTTGCCGAATATACTCAAAGAGAAGATGTTTCTCGTATTCCTTTTTTTTATTTTTGACTCTATTTCTAGGATTCTAAGTGCATTTTGAACTTGTTTAATACCTGTTTCATTTACGCAGTCGGCCCCTATCATTCTATTTTGGTGATTTTTGCAAGTTACCCATCCTTCACAGTCAAAATAAGCTCTTAACCAAATTTTTAATTCATTTTCTTCTAGTCTTGGCATTGTCCAGTGCCAGGAATAAAAAGAACCAAATTCCTTTGTCATTTTTTCATAAATTTCTCTTGATCCTATCTCGCTTCTTTGTTTTAGAACTAGTCGCGGTTTTAATGAGAATACTTTTTCGAATTTTTCTTGAAAATCTCTTAGTAATATTTCATTTGTGTTTCTTAATCCTAACCTATAATATTTTTGTTTCTGTGTTTCTGGATTTTTTACTACGTATCCGTCTGCACATAGGTATGCGTGAACTGCTGCGAGATTTTCATCCATTTTCATGACGATACTAATGAGTTGGTATTTAAATACCTTATGTTTATCGGGTATAATATTAATTAATCTTTAGTTATAGTACTCTCGCAAGATCCAATTCGCCTTTCGGTTCTACGAAGTATACCTTACTTTTAGCAGTTATCAATATTAAACCAAACTTATCGTGAAAATGTATCTATTTTTACGTAAATTCACGTAAAAGTAAGGTTTTTAAATACAAATCATTTAGTTGTTTTATGATAAACCAGATAACAAAGGATAAAATAACAGAATTGCATAAGGAATATATTAAGCTCTCTAATAAAAATAGTGGAGCTTTAGCTGAAATAGCTATTGCTGAAATTCCAGAGATGGTTTACAATTCTAATGCAATTGAGAATTCAACACTTACGCTTGAAGATACAGAAAAAATATTGTTGGAAAATATTGTTCCAAAAAATTCTAACGCAAGGGAAGTTTACGAGGCGAAGAATCTCGCAAGAGTTACTGAAATTTTGCTTAGTGATCCAGAAAGAGAGCTAAGTCTGCAACTAATTTTAGAGTTGCACAAAATTTTATTGTCTAATATTAAGGATGATTGTGCTGGTAGATTCAGAGTGGAGGGGGAATGGGTTCGTGTGGGAAATCATGTTGGAGCAAATCCTAAGTTTGTTCAAAAGTTAATGGAAGAGTTGTTGGAAAAATACGGCAATGGTGATGAATTCTTTTTAGATAAGATTGCACATTTTCATGCAGAATTTGAAACAATTCATCCGTTTTGTGACGGAAATGGAAGAATTGGAAGAGTCCTGATCAATAAACAGCTTCTTATGATAGGTTTTCCTCCGATTATAATTCAAAATAAGAGCAAGAAAAAAGAATATTATCCCCTTTTCGCAAATTATCAGAAAAGTGCGAAGCATGAAAAGTTTACAGAATTATTTTCACTTTTACTTCAGGAATCTTTGCATAAAAGAATCTCCATTTTATCAAGCAAGAAAATCATTCCTTTGTCTATTTGGGCAAATAAAAATAAAATAAAAGTCAATATTGCACTAAATCGAGCAAAGCGTCAAACTCTTCCAGCGTTTAGATTAAGGGGGAAGTGGATGATTTCTGAAGAGTGAAGTTATTCGAAAAGAGATTTTTTTAAACGTCCAAAACGACTTGAGTTTGCCAGACGTTTTTTTCTTCGTTAAATTTGACGTACATTTCGCTGTAGGTTATAGCCTTTACATCATTTGTGAATTTGTAATTGTCGCCCTTGTCTCCAGTAATTGTTGCTTCAAGAGCAAAAGTTTCTTTATTTACTTTAATTTGAGTTATTTCTGAAAAAAGAAAATCTTCTGAGTCTAAAAGAACTAAAAATTCTTCTAAAAATTTATATAATAGATTCTCTAGATTTGTTCCTTGGATAGATATAGTTTTTGTTTCCTGACCTAAAATTGTTATTTTTCCACAAATTGCTTCTCTTAAAGCATTAGCTGATTCTATTAGTACGTTTTCGAGTGTATCTTCTTCTGCAATAAACTTCACATCTGCAGTATGATCTAAAAAATTATATGTCATTGTTATAATTATTCGTGTCTTTTTGGGTTTTTAAGGGTATTTATTGAACTATTTCAATATTTTTCCAGTCTCTAAATACCAAAGATATAAGTCCAGTTCTGCAAGATTCAAGTTTACTTTTTTGCCTAAATTTGCTAAAACCTGCTCTATTTCTAAATATTTTTTTGGAGTTATTGTCTTGGGTTTTTCGATTAGGTTTTCTCTTTCTAGTAAATCTACTATGTGAAAATCAATAATTGCTAGGTTTTTGTAGCCGACGTTTCTTAGAAAGTGGGAGGATTCTTTCATTCCAAGGCCTTTGACTGTTTTTACAAGCCACTCTCGCATTTTTTGCTCATCAGAGCTGACACCCGTGCGTGCTGATTTTACTAAAGAACAGAGTTCGGTTTTGCATTCTCGCGCTTCAACTATTCTTTCTGCTCTTTGGGGCCAAAATCGATGTCCAACTGCTTTTAGTTTTTTTGCTAGTTCTTCTTTTGAGATAATTTCGAAATCTCTAGACATTTCAATTTGGATTTGAATACATTTTTCAGCTTGAAAGTTTGCAGTAAGTAAACAAAAACATAGTTCTGAAAAAACTTCATCCTGTTTTTTCTTTCCGAAAGATTCAAATTCTTTTATCCTTTTGTCTACAACTTCTTTTATGGGTGATTTTTTTAGGTTTTCAATCTGAGAAATTAGGTTTGACATATAAAATAGAATATAATAATGTTTATTAATGTTTTTGGAGGTAAAAATATATGAGAGTTACTAATGTAGAGTATGGTGTTTCCGTATTGGTAGATTGGGCAAAATCTCGATTAGGGGATAATTCCAATAGGAATGACTGCGTGGTTTGCTTAGAGAGGGCAATGAAAGATTGTTTCTTTTTTGGAAAAACTGTTGCTGTTAGGGAGAGCATTAAAGATTCTAAGACAAATAGAGTATATGCTTATACAGATTTCTCTCTTTATAATTTCTTTCCACCGGTTCTTGGTAGGTGTGCAGAAAGCAGGACATTTGATATTGCCGAAAAAGTAAGTGTTGTTTTCTTGGGAGAGGGTATACCGTATCAATTGGCAGTAGAGGGTTTTTTTGAAGAAGGTCCAAAGAGGCCAGTACTTATGCGAAAATAAATTATCATATGGTTTTATAAATAATCTTTTGTTGTTTTTAATATGAGAATCCCATTAGACGTTGTTGGCGATATTGCGATTTTAAAATTCTCTAGATATGTTCCTTATATTTATAAGAAATATTATGGTTGGAAATTATTAAGACAGAGTAAATCTATAAAGGTTGTCCTAGAGAAGACTTCTGGGTTTTCAGGTGTTTTGAGAATACAAGAGACAAAGTGGATTTCCGGGGAAAAAAGAAAAGATACTGTTCATAGAGAAAATGATTGTTTTTTCTATTTGGATGTTGATGAAACTTATTTTTCTCCTAGACTTAGCCAAGATAGAAAGATTATGTGTGAGGAAGTTTTAAGGGTCATTAAACCAAAAAGTAGAATATTAGTTATGTTTTCAGGGGTTTCTCCATTACCGATTGTTTTGGCTAAGACGTTAAAAAGAGCTAAAATTTCTGCAGAGATTATTTCTTCTGAGTTAAACAAGAAAGCGTGTGAATATGGAGAAAAGAATGTGAGAACAAATAAAGTTGAAAATTATGTGAAGGTTTTTTGTGGAGATTCTAGAAAATTGTGTGAGTCTCTAAATAAAAAAAAGCAGCGATTTGATTTTATTTTTATGTTGAGGCCAAATTTAGAAGAAACGTTTTTGGATTCGGCGTTGAAAGTTTCACATAAGGGCACAGTTATTTATTATCATGGGTTTGGAGAGGAGGAGAAAGTAAAAAAAGAGATTTTGGGAGATGTGAAGTTGGTTAAAAGAAAAATTTCTAGACTTTTTATTAGAAAAGCTGGGGAAATAGGAGCGAAAAAATATAGATTTAGTGTTAGGTTTTCTGTGTTAAATTAGTTTTAATATTTGGGCGTTAGTTCTATTCCAAGATCTATTAGTCTTTGAGTATCTAGTGGATTAAATTGTCCGATTCCATCATTGACTCTTCCTTTCGTTGCAAGCCAGAATGCTGCAATTTCACGGCGTTCTGGTTGATTATTAATATACGTCATAAGCTTTTGCTCTGATTCTTCTTCGTGTTTTATCGCGTCTTGGTATGTCGCATTTACTGTTTTTCCAGAATAAAATTCTTCATATCTTGATAATCGTCTATCTGTTTGCATTCTTATTGATTTTGCGTGTATCAATATATTCAAATGAGTAGCTAAATTTACTGTTCTATTCGGTCCTAATTCGTTATGAGCAAGGCTATTTGGTCGTATATGTACTCCGTATACTTGGTTTCCATGTCTTATTTCGGGGTGGTGTTTAGTCATTTTAGATTTTTTCTCTTTTTTCTCTTTTTAAATTTATGGATTTATTATTTTCTAGTTATACTTGTTATTGGTAAAGAAATAAATCCAATTCTTCCAGTTATTTTTTCAAATTCTGTTCCGAGTGTTGCTAGAAGACATAACCCTACTCTTGGAGTTTCTCCACGATCTATGGTTTCGGAAAGAATATCATTTCTTCTATGTTGTAACGCACTTTCTGCAGTGTTATATGCTGGTGAATTAGGGTATATGGCTGCCACCTTTCCTATTGGCATTCCTGAACTTATTCCAGATACAAACATATTTCTACCAATAATTTTAATGGTAGTTGGATTTGTCGCGTCTCCTGTAGAATATACTACACCGCTATGCTGGATTAAGTCGTTGGGGTTATAACCATAAGGTGTCATTTTAATCTTTCCATGCTAGTTCAAATAAATAAGCTAGAGAATTTGTAAAATATTCTGAGTTGATCCAAAAACCATAGTCATAGTCTTCATGAACATTTGTTGGTTTTAATGTGAAGATTAATTCCTTTCTGTCTGAAATCATAAATCTTGCATTGATATGTTTTGATTTCATTAATAAACCAAATTTCTTTGACAGCTTTTTAGCTTCATTGTCATCGTCTGAGATTATAACTTTTACATCTACGTTTCTTTTCTTTAATTTATCAAAAACTTCTGAGAACATCTTTTGTTTAGACATTAATTCATATGAAGATGTTGCTAAATAGACACTTTCGTCTGAAGATTCCATTGTGTCTCTTAGTTGAGAGTATAGATTAGATCTTCCCTTGATTGAGGTTGAAAGTTCATGATTTTTCATTGGTTCTATACCAGTTTCGTGTAAGTTTTGTAGTTCTTCGTATTCTTTAGAGTCTTTTAGATTTGAAAGAACAGCGACTTTCTCTTCTGCGTATGTCATTGTGTTGTTTTTTAGCTTTTCAATAACTACAGAAGGTTTTACTGCTAGATATTTTACTGGTTTACCTAGTTTCTCGATTGCAAATCCACGTTTTTCTAGAGATTCTAAAACATCATATGTTCTTGAACGTGGAACTCCGGAAACTTCTGCTATTTCTCCAGCAGATGAAATTCCTCTAGATAAAAGTGCTAACCAAACTTTAGTTTCGTAAATGTTTAAGTCGAAATATCCTTTTATTTTCTTTACTAATTCTGGTTTGACTATCATGCTGTATCTCCTGACCCTGCAATATTTGCGTTACCAAGCATATTTCCAAGCATATGTATACTTGAGACATATCCTAAGTCTGTTGTTCTAGATCTTCTTCCGTGTGCGTATACTGTGCCTCTTTGTGATCCATATGTAGTAGTGGGACTATGAGTAGGAGTAGGGTCGGGTGTTGCTATTAAGTGTATTGGAGGTCTATCATGAACGCAAGTAGCGGTTTGAGAATTATTATTTCTATCGTCGGCAAATTTTGGAAGTACATATGTTCCATCTTCTATTTTTCTTGTCAAGCTAGCGTTTATTTCTCTTATTCTATCTGCTCCGTTTGCCATTTTGTTGTTACTCAGTGAGACAAAATGGGTTTATAAATGTTTCGGCATTGTTGTCTTTTGCAAGTGACAACTAACAGGAAGATTTAAAAATGAGGGAAATATTAATTAATTATGGATACGCAAACAGAACGGGATAAAAGAAATGGTATTGAAATGAATCTAGGAAAGGAAGTTGTAATTAATTGTAGTTCTGGAGAATTTTTAGGGAGAGTTAATAGAATAGATAGTGGTAATTATGAATTATATTTATTACCATCTATGGTTTGGGAATCAGATGGCAAGCAAGGAAGAGTGGAGAGAGTGATACCGACTACTGTTTCGTTGGCTAATTTTGAAAAAGGCAGAATTTATTCTATAAGACCAATGAGAGATGGGTATATAGAAGAGATGGCGAAGCTTTCTCAAAGAGGATCTTCCGTTGGATTTGTTCCCGGCGAGAGAAAGACGGAGTAGCTTTATATTAATAAAAGCAGCCACCAAACTAATAATCCTAAAAATATTCCGGCTGTTATGAATGGCATTGCGGGATAGAACTTTTTCTTTTCTGAAAATATTAAAAGCGATAAAAGTCCTAAGAATGCACCTATTATTATTGCTATTGCGGGAGCGAGTCCGTAAGTTAGCATAAATACACCAGCTGTTATTATTGGAAAAACGATATCTCCGCCTCCGAGTAGGGCCATTGAAACTTTAATTCCCCCTTTCTTAATATCTTTTTCTGGAATCTTTTTATTCTTGTATTTTAATTTTAATAGTTTTATTTTATTCCGTACTTTTTTAGTCATATATGGAATTAAGAATCCTCCAAATATCTTTAGTTCGTTCATTTGGAATTTAGCCATTTTTTGCATTATTCCAGAATGCCAGACGGCCCACATATCGTAAATTGAGATTAAAATTAATAACATAATTGCGTAAAATGGTGTTAGTATTGTAACAAAGATAGACGCTATACCTGGATAGATTAAGAGCTCTGTTCCGTTGTGAATTAGTATGGATGGCCTAAATAATTTTAGCAATCCTAATATTATTGCGAGTGATAGTGGGATTAGATAAAATGTTAATCCAAATAAGTTTTGAAAGATTGCAGTTAGTGAAATAAATAGTGCCAGTATGATTACTAAGACAAACCATGTTTTCATAAACCACTTTAGTTTATATTTTGTTATTAGAACAACTATTAAAATTGCAACTATAAACGAACTGATAATTTGATAAAAATAAAATGCGGGACTTTGTTGAGTTTCAAGTGATGGATTTGCGGATAGAAAAGCTGGAACGGAGTTTGTAGCTATAACATAAAGTCCGATAAACTGAGCAAGTAAGAACATACATAGAATTACTACTGTTATTGTTATTTTGTGTTTCATAAAAATATTAAGGATTGATAGTATTTAAATTATGAGGAACTTTTTTTCCTGCCAAATTAGTATCAAAATAAGAGTATTTTCCTGCCAAAAAGGTACACAATATTTAACTCAGCGTATATAATACGGTGATAATCTTCCTGCCAAAAAGGTAACGTTTATAGAAACGCAAATCACAACCTTTAAATATAGTATATACTGGGTATACACATGGGAATAGGAGAAAAGGAACAGTTAATACGAATAGTTAGTCAAGTGGGTAATGGGGCGCATATTTTCGCTCCAAAAGAATGGATTAACGAGAAGGTATTACTAGTTAGACTAGAAAAAAAGACCATTAAAGAACAAATTTTAGAAAAACTTTATCCCTTCTTAGATAAAGTTACTGCTGTATTCCTATATGGCTCTCATGCCAGAAAAGAAGCTACTGAATCTTCAGATATAGATGTTTTGGTAATAGCTAAAGAAAAGTTTAAATTAGAAAAAGAAAATGGCAAGAGTTTTATTATTTTACAAGAAGAAGAAATTCCAGAAGCTATAAAAATTAATCCTATTTTGATGTATTCTATATTTAGGGAAGCAGTCACTATAATTAATCCAAGTTATTTGGACAAGCTTAAAGAAATAAAGGTAGAAAAAGCTAATTTTAAACAATTTATAAAACAAACTGAGGAATCAGTAGTTTCTAGTAGAGAAATAATTGAACTAGATAAAGAGACTGGAAAATATTCTTCGGATAGCATTCTTTACTCTGCTATATTAAGGCTTAGAGGAATTTTTATAATAAAGTGTTTGCTAAAAAATACCCCCTTTTCTAATTCTACTTTTAAAGAATGGTTAAAAAATCTAGAGATTAATTATTCTGAGATTTATGAAATATACAGGAGGGTTAGGGACGACAAACCTAAAAAGAATATAAACATTCCGATATGGCAAGAAGAAAAATTAATAAACTTCTTAGAGCAAGAATTAGATAAGTTAAAATGACAAATAGAAAGAAACGGCTAGAGAAAGGAGTGAACTCTTTGCAAGAACAAATAGACATTCATAAAGAGAAGAAAGAAATTGCTCAGGGGCAAGGCAATATTGAATTAGTTGAATATTACGAGAAAGAAATTAGGGCGAAAGAAGAAACAAAAAAGAGGAATCAAGAAATTTTAGATAAGCAATGATTTCAAAGAGTAAGGTGTTTTTTATCTCAATCTAATAGCTTCTAAATTTTTAGGAACGACTGTTTCAATTTTACTCATTTTATAGATAGAGGAAGCCAAATCTAATGCTCTTGAAACTTCGCCATGATTTATAATTATTTTTTTTGGGCAAGGAGAGATATTATTCATGAAAGCAATAAGTTCGTTTCTATACGAGTGGCCAGAAAATCCGTCGACTGTTTTTACTTCAAATTTAACTGGACATTTTTCTTCTTTGCCATCTACTTGGTAAGATATTTCTTTTAATCCTTCTTGTAGTTGTCGACCTAATCCATTTGGTGGTTGATAACAGACAAAACAGATACCATTTTTTTCATTGTCAGCAAAATTTCTAAGGTATTCTACAGAAGCACCACCGACTAACATACCAGAAGTTGCTAATGCTACACATGGCCCACCTTCAATTACTAATTTTCTTTCTTGAGAGGAACCAACCTGCTTGAAGCAATCAGATATAAATGGGTTGCTATCTTGAAAAACTAAAGAACGAACATTTCTAGATAGGAAGTCTGGATAAGCTGTATGAATTGCATTAATATCCCAAATCATTCCATCGATGTAAATTGGGACATTTGGAAGTAGGTTTTTTTTCATTGCATCTTCTAGAATAAGCATAGTTTCTTGAGAACGACCTAAGCCTAATTCTGGGATTAAAACTTTTCCCCCTCTTGTTACAACTTTGTTTATGAATGCGAGTAAATCTTCTTCGACTTCTTGTCGTGGTGGGGAAATATTATCTTTTCCTCCATAGGTTGATTCAATATGTAGTGTTTCTAGTCTTGGGAAGTAGGTTGTTGCGGGTTCTAGTAATCTTGATTTTCCGTATTTGCTGTCTCCAGTATATAAGAAATTATGTAAACCATTTCCGATGTTAAAATGAATCATTGCGCTACCTAAAGTGTGGCCGGCATTATACATTGTAATTCTGATGTCGTTTGTAATGTCGGTAACTTCGTTGTAGTCTAGACAGATGGTATGTTTAACCATATCCGCAACATCTGAAGAGGAAAATAAGGGGGCGGATGCTTGCTTGTAAGCTACGCCAATTAAATCTAGGGCTAGTAAAGCTGCAGTGTCTCTTGTTGGAGCGGTCATGTAAACTGGTCCTTGGTAGCCTATTTTATATAAATAAGGCAATAATCCAGAGTGGTCTAAATGAGCGTGAGATAAAACTACGGCGTCTATAGCGTCAATATTAAATTCTGGTGCTTCAAAATGAGGATATTTATCTTGGCCTTGAGCGGAAACATCAATACCACAATCAATTAAAATTCTAGATTGGGGGGTTTGTAATAGAAAACAACTTCTACCAACGTGTCTACCAGACCCTAGAATAGAAACTCTAACCCACTCCTCTATTTTTGTTGGATCCCACTCCTTGTATATTTTTTTACCTATATCATTTAAGAATTTTTTTCTCTGATTATTGTTTAGATATAAAACAGAACGAATGTTTTCTGTAATTTTTGATTTTATAGCTGGGCTTCTTTGAACGACTGGGGACCATAAAGTTGCGTCTTTTACGTCACGCAATAGACTTCCTGATTTACCTATTACTAGACCCGGTTTTTTTGCTTCGATTGCAACGACGCTTCTTGGTTGGTCGAAAAGAATTTGAGTTATTTCGGCTTCTTCTGGGATTATTCTTCTAATTTCTTTCTCTGTTTTTTCTTGATTCATTAAGACTTTAGGTTCAGCTCTTAATTCAACTCGTTTTTTTATCTTGTTTACGATTGATTTGATAACATCATCGCTGTTTTTTAAGAAATTTCCATCTTCTGTGTATACAACTATGTTTGCGCCTTCAAAATTCATAGAACTAATAGTTCCTTTCGGTAGTTCTGATTTTATTGTTTCTAAAATATCTGTCATTTTTGATTGTGAACTATGATGCTTCTAAATGTGTTGCTTTAATATAACGCCTGTGTCTTAAACCTATTTTATTCATACGTTGGTAACTTCTCAAGACAGCTCTAACTCGAGGGCTGTTTCTTCGAGTTATCAAGTATCCTCTTGAGGACATTTCAGAGTCAATTTCATCAATAGTGGCTCCGCCTTCTCGTGTTCTGCATACATATTTATAAATTGCTTTATCTAAACTTCGCATTTTGTTGTTTGATTTTTTAAAATATTATTGTTCTTTATAGACTGCTTCTGCTTTTTGCTTTGAAACTTGTTTTATTCCTTCTTTTGTAATTGTGAATACGTCTACTCCAAAACCAGATGCAGTGTCTCTTTCGCTTGAAGATTTGATTGATTCGATTGCTAGTTTGACTCCCTCTTCAATTGATATATTTGATTTATATTGTCTTTCTAGGAAACCTAGGATGTATGGCATTCCTGAAGAGAAGTTTGCGTCGTAATCAGTTACTTGCTTTAAACTTCCATCTGGACCTGCAGAGTATAATTCTGCTGTTCCATCTTCATTGTATCCACCAATCATTGTTCCTGCCATGAATGGGATCATTGAAGGTTGTCTTATATTGCTATATGCGAAAGAAGCTATTAGATTTGCAGATTCTTTTACTGAAGGCCTTTTTTTGTCCTTTAATTGCTTTAGTTTTAATTGAGCTGCAATAATTTTTCTTAGCATTTCAATATCTGAGGCGTTACCTGTTCCAGAAACCAAAACATAGTCTGTTATAGGAACTACCTTTAGGGTGTTTTTGTCTGAGACTATTTGTCCGCCAAGAGTTGTTTTTCTATCTCCAGCCATTACAACGCCGTCTTTACATACTATTCCAACTAGGCTTGTTCCTGAATGCATTATGTTTTTTTGTATGTCGCTATCCATTTTATCTTAATAGAAGTTAAACCTCTAGAACTACGTAATTATGTTAAGCGGTAATTCTTTATAAATGTTTGGGCATAATGTATGGTTAACGAAAGATATATAAATGCATGACTTTAGTAGATAGTATGGCAAACATACCATTACAGACAAAATTGAAGAGAGAAGCCCATAGAAAAATAGCATATGCTCAAGATTTGATTGTTAAAGAAGTTTATGCGGTATTGGATCATGCGGTTTTACATGGAGGAACAGCTATTTGGAGGTGTTATTCCGGGAAGAGATTTTCAGAAGATTTAGATTTTTATTTGCCAAATGATAAAGAGAAAATAGAATTTTTATTTGAGAATTTGAAGAAGGTAGGTTTTGAGATCAAAAAGAAGAAGGTTTCGGATAATAGTATTTATTCTGAATTAGAGATAGAAAGAACACTCGTTAGACTGGAGGCAACTTTTCAAAACGTTTCTGGATCGATTTGTGATTATGAGATGTCTGATGGGAATTTTATTTCCATCTATAGTTTAATTCCCGAAATGTTTTTAGTCGAAAAAGCCAATACTTATCTAAAAAGATTTAAAGTTAGAGATTTATGGGATGTTTTCTTTTTACTGAAAAGTATTGAAAACCCAAGAGATATAAAAGAAATTGAAAATTTAATTAAGAATTATAAAAAACCAATTGATGAGGAAAATTTGAAAGTCATATTACTAGAGGGCATTGTTCCGTCTGCAGAGGAGATGATTGATTATATAAAAAGAAAATGGGAAAACAAATATATTTAGAAAAAGTTAAGAGTCTGTTTGAGAAAAGTCCAGTTGTGGATTTTAAATCAATAGAAAGAATAGTAGGGAAGGGGAAAAAACATAGTTATGCAAAACTATTAGTTTCTAATTTATTAAAACATGGAAAGATAAAAAATATAGGGAAAGGGGTCTATACGGTGCATAATGAGCTTTCTCTTGCCGTTTTTTCTTTTAAGCCTTCTTATTTGGGTTTGCAAAGTGCTTTAAGCTGTTATGGGATGTGGGATCAGGAAACAATACCCGTTATTGTAACGATAAAAAAAGTTAGAATAGGGATAAGAAGCACGATGGGCAGTAATATCTTGATAAGGGGTATAGATAAAAGGTATTTTTTTGGATTTAAGTATGTTAAAGAAGGAGAATTTTATTTGCCATATTCAGATTTAGAAAAAACTTTCATAGATTTAGTAGTTTTTAATCAAAAAATAGACAAGGATGTTTTGAAAAAAATTAAATCTAAAATTGATAAAGCAAAATTGATAGATTATTTAAAAAAGTATCCGTTGAACATACAAAAGAGAGTTTTGAAGTTATAGGATTTCTAAACCGAAAGTTATTTAAATAAGGTTATTTAAGGTTATTTAATGGTGTTAAAAACATTTAATTTAGGAGAAGAAACTTACAAAAAGTTTTCAGAATATTGTAAGGCTAATGGGCTTAGCATGAGTAAGCAAGTAGAATTTTTTATAAGTGCACAAATAGCTGAAGAGCCAAAGGTTAGAAAAGAGTATTTGGAAAAGTTAGAAAGAATAAAGAGGGGAAAATTTATTAATGTAGGTAGTTTTGAGGAGTTTGAAAAGAGGTATAGGTAATGTCTTATCGTGTCATAGTTTCAGAAAATCTAGATAGGATTTTCATGAAGTTGGCGAAAAAAGATAAATTACAATTCGAAATTCTTTCAAGGAAAATAAAAGAAATATTAGAAGATCCCTATAGATTTAAGCCGTTAACTGCTAATATGGCAGGACAGCGTATGGTTCATATTAGGAATTTTGTTTTAACTTATGAAATTTTTGAAAATGAAAAATCTGTTTGTCTTTTGGATTATGATCATCACGATAATATATATGGGTAGTTTTTTGAGAAATTCATAATCAATAGCTTTAAATACCTAATAATATAAATATCATTTAACTTATAAATAATAGAAATAATATGAGTAAAAAGGTATTAAGCGTGACGATAGATGAAGATGTTCTAGATAGTTGGAAAAAGTTTACGGAAGAGGATTGTATTAATTCTTCGCAGTTAATTGAAAAAATGATGAAAGAGCATCGCTTGAAGATATAGATGAAGGCAAAGTAAAAGAATTTTTGAAAAAGGCAAATCTGGAATATTCGTCTATTAAAAATGCCCTTGAAAAATTAGAGGTTGCTTTGGATGATAAAA
>Ga0268276_1002231_pt1 | contig 16982 bp, 14 predicted proteins | sample saktaG_4_FD_190145 | JGI IMG/M metagenome (GOLD analysis project Ga0268276, IMG submission 190145) | Saline water microbial communities from Sakinaw Lake, British Columbia, Canada - sak_2010_1_5_45m | ecosystem: Environmental > Aquatic > Non-marine Saline and Alkaline > Saline ...
CGTTAGTTACACAAATGTAGCAATTTCTAGACAAATTCGTTATGACGAGATTTCTAAGGTTGATTCAAAAAGTGTAAATTATATGGGTGGTTGGTTAAAAATCATCCCCATAGAAGGAAAACCAATACGTGTGACAGTTACTCTTCAAAATGTGGGCGAATTTATCGTTGAACTTAAAAACCAGATGGATGAACACGGCTTAAATGACCGATACGATGAAGATAAGTTGTTTAGTTTTTACAAGACTTCAGTTTATGCAGACCAATCCTGGACTCGTGCAAAAAAACTCTTTGTCATTCTTCTGATTGGGACAATGATACAGATGTTCGCTCTTTCATTCTACATTGTTACTTTTGATGGTAACCCGCTCCTAGGGCTCGACATGCTTTTGCTCGTTATTGGAATTGTGCCTTACCTCATTATTGAGTTTGGAATATACGCGAAAGAAATTAAACATCAAGAAAGAAGACCTGATTGGAGCCTAGATTCTCCTGACCCAATCCTTGAACAAAAGCATATTCGATTTGCAATGATTTTTTATATTGCCTGTGTTATCGCAGCAATTGTATTGCCCTTATTGTTGTTATAAAAAATCCTTTCAGCAATTCAGATATTCTACATGAAAATACGAATCAATATACGAGGAAAATAATGAAAAAAAAATCAGTTGATGCAAAGCTCGTTAAAAGTCTACGAAGTTATTTCAAAGAAAGGTTGTTTTCCCCTATTTTTTATACTATTATTTTCTCTTTGGTCATTATAGGGGAAAGTACCGACCCCGACGTTTCTCTTTGGGGAAAGGTTCTAGTAATAGGGATATCAGTTCTGGTAGTTTCCATTTTTTGGTTTTTCTATTTTCGTGGAAAACGAATTGAGAAAGAATTGAAACCAGAGATTGATAAGCTTGAAGTCATACTTGCAAAAGACGAGGAAGAGTCCATTGACTCCACATCCAATGACGACCTTCTAGACGTAGAAGAGGATGATCATTTTACCGAAGAACAAATCGTGAAAATCCAAAATCAATCCAAATTATTTTTTCGGGGTCAAATTTACCTCATTATTACTGGCGCGGTATTTTCGATTGTGTTATCGCTTCGAGAAATTCTTCAGTTCTCTTTATGGCTATCGATCATGGCGTTTTCCTTGATAGGATGTAATTTTATAGTCGCAAGCTATTTGAGTGTAAAAGCATACGTGAAACTTCGCAAAACAGTCAATAGTGCTTCGAAAGAGTAAGGTGTAAAGATCTATATTTCTTTTAAAATGTAAAATATGATTGAATCAAAACGAGAACCCTAAATTTAATAAAGAAAAAAACTGATTGAAGGCATAACTCAATCAGTTTTTTATATATTCTTATTTCTAAGTTTGTGTTTCTAAAAATTAGTCGTCATATCCTTCAGATTCTTCATACTCAAAGCCATCTTCGTGTTCATCTTCATGATTCACTGAATCGTGATCGCTGTCTTCATGTTCGCTTTCATCGTCTGAATCGTCATCAGAATCGTCATCAGAATCATCGTCAGCGTCATCATCGTATTGATTGTTTTGAGTCGTTGTAGTATCAGTAGTAACAGTGATTGTATTGTATCCTTCAAGAGAACCTACGACCGTCAACGATGACAATAATGATGCACTATGAGGACTGGATGCGAATACTGCAGTTGCGTCGGTACCACCGAGTTGCATACCCTGATGTTGACCGTTTGAGAATACGTTTGTCACATCATAGATTACACCATTGACTGCGATGTAAGCTGTTGTTCCATTTGCACCTGTATAAAGGGACAATTCATCGAGTGTAAATACAGGAAGTGTACTCTCGGAAGTTGTAACAGGGGGAGTGGTTGTTGAGGTGTCAGCCGGAGTGGTTGGAATGGTAACATATCCTTCCATTGTTCCAACAATGGTCAAAGTTGCGAGAAGTGATTCACTGTGAGGACTTGATGCGAATATAATTGTCGCATCCGTTCCGCCCAATTTCATTCCTTGATGCGTACCATTGACAAACACGCTTGTAACGTCATAGACAATACCATTGACTGCGATGTATGCCGTTGAGCCATTTTCTCCAGTGTATACAGATAGTTCAGCGTTTGTAAAAATTGGTAGTGTATCCTGAGTAGTACTGAGCGATAGATTTGTTGGTGCAGGATTTGGATCATATGTTCCAACAACTGGTAATGTCAATAATAGTGATGCGCTATGAGGGCTCGATGCAAATACTGCCGTAGCGTCCGTTCCACCTAATTGCATTCCTTGATGTGTACCGTTGACGAATACTTTTGTTACGTCATATACAACACCGTTAACCGCAATGTATGCAGTAGATCCATTTGCGCCAGTGTATTGTGATAAATCATCTAATGTAAATACCGTTGAAGTGACTCCACTTTGATTATTTAGTGGGTTTGCTGCAGAGACGTCACAACCTACAAGTAGAAAACCAAAAACCAACATCAAACTTAAGTATAATAATTTTTTCATAATTTCAGCTCCTTATATGTAACTTATGCACCCATTTTATGATAAGTTTATTAAAACAACATTAAAATCAGAAAATAATTGCATTTTAATCTAATTTTAATGAAACCTGCTATATTATATATTATGAGGTGGTAATGTGAAATTACTCATTGTTGAAGATCAAAACGAATTGAGAGGCATTTTAAAGAAGCGACTGAATGAAGCGGGGTATGTCATAGACGATGCCGCAGACGGAGAGACTGCTCTCGATTTTATCAATTATACCGAATATGATGCAATCATTCTCGATATTATGATTCCAAAAATCAACGGACTTGAAATCTTAAAACAACTACGTAACAAAAAGAATGGAACACCTGTCTTGTTGCTAACGGCGAAAGATTCAATTCAAGACCGTGTAAAAGGTTTGGATTTAGGCGCAGACGATTATTTAGTAAAACCTTTTGCGTTCGAAGAATTGCTTGCGAGAATTCGCTCTCTTTTGCGTCGCCGCGAAGCAGAGATATTTAGTATATTAAAACTTGCAGACTTAACCCTCAATCGAACTTTAAAATTGGTTGAACGCGCAGGAAAGACCATTAAATTATCCAAGAAGGAATATACGCTACTAGAATACCTTCTTCTTAATAAGGATATCGTTGTTTCAAGAGAGCGGTTGGAAAGCATCAGTTCAAATTATGACAATGAAGGATATTCGAATGTCATTGATGTATATATCAGATTTTTAAGAAAAAAAATAGATGATGATTTTTCACAAAAATTAATTCATACAGTTCGCGGGTTTGGATATGTGATGAGGATCGAAGAATGAAAAAATGGTCGATCAAGAAGAAAATCATCATATTGTACACATTTTTCTTTGCACTATTGATAGGAATTGCTTTTTATTTTCTTAAAACCGCTTCATCTCAAATTATTAATGATCAGACGAACAGGGTTGTGATCAACTCAACAGTTGAAGTCGCCGGAACTTTAAAAATTGAAGATGACGGAATCTACCTTGAAGGCAATGACGATGAAGAAGTTTTCCATTTCTATCATGATGGCGTATTGTTTTTAGTTTATCAGTCCAATCAAGTTGCATATGGGACAACACCTGCGAACTTTAATGCAGATGATCCCATTGAACTGAATACCATTCAGAACCAAGAGTATAATGGCGTTTCGTGGCTTGTTTATGATGTTGCTTTAGATGATGGATATGTACTACGAGGAATCTATGACATTGATATTATGGCAAGCTCTGTACAAAGAATAATTCTAATTGCAGGAATCTTTTCTCCAATCCTTATCATTTTCGCGGCGGTCGGTGGATACATCATCATTAAGAGATCTTTCAAACCAATTCGAGAAATCTATCAAACAGCCGCAAGTATCAAAGATGAAGAAGACTATTCTAAAAGAATCCCGACGAGTTTTTCCAAAGATGAAGTGAATGAACTCGCGTTAATGGTCAACCAGATGCTCGACCGGGTTGAACAAAGCATTAATCGAGAAAAACAGTTTTCTTCGAATGTTTCACATGAATTAAGAACACCACTGACTGTCATGAAAGCTCAGGCAGAATATATGTTAGTCCGGGCAAAAGACAAGACTTCGAAAGAAGAAATCAATACCATTATGGCCCAAGTGTCTTTCATGGAAAATATAGTGACTCAATTATTAGAGATTACTCGGACGAGACAACTCCCCGAAAGTGAAATGGAATCAATCGATTTATATGAATTGATTAAACTGACTGGAGATTCATTTGCGCAAGAATTGAAAGAGAAGAACATTACCTTTATGATTAATCAACCATCCTATCAGACGATGGTTCGTTGTAATCAAACCATGATGATTCGTGTGTTTTCTAATTTGATTGTCAATGCAATCAAATACAACAAAGAACACGGAACGATTTCGATTGGGTTTAAAAAAGAAGGCAATAAACTCATTACTTCAATATCCGATACTGGAATTGGTATTGCAAAAGAAAATCTAGATAAAATCTTTGATCCATTTTACCGAGAAAACGAATCTCGAACTCAAGATAATTTTAGTTTAGGACTTGGTTTAGCTTTGGTAAAGGAAGTTATTCGAATTCATAATGGAGAGATTCTAGTGCAAAGCGAAGAATCTGTTGGCACAACCTTTACGATCTACTTGCCATTATCTGCTTAAAAGAAAATTAGAGAGAATTTCATTAAGAAAACATTCAAACACAATTAAGCCCTCGTTTGGGCTTTTTTTGTTGATATTGATGAATTGAATCCATTTCCATATTTACTATCCACCGTATTTGTCTATATGGTATAATAAATTTATCATCTTGAATAAGGAGTATCTATGAAAATTACTATACTGCCTATCGTATCCAAACTACATGATAATGTCAGAATCAACGAAGAAACTAAAAAGTTGATTGATGAAATTAAAGAACTAGGTAATCATGATGTTGTATACGCAACCATTTCCAATTTCTATGATTCAGATTTGTCTTTGATACTAGTACAAAGCGGAGGCTCAGAAGGCTTGTTTTTAGAAATGGAAAAAGATTTAACAGCCCCTTATTATTTACTCACTTACGGATCAAATAATTCATTAGCCGCAAGCATGGAAATTTTATCCTATCTAAAAAATAAAGGTGAGGAAGCGGAGATTCTTCACGGGTCTGCTGAGTATATTGTCAAGCGACTCACCGAACTGAAGGGAAAAGTCGTCAAAGAACTAGAAAATCTTGGTGTCATTGGTTCACCAAGCGATTGGCTCATCGCTTCAAACGTCGACTATAGTGACTGCCGGAAAAGGCTCAATGTAAATTTAATCGATATTGAGATTGATGAACTTATTGAAACATACAATATGATGAATGTTGAAGACTATGAGAAGGATGTTGTTCTAGATTTCGACTCTTTAGCCGTAAAAGATGCAATGCGCGTGAGCAAGGCTTTGAACAGCCTTGTAAGAAAGTACAATTTAAGCGGTTTGACCATTCGTTGTTTTGATTTGCTTGGAAAGATACACACGACAGGTTGTTTGGGATTATCTTTATTAAACCGCGATCAAATTGTCGGAACTTGTGAGGGAGATATCCCCGCCATGCTTTCAATGCATTTATTAAAAAAAATCACAGGTCAACCCGGATTTCAAGCCAATCCATCCAGAATTGATTCGGATAAAAATGAAATTGTATTTGCACACTGCACATTGCCTATCGATATGGCTGAGAGCTACAAGGCAATGACTCATTTTGAGTCAGGCATCGGAGTGGGTATTCGAGGAAAAATGAAAAAAGCCGATGTGACCTTATTCAAGATAAGCAATAACCTAAAAGATTATTATGTATCAGAAGGAATTCTCATTGATAATCTGGAAGAGGAGAATCTTTGTAGAACTCAAATCGTCATTAAACTCAAAGATGTCAAATACTTTTTGACATCTCCTTACGGAAACCATCACCTAATCGTATATGGAAAATTCAAAGACCAAATAACGAAATATATGAGCAATTTGTCATAAACAAAGTCATCAATATACGCTACCTATCAAACGTAGATAGGATTACATTAAAATCTAAGTTATAATGAGCTTATACGAAAGGGGATTTTATCTATGCGAATTAATGAATTAATAAAAGCGAAAAGAAAAGAGAAAAATCTGACTCAGCAAGAACTTGCGGACAAGCTGTATTTAAGTTCCAAAACAATTTCAAAGTGGGAGACGGGAAGAGGGCTTCCTGAACTTGCGATGATTCCTGCTTTGTCAAGTGCACTAGACATTCAAGCACAAGAGTTAATGAATTCAATTCAAGACACCACTGCTCCTGTAGAAAAAATAAAAGATATTGGATTAAATAATGCAATTTTGATCTCATCTGCAGTGTTTGCACTGGGAGTATTATCAATGGCTTTTTCAGTCGTTGCGATACCCTTCTTAGTATTCGGATTGATGTTGATGGTCACTGCAATTGTCACTTATTTTGTGATGGAGAATCTAAGATCAATCAAGATTGGATTTCAAAGAAACGATACGATTAATAAATACAGAAAAAAGATTTATCTAACCTGGTATGGCCTAATAATGCTACTGCCATTGTATCTTATACTGCAAGCAATCTTTACGCCCGGGGCCGTCGTTCTTGTGATTGTTCCCATCATAATAATTCCGACATTGCTTTTTATTCTCGCATATACTTTATTTATTAAAAAATAGAGTGAGATTTCACAGATTTATTTATTAGCATTGATTCTTAAAGCCCTTTACTAAAGGGCTTTTTAAATTATTTGTGAATTAGCATATGTATTTTTTTATTCAATTTTGTTATAATGACTTTAGTGTGTGCCCGCGTTGATTGTTGGAATGGTTTATATGAGGGGGAATGTAATATGAAGATTAATAGAGTAATGTTATTTGTAATGTATTTTTACCTCACCGCCGTCAGTTTTTTAATATATAGAATTATCATTATCGTCGGGTCTGTTGACGACCTGTCTGATTATTTTGATGACTTATTGTTTGACATATCAGCTGCGTTGTCGATTTTACTCGCTATTGTGATAGTTATCTTGTTAATCTTCAGTGTTTTTCAAAGCATTAAACTGTTTCATAAAAACGAGACTGAAGAACTCAGAAAACAAATGAAGCGTATCAAATTCTCAATGATTCCTTTTTATGTCATAAACTTTGGCGTTTTTACATTTTTCTTTATGCTGCTCTTTGCAGCGTCTAGAGGAATTATTATCTTTACACCTTTTATGATTCCGTTTCTTCTTCAAATCGGATTTACTTATCTTACAGTTGTTGGTACTTCCTCATATGGAATGCTTTTTGCATATTCCAATTACAAAAATAATCTTACTAAATTAGATAAGTCGATTTTGCTTGTCATTTTGCAGCTCCTCTTCGTCTTAGATATTGTTGCTACCATTATTTTGTTAAAAGATAAAGAATTGAATCATATTATTAGTGAGAAAGAGGGATCGTAATGGAAGAGTTAACAATTAAATTACAATATACCAAAGAAGATTTAAGAAAGTATCAGTTTTTTACCTATTTTAAGAAATCAAGAGCTAGGCTACTGATTTTCATTTTAGCAGCAATTATAGGCGTTTTTGCGCTAGTTGTTTCCTTTGCGACTGAATATAGTTCAACGCTTGTATTTCTTGGATCCTTTCTTATTTTGTTCCCGGGTATCATTGCACTTTCACTCATTGTTCAAAGCGACATGCAATTCAAGTCTATGAAGATGTATGGGTATGAGAATGTGATTACTTTTTATGAAGACCATATCTATAACACAACAACGGACTCTACCCAAAAGATCTACTGGGACAAAGTATATGAAGTAATCTGGACAAAGAAAGAACTCGTCATCTACTTAGGGAGAAACATCGGCATCTATTTAGTTCGTTCAAAATATGACCCTGAAATGTTGTATAAAATTGAAGAATTAATGAAAAAGAGCATGCCGCTTAACAAGTTCAAATTAAGATAGTTATTTGACTTCTGTATGATATTTATCAAGTCTCCTGGAGGTGATCTCTTGGAACATGAATTTAATGAAAAGATGCGACTTATCAAAGAACGGGTCATCGATAAAGAGTTTCTTAACAATAAATTAGTTCTCGTTAACCAAAAGTTGGAAGAGAAAAATGCTGAATTAAAAGAACTCTCAAAAAAGTTGGAAAAAGAGCGAAGGAACGTTGAAAATTTAAAACGGTTTTCGCTATCCAATATTATTGCGACCATCGCAAATAATAAGCCAGAGAAATTGATGAGAGAAGAAACCGAGTTATTCAAGGTTCAAAAAGTGTTCAATCGATTGGCCGATGAACTTAAGGATATCGAGAAAGAGAAGAAAGATATCATTAGTGGTCAAAATAAGATTCTCGCATTGGAAAGAGAATACCGCAATCTACAGACTGAAAAGAAATTGTGGATTCTGAGCCTCAATACTGAAGTATCAAAAACATTAAAGTCAAATTTGGATTTAGTTGAGAAAATCGAAGAATCGTTGTCTTGGATTGAAAGAGCAATCAAAATTGGAAATTTGACTTTTACTTCAACGACATCAGCCATGCAAGAATTGATTTCTGCTTCAACAATCAACCAACATCATTTTCATGAACCACTATTATTGTTCGGCGAATTTTCTTCTCCCGAAGACGAGAAATCAAATTCAAAATCCGCATTTGCTGCAGAAGCTTATTTTGGAAACTTTAAAAGTGTTATTCAATCAGTAACCACGGATTTGAAACAACTGATTCCAAAACTGGAATCGCCCACGACATCTTTTGATTTATTAACGGATACATCGCTTATCGATACCCTTTATAAAACACAATTTGTCGCAGATGCAGATGTTCTTCAGCACATACGAAATTCTGTTGACTCGTTACTTGAAGAATTAAAGCTTGCTTTTTCTGAACTTAAACTGCAGAAGGATCATCTAGAGAAAATGAACGAAATATTAATCCTTAATTTTGAATAAAGCACTAATATATAGATGAGTAATTAAATTATAAAACCAAGGAGAAAACGATGGCTACTTTAAAGAAACTCGCTCAAGACCTAAACTTTGATTTTAACAAAACTCACGCGAATGGGAAATATAATGGATATGATGTAGCGTTGGAACAATCCATCACAAATCCAATGTTATTTTCATTTCAAGTCGAATTACTAGATGCTCAACAATATAATCAATTTGTTGCGTTTATAAATTCGAATAAGAAGCAACTACGGATGAATCAGTACAAAATCAGAGATCATATGATATCTATTTCCTGGTTCGGACAATTCTCCCCGATGAACAAGAAAATTGCAATCGATTTCCTGGATTTGGTAACAGGAGAACTTAGAAGATTATCAATCAATCCAAATGAAACTTGTGTTCTTTGCGGGAACAAGGATAATCTAGTTGAAATCAAGATGAATGGAATCAAGATGAAAGCTCATCAAGATTGCAAGGATGCTGAAATTCTAAAGATGAAGGATACTGATAGTAACGAACCTGTTCAGGAAAAGCATCTATTTAACGGAATCATTGGAGCAATCATTGGTGCTATGCTAGGATCTATTCCTTGGATTTTATTGGAAATATTTACAGGTTTTTACGCTGCTGTTCTTGGCATACTAATTGGATATATGGCTTTTTTTCTATATAAATCTTTTGGCGGCCCGATTACCAAGAATACGAAATTCATCATTCTTGGCGCAACACTCTTCGGAGTTCTATTTACCAATATTGTCCTCGCTTCATATGTCATCGTCATATCCGACGGCTCACTTATGTTCGCAAATTACGTTATCTGTTATACGGATCCAGAGATTTCATCGTTGTTATTTACGGATTTGTTAATTGGACTTGCGATGAGTGCATTTGCACTCCCCGCTATTTTTAAAAAAGTGGTTTCTTCTGAAAAGCCAAGTTTGCGAATTGAATAAATTTCCTAAAGGAGCCTAATCGCTCCTTTTTCTTTTTCAAGAATATACACTCAACATGCGTAATATTCAAGAAAAAAGGATGTGTTACAATGAAAAAAGCAATTCTATTGATCCTGATGGGTCTCATCTCAATTAGTATGTTCCAACAACAGATATTGGCGGAATCTTGGGATTATCTGCCAGGAGGAGACAATTACCTAAATGCGGATAATTTTGTTATAGATTCGGGATATATCGTAACCGAGCACCCCTTTATCTTCATCCCAAACCAGGATTATATTTTCACAGTACACGATGATTATTATCACTTGTTTGGACCTCATGAAATATTAATTGAAATTTCTTTTTATGACAATGATGACTTGATAACAACCCAAGAAATAATATACCAAGATTTTGAATTCAATACAGATAATACGACTTTAAGTTTTCAACTTCATTCTCCTCTCAACGCAAACAAGCTAGGACTTAGAATTTTAGACTTGGATCCTTACTATAGCGAGTTTGGTTTTTCTCAGATGATTCTAGAGGAAGGAACTACGTTTGATGGGTTCGAGGATTTCATCTATGGAACCATTGTGGATACGACTTCACCCGAATTTCTGAATGTGAACACGGTGTATTCTTATGTCCAGTCACCAATTACGGTTTCAGAGATTCAAGCTTCCCTTTCTGCGATTGATGCAATCGACGGAGATGTCTCTTCAAGGATTTCGATTCTGTCAGATGATTACTCAGCAAACATGGACACTTTAGGAACATACTCAATCATATTTGAAGTCACTGATTTATCTGGAAACGCCGGACAAGCCGAAATCAACGTCGAAGTCATTGACGTATTGAAACCTGAGTTTTCAGAAATGGACCCCATTTTGGTTCCTTATGGAAACGTATATTCGGTCCCTGACATTCTAGCCTTGCTTCATGCGAGCGATAATTACGACGGAGACATTTCAGGGCTAATCACTTTGGTTGAAGATAACTACTCATCAAGTAATATGATTGTTGGAGACTACACCATGACTTTTTCAGTAAGTGACTCAAGTGGGAATGTTGCCTTACAGACCATCGATATCTGTGTTGTCGATGAGGAGGCTCCAATTATTACGGGAGAGACTTCTATTGTAGTTGGATATGACGAGACCATTACCATAGCGGAAATTTTAATGAATTTCACAGCCACAGACAATTATGATTCCTCGCTCGAATTTATTACAGAAAGTGATAATTATACAGCCAACAGATATATTATAGGAAGCTACCAAATTGAGTTTTCTGTCACGGACTCTTCACTAAACACTTCATATGTAATCGTCAATATAGAAGTTGTAGATGAAATTGGACCCATCCTCTATTTTGATTCAAGTATCATCCAAACATATGCAGACACGGTTTTGGCATTGGAAGACTTTCTTCATTTATTGACAATTACGAAAGAAATTTCGACTTTAGATTCTTTAAGTGTGAAAGTTCTTTATGACTCTTATACCAGCCATGCATCAGTTCCGGGGGTATACCATTTAAAGTTGTTGATAGGATATTCTGAGGATGATACCTTTGAAAAAGATTTTCAAATCATTGTTAAAGATATAACAGATCACATATATGATCCGGATTTGGAAGAGATTTCATTTCTTGAAAAATATAGAAATTACATCTTGTTTGGGGCTTTGGGATTCGTTACTATCACAACGAATGTCGTATGGTTTGTCATCTTGAAAAGAAGGTAAAGCGTTTACCTTCTTATTTTAGTTTATAATGAACAACCCTAGTGATATAATAGGTTTGTTAAATAACCGAAGTTGCAGTTGGATTCATGAGGATTAAAGAAACTTTTGGCGACAGACTTTATTTTGATGCGGAGCGCCTGCAATAAAACTGAATCCTTAACGACTTAATCGGTTGTGAACAAATATTACATCATGAAAGGTACAGATTATTATGAAAAAAATCTTTTTGATTAATGCTTTACTTGTTTTATCCTTTTTGCTCATCGGATGTCAAAAAGAAACTGAAATTTATAGTGTCATCGTTCCCAATGGCGGCCCCGCAATCGCTCAAATGTATATGCAAAATCAACCTGATAAATACAGTGTTGACATTGTAAACGGACCTGATCCATTACTAGCGGCTTTTAGTTCGAAAAGTCATGACTTCATTTTAGCCGGAACCAATATGGGAGCTATTATGTATGCCTCTTCACAAGATTATATTTTTATTGCTTCGTTCACTTACGGGAATCTATATCTTGTAAGCGATTCTGAAGAAACATTCGACATTGCCAGTCTTGAAGGCAAAGATATTGTTGTATTCGGACAATATTCAACACCCGAAATCGTGTTGAATTACGTTTTGGAACAAAATAACATCAATTGTACATTTACATACGTTGATTCTGTCGCAACTGCTGTTTCACTTTGGGTCAGCGATCATTCTAAAATTGTATTAACTGCAGAGCCATCCTTAAGTGTATTGCTCGGAGTGAATCCTAATCTAGATGTCATTGATTTACAAGATGAGTATGCATCAGTTTCGGGGAATTCGTCCTATCCACAAGCCGGAGCCTTTGCAAAATCTACATTATCAAAAGAGGCAATCAATCAATTTTTGACAGATCTTGAAGCCTCTGTTGACAGTGTCAACACGAATTCTACTGAAGCAGCTACTTTAGGTGTTCAACTTGAATTTGGATTCTCATATGATGTTATCTTGTCATCGATTCCAACAAGTCATCTTGTGTATGTGAGCGCACAGGACATCAAGGCAGAACTAGAAACTTATTTTTCTTTATTATATAGTGTGAACCCCGCTCTCGTCGGAGGAGCTTTGCCTGACGATAATTTCTATTACGACCCAAGTAGGTGATTGATTTGAGGAAAGCCGGAATCACGATTCTGTCTATATTTACGATTTTTTTAGTATGGGTTATCGGATATGCGGTTGTTTCAAATCCTTTGCTTTTACCGAGCCCGCTGGAAGTACTGAAAGCCTTTTTCGAATTGTTTTTAACTTGGAAATCGCTTTTGGTTATGTTAATGACTTTATTAAGATTGCTAGTTGCGTTATTCTTTGCATTTTTGCTAGGAGTCATTCTTGGAATCTGGTCTGGATTCAAGAAAAACGTAGCGACGTTTTTACATCCAATCGTAACGATTTTTAGAACAATCCCTGTGATATCAATTATCGTCATCCTATTGATTTGGTTCGGATTTACATTGACGCCTTACGTCATTACATTTTTAATGATTTTTCCAATCATCTATCAAGCAGTTTATGAGGGAATCATTAACATTGATTCGGAAATGGTAGATGTCTACAAATTGGAAGACAATCGTTTACTTACAGGGCTGAAGTATTGTTATCTCCCATTAATTAACAGTCAGATAAAAACTGCATTGCTACAATCTGCAGGACTTGGAATTAAGGTTCTTGTCATGGCGGAATATTTATCTCAGACGAAAAAGTCGATTGGAAACTCTTTATATCTTGCAAAAGTAATGCTGGAATATGATCAGGTTTTCGCTTGGACGATTCTTTTGATTTTGATGGCAATCGGTCTTTCAATCCTAATTGAGAGATACTCACTTCGTCATTCGACTCAACCTGTTCAAAATTCAAAAGTAAAATCAAATGAGAGATTGACAAATTAGTAATTCTTGAGTATCATATACTCGACATAAGGGAGTAGCTGGCGCATTTTTTGCGTGATTAAATCAACAAGCATGGCGGACCCCGCCTGGTTTAATTGTTAGCAGCAAGACTTATGCACCGTTTTGTGCATAAGTCTTTATTTTTTTTAGGAGGATCCAATGGAAAACTATCAAAAAACCACTGAAGCGATTTTAAACGAACAACACGTTGAACTAAAAAAAGGGCTGTCTTCTGTCGAGGCTCTGGCGAGACAGGAAAAGTTCGGAAGAAACGAGTTAAGAGAAAAAAAGAAGAAAACCTTCTTTCAGATGTTCCTTGAACAATTCAAGGATTTTCTAGTCATTATTTTGTTGATTGCAGCAGCCATTTCGATTATCACCGGTATTTTAACCGATGAAGGTATGGTTGATGGAATCGTTATTTTGGCAATTGTCATCTTGAATTCGATTCTTGGGGTTACCCAGGAACAGAAAGCGAGCAACGCTCTCGCTGCGTTGAAAAAGATGAGTTCGCCTCATGCGAAAGTATTAAGAGATGGGATCATCAAAGAAGTTCCGTCCGCGGAATTAACGCTCGGAGATATTGTCTATCTCGAAACCGGAGATTACGTAGCAGCTGATATTCGTCTTTTGGAAAGCACTAATTTGAAACTGGACGAATCTGCCTTGACTGGTGAATCCAATCCGGTTGAAAAAGACGCAAAACTTGTATATGAAGTAGACCGCTTACTAGCGGAAAGATATAATCTCGCATACATGTCCACTTTAGTTTCTTACGGAAAAGCCATTGGTATTGTTACCGAAATCGGGATGTCTACCGAAATTGGTAAGATAGCGACTTTACTTGATTCCGTAGAAGAAGGCAAAACCCCGCTTCAAAAAACCATCGATGCTTTTGCAAAAGTTCTAGGATTTATCTGCATCGGTGTATCGGTTGTCGTATTTGGACTCGGAGTTTTGCAAGGAAACAATGTCTTTGAAATATTCATGACAGCCATTGCTCTTGCAGTTGCCGCAATTCCAGAAGGATTAACTGCAGTAATCACCGTTGTACTTGCACTTGGAATGCAAAGAATGGTCAAACGCCATGCTATCATTAAAAACTTATCAACAGTTGAAACTTTGGGTCAAGCTACAGTTATTTGTTCTGATAAAACAGGAACGTTGACTCAAAACGAAATGACAGTTAGAAAAGTATATGACCTTACAAACGATTATGATGTTACAGGTTCGGGATATGATCCGAACGGTCAAATATTGTTAGTGGATAAAGTTGCGGATAAAACAAGTAATCTTGAAATGATTTATAAAGTATGCTTACTCTGTAATGATGCGATTATGGAAGATCAAAAAGTATTGGGAGATCCAACTGAAGGGGCTTTGCTTGTATTGGCTCAAAAAGGTGGATACGTACTTGATGGGAAAGCAGATCTTTATCCTCAAGTGAATGAGTACTCCTTTGATTCAACCAGAAAAATGATGACTTCAATCAATCAGGTTGATTCTGAATACCTTGTTTTGACAAAAGGGGCGACAGATCAGTTAATCAAACAGTGTAATCGAATTCAAATCGGAGAAGAAATCCGAAATCTGACTAAAAAAGACATCAAGATGATTCTTGAAAAAAATGATGAATATTCAGCTCAAGCTTATAGAGTACTCGGATACGCATATCAAAAAACGACAACTCCTGAGTCTATGGACTTGGAAAACGACTTGATTTTTGTCGGTATGACTGCAATGATTGACCCACCAAGACCAGAAGCGAGAGAATCGATTGAAGCATGTCACCATGCAGGTATCCGCGTTATGATGATTACCGGAGACCACTTGATGACTGCAAAGGCAATTGCTTCCGAATTAGGAATTCTAAAACCTGGACATCTTGCTTTGTCCGGAGAAGATACATTAAAAATGACCGATGAAGAATTTGAAGAAGCAATCATGAATTGTGACGTCTTCGCAAGATCGACTCCAAAGGATAAAATTCGAATTGTAGAAGTGTTGCAAAAACACGGCGAAATCGTTGCGATGACCGGAGACGGCGTCAATGATTCACCTGCTTTGAAACAAGCAGACATTGGTGTTGCAATGGGGATTACAGGTACGGAAGTGTCCAAAGAAGCAAGTAACATGATTCTAACCGACGATAACTTTTCTTCGATTGTAAGCGCAGTTGAAGAAGGGAGAATTATTTATAGCAACATTCGAAAATTTACAATCTACTTAATTTCATGTAACATTGGTGAAATATTGGTTATCTTCCTAGCTATGGCACTCAACTTTTTGTTCACCTTCGATGGTGAAGCCGTGATTCCACTTTTAGCCATTCATCTATTATGGATTAACTTGATGACAGATGCATTCCCTGCATTCGCACTTGGAATGGAAGTTGGGGAAAAAGGCATTATGGACCAGGCTCCAAGAAAAACAAACGAAAAATTACTCAACAAGCCCACTTTAATCAAAGTATTCGTTCAAGGAACAGGACTTGCATTGGCAGCTTTAGTTTCATTTTGGCTTGGAACTCATGTTTTTCCTGAAGCAGATCTTGCTCAGGCTAGAACAATGATTTTCGTAACAATCATATTTGGAGAACTGTTTAGAACTTATGCAGCAAGATCCGAATCAAAATTCTTGTTTCAGATGAAGCCCTTCGACAACAAGTATGTGAACATGAGTGTTTTCTTCAGCATTGCACTTCTGATGCTTTTGGTTTACATTCCACCTTTCGCAAATATCTTTAAAATCGAAGCGTTGAGTTTTGTTGAATTGATTATAGCTGCATCGCTTGGAATCGTCCCAATGCTGTTCGGTGAGTTAACAAAAGTTTGGCACGATAAAATTAAGTGAAACAATGTCTAAATTTCACTATATTATTGAAATAGAGACACTTTTAGAGTAAAATAAAAGAAAGACGAATTAAGGGGGATGACTGATGAAAAACAATATCACCCGTAACGTCACTTTAAGTGCAAAAGAAAAAGTCGTAAAAGACTTTAAAAAACTGCAAGCTATTGGAACGTTTGCGCAAGTTCTTTTGACGAGCAATCGATTAATTATCTATACTAGAGGAATTACGACTAATCGAGGCAAAAAAGTGCGTAGAAAAATGATGAATGAGATTGATTTGAAAAGCATCCATCGTTTTGAGTATTACGAGGAAACTAAAAAATTACCGTTATTAGTCCGCTTTTTCGGTTTGATTCTTTTTGCTGGAATTGCTTTTCTAATCTACCTCTTATATTCTGGTGGACTGACCATTCCTAGTTATCCATATCAGTCAATTTATACGGATTATGCAGCTCTAGGCATTTTTATGATCATTAGTTTCATTTTGATGTTTAGATCTAGAAGCATATTATACGTGAAGATCATCTCTGGTTCGGGCATGGAAGAAAAAACGAATCTTCA
>Ga0268276_1002234_pt1 | contig 16946 bp, 21 predicted proteins | sample saktaG_4_FD_190145 | JGI IMG/M metagenome (GOLD analysis project Ga0268276, IMG submission 190145) | Saline water microbial communities from Sakinaw Lake, British Columbia, Canada - sak_2010_1_5_45m | ecosystem: Environmental > Aquatic > Non-marine Saline and Alkaline > Saline ...
GGCCTTTGGTCTGCCGACTTTATCCGCTGGGGCGGTCGACCAACGAGAGGGGAGAGGAGCGATTCGCCGTTTTCCCCGCGCAACCCGATTGCGGGGCCGTCGTAGGGCGTGATGGAACGGTTTCGAGCTTCCTGGAGTCGCAAGGCGTCGGGCCGTACCTGGAATGGTCGCGCCGCTACGGCGAGCTCTACCGCCGCATGATAGGGCTTCTCGACCGGCTCGATGTCGTGGGCAGGGTCGATACGGCTGCGGCCGACGCGCCCGCGGAGGCGGGGCAGGCGGGTTCCGGAGCCGCGGGATCAGGCCAAGAGCCGGGCCGTGCGCCCTTATCCTCCTGGCAGGACATCGACGCCTCGCTCGCGGAATACTGCACAACGAAGGGGATCGCGGTACCGGCGGAGATCGACGAAGCGATCGCCCTCCACCTTCGGGCCATGGAGGAATGGCTGGGCGACCTGGAAGCGCGGCTGGGGCCGGTCGGAACAGGCTCAAACCCGTCATCCCAGGCTTGATCCGTTAGTACAAACAAACGTAGCCGTGCCGAGTGTCCGCGTGATTGACAATTACTCAATAATGAATATATAATTACTCAATACAGAATAAATACATGCTCAATTTATTATCAAGGTCGGGGATACGACGAAAGATCATCCTCCTGTTCGTCTATAACCAGCAGAAGGAGTTCTATCTCAGCGAGATCGCCCGGCAGGTGAAGACATCGGCCGGAACCGCCCAGCGCGAATTGAACAGGCTCAGACGGATGGACTTCGTGAGTTTCAAGAAGAGAGGGAACCTGAGCCTTTACCGGCTCAACCGGGCCTTCTCGCTGTTGGAAGAGATCGAAGCGATCATCCGAAAAACGGTCGGGATCGAGGTCATTCTCGGCGAGGAATTGCGAAAAGTGAAGGGGGTTTCGTTCGCCTTCATCTTCGGCTCGTACGCGAAAGGGCGCATGAGGTCGGGTTCGGATATCGATCTCTATGTCGTCGGCCGGCCAGAAGAGGACGACGTCTATCGCGCTGTTCGAGCGGTCGAAGACGCGGTCGGCAGGGAGATCAATTATCACATCGCGAGCGAAAATGAGTTTGCCCGGAAAGCGAGAACGGATTCATTTACAAAAGACGCGATCGCAAAACCGGTGATGGTTCTGGGAGAGGAAGATGGCCTCAGGGAACTCGCTGGCTAGGCTCGAGAGGGAAGGGAAGATCCGCCGTCAGGCGGCGGACCTCGATTATCTGGAAGATCTCTTGGCCGCTGCCCGGAGAAATTTCGATGCGGGGCAGTTATTATTGGATAAGGCCGATGAAGCCGCATTCAAGCTCTATTATGACGGCCTGCTTCAGGTCAGCCGCGCCGTCCTCCTTTTCCGCGGATATCGGCCGGATGACGGAGAGCAGCACAGGACGACCTTCTTGGCGGCGGGAGAGATCTTGGGTCCCCGGTTTGAGGATGTTATCCGAAAGATCCAGAAATTCAGGATCAAGAGGAATTGCTGCCTCTATGATCCCAGGGACATCATCGGGCCGAGCGAGGCCGCGGCCATTCACAAAACTACCCGGGAATTCTGGTCCCAGGTCAGGGAGTACCTGAAGCGGGAAAATCCCCAGCTCGAGCTTTTTGACGAAATACTATAGCCAAAGGAGACCGAGAACCATGACATTCCGTGAACCCGCCGTTTTAGGCCGTACTGGACTCAAGGTCGGACGTCTGGGCATCGCTTCGGGCTATGGGGCGCCGACGGCGGCCATCGAGGAGGCGTTCGAGCGGGGCTCGAATTATTTCACCTGGGGCACGGTCATCAAGGGCTATAATCCGCAGATGCGCCAGGCGCTGAAGAATATCGTCGCGAAGGGACAGCGCGACCGCCTCGTGCTGGCCGCGTTCACCTACGCCCATAACAACTGCTTCACCGAGTGGAGGCTCGGGCGCGGCTTGTGGAGCGCCGGCCTGGATCACGCCGACGTCCTCATCCTGGGGTATTTCTCACGCCGCGTGCCGCGGCGCCTCGTCGACGGGGCCCTGCGGATGAAAGATAAGGGGCTTGTCCGCTACATCGGGCTCTCCAGCCACAACAGGAAGCTCCTCGGGGAGCTGGCCAAGGGCGGGGAGTTCGACGTCCTGCATCTCCGCTACAACGCCGCTCATCGGGGCGCCGAGAAAGACATCTTTCCTTTCCTGGAAGGGGAGAAGCGGCCCGGGACCGTGGCCTTCACCGCCACCAGGTGGGGGAAGCTCCTCGATCCGAAAAAGATGCCATCGGGCGAGAAACCGCCGACGGCCGCGGACTGCTACCGTTTCGTGCTCTCCCATCCCGCCGTCGACGTTTGCATGTCGGGCGCGAAGACGGTCGAACAGATGCGTGAGAACCTCAGCGTCCTCGACGCCGGGCCCATGAGCGAAGACGAGCTGGCCCGGATGCGCCGCATCGGCGACCACGTCTACGGCAAGCCCAGGCGCTAGCGGCCCGAGCGGCGCTGGCGGCTCGTCGGCGCACACAACCCGAACCTGAAAAGCGCTAGGTCCGCGGAGTTGACAGCAAGCCCAACAGGGTTCATAATAAGTCGGAAAGTGAGAATATCAGAATATCTTATCGGCGGGCAAATATTTTAGAGAAGACCATGGAAGAACTGATCAATGTGAGAAAAAAGGGGCAGGTCACGCTTCCTTTATCAATGAGGAAAAAACTCGGAATCGCCGACGGGAGCATTGTTTTGTCTAAGATCATCGATGACGCGATCGTCCTCATCCCCCAGGAGACGGTCGACCGCGACCAGGCCTGGTTTTGGAAGGAAAAGTGGCAGAAGCTCGAAACCGAGGCCGGCCGGGATATTTCCGAAGGACGGACGATGACGTTCGACTCCGCAGAGGACCTCTTCCATGAAATCGAAGGAACCGCTCAAGCTGACCCTGACCGAAAGGTTCAGAAAAAGCGCCCTTGAGCTCGACCCGGAGACCCGGGAAAAGCTGAAAAAGCAGGTCGGCCTCCTGGCCGCCGATCCTCGCCATCCGTCTTTGAGGGTCAAGAAAATTAAAGGCATCGGGTCAGTCTTTGAGGCCCGCGTCGACCGGGATTTTCGGTTCACCTTTGAATTCGGGGCGAAGCACGAGATCATCCTCAGGGTCGTCGGCCCTCACGACCCCACGCTGAGGAGGCCGTGAATTCGCCTCCCCGGTCTCAGGACCCCGTTGCTTTAGCCAGGATCTTCGTGGTGAGTTCGGAAACCTTCTCGAACGCGGCGGCGATGTACTCGTCGAGCCGCTTCAAGGCCAGTGTCTTGTCCTTGGCGTAAAGGGCCGCGAAGTCCTTTTCGAATTTCGGGCGGCCATCGACGAACGCCTTCTCCGCGGGGAAGAAATCCCTCTTGAGCGTTTCGTGCATCGGGCCGTAGTTCGCCTCGGCGGCCTTCTCCAGGGCGAGGACCTTGGTATTGAGAAACTCGTTCTTTGCCGCCTTGAACTCGGCGGCCTCGAAATGCTGTCTATTGAAAACGTCGTAGTCGTGCGTGGTCGTTCCGAGGCCCGCCCCCAGCGGCAGGTTCTCGACCCCGTAATAGAGGGGCAGGAACACGGTCGTGTCGGGCTTGCCCAGGGCCAGCCAGATCGAGACCGAGATCGGCTCGGGCCGCTTCCGGTCGAGGGAGACGACGAAGGAGTTGATCGTCGACGCGGTGCAGATCGTCCGGTATTTCGTGTGGTTTGGCGTGCCCGTCTTGTAGCCGTCCGTGGCGTCATATTCGGTGCCTTCATAGTGGTCGCGGAGGACGGCTTTGAGGGCTTCGGCGCTGACCTTTTTTCCGGGCTTTATCGAAAACGGATAATCGTGGCTGAACTCCCAGCTCTTGCCGCCGAGGAGGTTGAGCCCCCTCCAGTGGCGCATCGTGTTGCCGTCGGAGAAGAAGTCGCGGTTCGAGGGCCTCTCGAAGACCTTCTTGAAATCGAACGGTCCGTCTTTGGCCGCGTCGTACCAGCCGTTTTTCGCGGCGTATTCGACGATGTCTTTGCTGCCCATGAAGTGGTCGGCGTCATCCGGGCGGATCCCGCGGATCGTGTAGTGGTTGGGGATGATCGCGATCTCGTCGTCGGGCACGCGCTGGGCGTACCAGTGGCGTCCCCGGAGGACGGCCAGCATCCAGGCCTCGCTCTTGTCGGCGATCGAGTAGGTCCTTCCCCCGGCCCGGTAGCCGTACTTTTCGATGAGCTCGCCGGCGATCCTGATGGCGTCCCGCGCCGAAGCCGCCTTCTCGGCCATGAGCCGGCGAAGCATGTAGCCGATGCCGCCGTCGGTGAGGTCGCTCTCGGCGACCCGGGACGAGCAGCTGTCCGAGGTGACGAGGACGCCGTGGTCGTTGACGAAGCTGTCGGCGAATTCCTGGGTCGTCGCCTCGATCCAGAGGAACCCGTTCGTCCGGCCGTCGGTCTCGAAAAAGGCCCCCTTGCCGAGGTCGACCTTTTGCGGCGCGCCGTAATCCCGGGCCTTGATCTTGCGGAGGTTGACGATGATGTCGCCGCGGTCGTCCTCGTTGTGGGCGACCATGACCGAGCCGTCGGCGCTCGCGTTCTTGCCGACGAGGACGGTGAAGCACTCGCCGTCCCGATCCACCGCAGCGGCCCGCGTCCCCGGAACCGGGACCGCGGCCAACAGCGTCAAGGCGAGGAACAGGCCGACGAGGGCCGTCGATCCGTATCGGGTTTTACTCATGAGGGGCCTCCCGGAGTCGCGAGTCCGCGGCTCGCCGCCCCATTCCCTGGCGCCGAGCCACGGCCCAATGTACTACCGGAGGAGGGGCGTTTTCAAGGAGGTGGGTGCGGTTGTCAACCCTTTGATGAAAGATGTCGGGAAAAGGACAACGCCTTTTAGCCCGTGATGCTGACGGAGATCTGGGTCGACGGGGTGGTGGCGGCCATGATCTTGTCCACCGATAAACCGTTGGTGATCAGGCCGAAGCCCGCGAGCGATATGATCGCGGCGACCACGAATATGGCCAATTTTGTTCTGATCTTCATTTTATTCTCCTCTTTTCGTTCATGTCTCATCTCTGTCTCTTCATAGGTTTAGACGTAAGGCCCGGGAGAAAGGTTTCAATTTCCTAGCCTTTTTCCAGGGTATTGTAAAGAAACTGAGCTTGGCCCCGGGGCCGCCCGCAGCTGTCCTCGGCCGGTCGGTCTTCGAGCTGGTCAAGGTGGAAACGTTCCTCCGCGACCACAACCTCTACATCCTCAGGGCCAGAAAGCCGAGCTAGGACCCGGGATACCTTTCCAGGATGAGCCGGCCGGTGCGGAAGTCCATGTGGACGCGGTAGGGCCAGAGCAGGGGATTGCCCAGGAGCCCGGCGGTATAACGGCCCGCGATCGCATTGAGCATCTCCATCGAGAACTCGTTGACCTGTTGTCCGTCGAAGACGAGGGGTCCGAGGCCGATCGATAATCCATCGATCCGGTTGACAGACTGGGCCCCCTGGGCGCCCATGATGCCGCCGCTGACGATTCTGGCCGGATCGAGCTTCGGCTTGATATGCTCCTCGAAAAATGGGCCGTCCACGAGGTTCGTGGCCGCCGCCGAATCCAGGATGTAGAGGGCCGCGGGCGCCCCGGCCAGGGACGCTTCGACTGTCGTTTGGTCGAAGAGGTAGAGCGGGACGTCCGCGGCCACGGCCAACCGGTCGATATTGGCGGCGAGGAGCTCGGGCTGGTCGAGAGGAAAGAGGTCCATCATCCCGGCCTCGACGTCGATCGTGACGTTGAAGCGCTTGAGCAGGGCCGTCCCGATCAGGCCCTTTTTCAGCCCCCGGAACGTTTGCAGGTCGGAGACCATGACGGGGACGTTCCTGAAGGTGATCCCTCCCAGCTCGACCTTGTCCAGCATGGAGAAACGGACCGCCGCAGTTGCCGTTCCGACCCCCGTCGCCGTGGAGTTTCCGGTCATGGAGAGACCCAGCTCAGCGGCCAGCAACGGGCTGACCGTCATGAAATCGGCCGAGGCCGAATCGATGCTGAAGAGATAGTCGTTTTTCCCGTTGAGCTTGATGGAGACCATCCGGTTGGGGATGCGCATGTCCTCATTCCTGACGAGAGGGATCCTCAGGCGTTCGAAACGACCTTCCATCTGATAGAGCTGCTTTCCGGCAAGCCCTTGGACTTGGCCGAGGCCGTTGGTGAACCAGGAGGGGAGGGGCTTGGATTCGCGTCCGTAGCGTTCCACGGCCAGCTTGTGGATCTCGAAGAGGTCCGAGACCAGCCCCCGGTCCCAGGCCGTCTTCCACAGCTGACGCAGGGCCTCCTCGTAGAACGCGGCGGAGGCGACGGCCCGGCGGAGATGGGCCAGCGCCGCGTCGGGATCGTTCCGGATCCGGCCGATCCGGCCCAGGCCGAGATGGGCCTCGGGATTGTCGGGCGAGCGCGAGAGCACCTTGTTGAAGATCGCTTCGGCCTGCGGGATACGGCCCGCTTTGAGGACGGCGAGACCGCACAAGGCCAGCGTCGGCGCCTCGACGGCGGGGTCGGCCAAGAGAGCAGCCGCGAGCTTGTCCGCTTCCCGGAACGAATTATCACGGAGCAGCGTCACCAGCCTTCCGGCGTCCTGCGGCGATACGGAGGGCCGGCCGGCCCGCGAGTCGAGGGCCTGTCCAAATATCATGAATGCGGAAAGAACGGGGAGTAAGAAAAGGGCGTGTTTTCGCATCATTCACCTCATCAAGACTACGCCTCGTCCCACGATGGCATTTAGACGATCCCTCCGGATACCGGCTCTCTTCGCGGATCGTTCCTGGCTCGGCGGATATATATCGTACCAGAAAAAATAGGTTCCTTGACGGCTCTCGGTCGGGCCGGTATGCTTTTCTCATGTTGGACGGCTTAAAAGCGAACCCGCTCCCGTGGCTCTTGGAGGAAGACAATCCCTCGGTCCGGTATTTTACTCTCATTGACATATTGGGCGCGCCGTCCCGGGACGCGCGCGTGATGGCGGCCAAGAAAGCGATCATGGAAAAGGGGATCGTTCCGAAGATCCTGGCCCAGCAGAAAAAGGGCGACTACTGGGAGAAGGCGGAGGATTTCTACGTCCGGACCAAGTACAAGGGCACGATCTGGCAGTTGATCATCCTGGCCGAACTGGGCGCCGACGGAAACGACCAAAGAGTCAAAAGCGCCGGCGAATTCGTTCTCCGGGCTTCTCAAGACAGGGAGAGCGGGGGATTCGCCTATCGCGGCGGTCCGCGCGGGGGCGGCCAGCACTGCGCCGTCATCCCTTGCCTTACGGGAAATATGGTCTGGAGCCTTGTCCGGCTCGGCTTTCTTGACGACCCCGGGGTCAAGCAGGGGATCGATTGGCTGACGACATATGCCCGGTTTGATGACGGGGCCGACCGGGCGCCGACAGGCTGGCCTTATGATAAACGGGAGCCCTGCTGGGGAAGACACACCTGCCATTCGGGCGCCGTCAAAATACTCAAGGCCCTGGCCGAGATACCGGAAAAAAAGAGGTCGCGGGAAGTCAGGCGGACCGTCGAGGCGGGCGTCGAATATTTCCTGAGGCATCATATCTTCAAGCGAAGCCATGACCTCTCGAAAGACGTAAAGCCCAAGTGGGTGAAGTTCGGATTTCCCACGATGTGGGACGGGGATGCCCTGGAAGTCTTCGGGATCCTGGCGAGACTGGGCTTCCAGGATTCGAGAATGCGCGACGCGGCCGAGTTCATCCTGTCCAAACAGGACTCGTGCGGCCGGTGGGCCCTCGAGAACACTTATAACGGGCGGTTCCGGGTTGATATCGAAAAAAAGGGCAAGCCCAGCAAATGGGTGACGCTCCTCGCGCTCAAGGCGCTGAAGCCCTACCTCGGCGCTGCTTTTTCGCCGTGATCTCTCCAACTCGAGGTGAAACGATGGAATTCTATGAAGCGATAGCGCGGCGGCGGACGGTGCGCGAGTTCCGGGCCGATCCGGTCCCCGAAGGGACCGTGCGCAGGGTGCTGGAGGCGGGACTGAGGGCTCCGTCCAATGCCCATCTCAAGCCCTGGCAGTTCGTGCTGCTTCGCGACGGCGAGAGAAGGCGCCGGGCCGTGGTCGAGGGGCTTCGGGCCCGGGACATGAAGGACGGCGCGGAGATCGAGCGTTTCCTCGAAGGGTTTACCGACGAGACGCTCCAAGAGGTCTACCGGCGTTCGCTCCCGAAGCAGTTGACCATGATGCTCGAGGCGCCGGAACTGCTTGTCGTATGCTACACGATGAAGCCGCTGACGGAGTGCCACACGCTCTTCGAGTTGAATCCGCTGGCCTCGGTCTGGATGTGCGTCGAAAACATCATGCTGGCCATGGCCGCAGAGGGGCTTTACGGCTGCACCTACACGCCGTACGACGCCGCCGGGCTCAAGACGGCCCTGGGCATTCCTCCGGGCTGGGAGGTCGCCGCGGTCATCCCCTTCGGCTATCCCAAGACCGTCCCGGGACCCAACGACGCCGAGGATCTCGATCGCAGGCTGCACGTCGACGCTTGGTGAAAGGATCTCGAGGGAACGAGAATCCGGCCGTCTTACCGCCAGAGCATTCGATAGACCGTAAGCTGTTTGAAGCCGCTCGGCTTCTCCTGGACGGCGTAGAGACGATCGCCCCGGACGCGCGCCAGGAGTTGTCCGTTCCCCAGGTGCAAAGCTTCGAGGCCGGCGCGGGCGACGAGCGCTCCGTCCTTGTTGAAGATATCGTAGACGAATTCTCCTGGATTCGCCCCGGGTTCATAGGTCATGACGAAGAGCCGTCCTTCCTCGTCGGGGAAAAAGGCGTGGAACGGGTGCCAAAAATCGGGGAAATAGATCTTCTTGGCGTAGTCCGGCATGAACTCCAGATAGTCCTTGAGATATTTTTTCTTGTACTCGTCCGAGACCGGGACGGGAGCGTATTTTTTCCGGATCTTCCGGATGAGCCGGCCGTCGGGGTCGAAGACGAGGATTTCGTATCCCCGGTCCGAATTGCCGACGTAGACGCGGCCGCTAGATGCCTTGGCCTGGAAGACGAATTCGATCCCGCTGACGTAAGGCTCCGCGACCTTTTCATAGATCGTCCGGTTGGCGACCCTGGTGAACCTGTCGAGCTCCTTGGCGAGGCGGAATCCGGAGTCGTAGAGATCGATCACCATAGACAAGTACTTCTGCGTCAGATCCACCGCATCGAGGCGCGTGACGAGATGGCTGCCGTTGGCGAGGGGGATGATGGTTTCGAACTTGACGGGGCTTCTTACGGCGACGGGCTTGCCGCCGGCGTCGAATACGTGGACCTTGTTCTTCGGCGATTCGAAGACCCAGATCTCTCCGTCGTCGAGGGCTTGGATACCGCTCGGATACTCCATCTCATTCGGACCTTGGCCGAGGAGCCCGAAGGAGGCCAGGAGCTTCCCGTCCGGAGAGAGCTTATAGACGCAATTGCGCGGGCCGGTTGGGGGGACGAGGACCAAGATATTCCCGGCCTTGTCCATGTCGAAGTGGTAGATGTCCGTCACACCAAGCGCGGCCGTCGCGTCATCCTCCGTGTCGACGGCGAAGACCTTCTCAAGCGTCAGAGTTGAGGGCTCGCCCTTGAGCCGGACGGGCTCGGCCCGGTTGAGGACGACCTCCACGCCGTTTTCAACGATCTTCTCGACGCCGCTCCGGCCGCCGCAGCTCAGGCACAGGAGGGCGATCAAAACGACTCCGGCCAATTTGACTCGTATATCGCCCTCCCGGGCCTATTTCCACTTCAGCGCGTAGCGCTTGACGAGGGGGTTGCCGGACGCGGGATCCTTGACGATCGAGTAGAGCTTGTCGTTCCGGATGGCAGCGGAATCCTCGTCCTCGGGGACGAAGAAGCGCGCGATGTACAAGCCCGCAGGATCGAAAACGTCCATGGCCACACCGCCGCGGCCGTCCTCGTCGTAGGTCCGGACATAGATCCGGCCCTTTTCGTCGGTCATGAAACCGGAGGCGACGGGGAAATAGTCCGGGAACTGGAGCTTGATCTGCGAGGGCACGCCGCCGGGAAACCGGCTCTTGATGAACTTGTCCCGGTCCTTATCCGAGAACCTTTGCTGATCGCGTTCCTTGATGATCTTCATGACGGTCTTCCCCGAGGCGTCCACGACTATCACCGCATAATCGTTCGAAACCATCCAGGCGAGACGGTCATCGCCGGCCAAGGCGAAGAAGAGGCGGTCGTAGAGCATGTTCACGCCGCCGGCGGGCTTGAAGGGGATGGAAATGGAATGGATCTTTAAAAGGGGCTTCATGTCGGGATCGAACTTGACGAGCTCCCAAGTTTGTTTATCGCCGCTCGGGCTCTGGATGTGGGTGGCGAAGAGATTCCGACGGCCGTCGATCTCGAGGCCGCCGATCCTGTAGGTTCCGAACGAGGTATCCTTCAGGTGGGCGCCTTCCCGCGTAAAATAGGATATCCGGCCGTTGAGGACATCCGAGACGGCGATGGTGCCGTCCGGCGCGGCGATGATGCCGCCCGGCGCGGCGATGATGCCGCCCGGCCCGCTGAACTCGCCGGGCCCCTGGCCTTCCCGTCCGAAGGCCTTGACCAGAGATCCGTCGGGGGCAAAGATCCGGATCCGGATGTTCTTCGGATCGACGGTGTAGATGTTCCCCGACGCATCGACGGCCAAGCTGTTCAGGAACCCGAACCAGTGATCTTCCCGGCTCGTGTCGTTGCCGATGACAAGATCCTCGATGACGCTCACGGCGGCCGGCGCGCCGCCCGGCCCGGCCACGGGCGTCTTCGGGTTCCTGACGACCCGCACCCCGTTTTCGGTCTGGATGTCGGCCTTCTGGGACGGACTGGCGGAGGCCAGAAAGCCCACGGTGAGAACGGCGATACCAAGAATGGATACTGTCTTGACGCGGGTGGTATTCATGTGTTCGTTTCACCCCCTGAGCACGGTGATTCTGGACCCGAAACGCCGGCATGTCAAGAAGGGGCGGAGCCGAATTATAGAGGATATAAGATTCTCTTGCGTCGGTAAGCGTCATTAAGAATTGACTTTTCCGATGAAAGGAACCATAATGAAACCATATCAGAACCTGACAGGAGAAGCGATGGCTACGAACTTCACTCTGAAGAACATCCCGGAGGACCTCTATAAGAAGGTCAAGGAGAGGGCGCAGCGGAACAACCGGAGTATAAACGGAGAGATTATCTCCATTATTAGCGCAGCGATGGCTTCTAGGCACTCTTCGGCTGACGAAATCCTCGCCAGGGCCAGAGCCGTGCGTGCTCATACGGGCGGTTTCCTGAACGATGATTTCATCAATGAGGCCAAGAGGGAAGGCCGACCGTGATCGTCGTCGATACGAACCTCATCGCCTATCTTTTGATCGATGGGGGCCAGACCGAACTGGCCGAACGAGTTCTTCTGAAGGATGAGGTCTGGGCCTCACCCCTGCTCTGGCGGAACGAACTCTGCAACACTCTTGTCAAGTGCGTCAGGAGCGGGCTCTTCGGATTGAATTCAGCCTTCCGGATCATGAACGAAGCGGAATTGGTGATGGCCGGTAACGAATACGCTATGGTTTCGGGGGACGTGCTGAGCCTGGCCGCCTCTTCGGCCTGCTCGGCCTATGACGCCGAGTTCGTCGTCCTGGCCGGTGAGTTGGGCGCCCCCTTGGTCACGACGGACAAGCAGCTTCTGGAGAACTTCCCGGAAACGGCTATCTCCCCGGCGCGATTTCTCGCGCGCTGAAATCGCCCCTTCCCGTAGGATCGCTTCCTACTTCAGCCAGGCGTCCAGGAGCGCCTTCTGCCCGGCCGTCGGGTTTGCGAGCGGCGTGATGCGGAAGCTCCGCTCGGACTTCTTCCCGAGCGTCACCTCGGTCTCGCGCACCGTGCCGCGCCTTGCATAAAGAACCTTGACCTTGTCGCCGGGTTTATGGGAACCGATCGTCCCGGCGAGCGAGCGCTGGGTGACGCGCGCGCCGTCGAAGGCCAGGATCTCGTCCTGGGCGCTGAGGCTGGCGAGGGACGCCGGAGAGTCGAGCTCGACCGACGATATGACCGGGCTTCCGTTCTGATCCTGGGTCGAGGCGCCGAACCAGGGCCCGGACGCGGGACGCGGTTCGAGGTCGATCGCGAGGCCGGCGCAGCCGAGGTACTTGGCATAGTCCCAATCCTTGACGGTCGCGGCGTAGACGTCGAAGATCTCGTCGAGAGGGCCGCCGGCCGCCCGCTCGCAAACCTCGCGGAACTCCAGGTCGGTGAAGCCCCGTTTCTTCTCTTTGTAGAAGGTCCGATAGAGCGTCCGCATGACGTCGTCGAGCGACGAGCGGCCCTTCGAGGCCTCGCGGATCTTGAGGTCGAGGAGAAGCCCCAATCCGGCGCCGATGTCGTAGTAGGAGATCGTCGTGTTGGCCGAGTGCTCGCCGCGGCTGAAGAAATTGATCCACGTGTCGAAGCTCGAGGCCGTCGCGGGCTGATGGCGGCGGCCGGGTGCGTTCTCGTATTTAGCGATGGTCGGTCCGAGCCGCTCGAGGATCTCGTCGCGGGTCATCAGGCCGGCCCGGTTGAGGAGGATGTACTCGTAGTAGACCGTGAGGCCCTCCGAGACCCAGAGCATGTTCGTATAGTTCTCGCGGTCGTAGTCGAAGGGGCCGAGGGCGATGGGCCGGATCGACTTGACGTTGAATAGATGGAAGTATTCGTGGGCGATGAAGCTCAACCAGCCCTTGTAGGCCTGGGGATTTATGAGCGAGGCGGGATTGAGCGTCACGGCCGTCGAGTTCCGGTGCTCGAGGCCTCCGCCCCCGGGGCCGATGATGAGGAACGTGTAGTGGCGGTAGGGGAACTCGCCCATGAGCGCGGCCGCGGCCTCGACGATCTTCTTCAGGTCGGCCGTGAACTTCGCCCTGTCCGACGCGCCGAGGTCGTAGGCGGCGACGGTGTGGGGGAGGCCGGCGGCTTCGAAGGTCAGGATCTCCTGGTTGCCGATGAGGATCGGACAGTCGTAGAGGGTGTCGAAGTCGGGGGCGGTGAACGTGTTGGGCCGTCCGGCGATAGGATCGAGGCCGGTCGAGACTTGCTTCCAATCGGGGTGCGGGAGAACGGTGACCGTCACCGGGTCCTTGAGCCGACCGGCGACGTGCATAAAGAGCCCGGTCGAGGTGATGAATCCGCCGTCGTCGCCGAGGTAGCTGTCGGCACAAAAGCGGGTGAAGGCATAGACGTCGTAGCTCACGACGATGGACGCGGCTTTGCCGTCGCGGACGCGCCAGGTGTTCTTGGCCGTCTTTTCCCAGGGGAGGGGCCGCCCTGCGCCGTCCTCGGCCTTGAAGTCCATGACATTCTTGGCGTAGTCCATGATCCGGTAGTAGCCCGGCGTCCAGGCCGGCATCTTGAAGTCCTGGGTCTCGCCCTTTAGGCCGTCGGCGCGGAAGACGACATGGTAGTAGTGGGTCGTCGGCCGCTCCATGGAAACGGTGATTGACATGGCCGGCGCGGCGGCGCGGGATTGGGCCGGGGCGAGGCCGGGAGATACGGCGATGATGATGGCGATGACGAAAAGTACGATGGGGGTCGCGGTTTTGCGTGAATTCATGATCATTCTCGTTTCTCCTCGTGAACGGATCCAAACCGGGGCTCTGAGCGTGTCAGGACGGGCCAACGATTGATATACCGCAGGCGCGGATGCGAGTCAAATCGTCAAGATGGCCGTTTGACAGCCGAGGGCGGGCGCCGATAGAATGAGCCTCGCCCATGGGATTAGAAGACAAGGCGGCGAATTATAAGGGATTAAAGGCCTTAGCCCGGGAGCTTGGATTCGACCTCTTCGGAGTCGCCGACGTGGCGGCCCTGCGTGGGGATTTCCTGCTAGAGCCTGAAACGAGCGGCAGGTTCGGCTTGGCGGTGTCGCTCGGCAAGCGCCTGAGCGACGCTGTCCTCGACGACATCGTCGACCACCCGACCCAAGTCTACTTCCACCACTACCGGCAGATGAATTTTTTCCTCGACCGGGGCGCGCTCCTCGTCGCCGACCACATCCAGAAAGAGGGCTTCCGGTCCCTGGCGATCGCCGCCTCCCAGATCATCGACTGGGACAAGCAGAGGGCCCACCTCTCGCACAAGCACGTCGGCCGCGCCGCAGGGCTGGGCTGGCTCGGCCGCAACAACCTTCTCGTCAACCCCGAGCTCGGGTCGCGCTTCCGGCTGGTAACAATTCTGACGGACATGCCGCTCGAGCCCGACGCGCCTCTTGATCGCGACTGCGGCTCCTGCCGCGCCTGCATCAGGGCCTGCCCGGCCGAGGCCATCAACGAGACGCGGGAGGCCTTCGACCACCTGGCCTGTTTCGAGACACTCAAGGAATTCCGCAAAAAGGGCTACACGTCCCAGTTCATCTGCGGCATCTGCGTCCGCGATTGCCGCGGACCGAAGGGCTGACGACGCGGCCTACCCTGGTCCAAAGAATTTGGCGGTTGACATGGTTCATCACAAGTGATACACTGAAACCGAGGTAACAGGATGCCGACTAAGAATCCCCGAGTGAATGTCGTGATGGAAGACTCCTTGTACTGGACGCTCAAGGAGCTGGCCAGGCGGGATGATGTTTCCGTATCCATGAAGGCCAGGGATCTTCTCAAGGAAGCCGTCGCCGATGACGAGGACGTATTCTGGGCAGAGGCGGCCTCGGAAAGAGAAAAGACCTTCTCGGCCGAAAAAGCCCTCTCGCATAAGAGGGTGTGGAAGAAGAAATGACCTATCGCCTCCTCTACCATCCCCTGGTAGCCAAGGATATCGAGGATTTGCCTGAGAACATTAAAAACCGATTGCAGGGGGCGATCGAAAAAAGACTGGCGCCGGATCCGGTTCGCGCCGGCCGGCCTCTCAAGCAGAGCCTTGCCGGGCACCGGAAAATGCGGGTCGGAGATTACCGCGTCATCTATCGTGTTCTGGGCGATGCGATCATGGTCCTCAAGATCGGACATCGAAAGGACGTTTACACGAAAGTCAAGCCGCGGCTCCTCAACTCTGGGGAGATTCGACGAAAGGGTTGAGGATCCGGAGGTTTCCGATCTTCTGTCCGTGCTGGAGATCTTCGGAGTAGAGGACCGAACACCCGGCTTGGAGTGCCGAGGCGATGATCAGCGAATCGTAGAATGAGTACTTCCAGCGCTCCGTGATGTCGATGGCCTGATGGTAGAGCTCGACGCTCGCGAAAACCGCGCACAGAGGCTCGAGGACGACCGTGAGGTAGCGTTCGGCGTCCACGGCGGTGAGCGGCTTCGTGAATTTTCGGAGGGCGGCATTCAGGAATTCCTGTATGACCTGATAGCTGATGACGCCCCGGGATTCAGAGAGCCCTTCGGCGACGAGCGCCCGGGCCCGTTTGCGCCGCTTGGCGTCTTCCTCGTCGAACGTGTAAACGAGGATATTTGTATCGAGGAAGAATTTACCGCTCATTCAACTCGTCCCTCGAAAATTTCTTTCCGGGCCGGGCGTAGCTCAGGGAATCCATGAAAGAGTCGAAATCCGTGGTCTTGGCGCCGCGGCTGACATACTGATGCAACCATTGCCGAAACGTCGCGTTGAGAGTCGTCCCCTCGCGCCGGGCCTTGTCACGGGCCTTCTCGATCAATCTGTCCTCCGCGCTCAGGGTGATGTTCTTGAGCATTATGAGATCCTCCGTTTATACACTAATAACGCGTACACGATAATAGTGTATATGTCAAGAGGATACTCTTTTCTACCCTGCTACCCTGTTAGCGATTGACGCGAGGCAGGGTAAATTCTTCTCATGGGCTGATAAAAGCGCTGTTTTGCCGGGCTTCAGGCCGGGGTGTCGAATAGTTTGATCTCGACCTTGCGGAACTCGACGGGGTGGCTTTCGGCCTGGAGAGCGATGTAGCCTTTTTCGAGAAGCAGGACCCCGTCCTTGATGAGCTTCCGGGCTTCGGCGTCCTCGGGGTCGAGCTGGGGCTGTTCGTATTCGATGACGGCTTTGCCGTCGACGAGGTGCCTGACGACTCCGCCGCCATGAACCTCGATCTCGACCGTCACCCATTGGTCCCCGTGGTAGGTCGCCGCGGTCGAATTCGTACAGTGCCGCGTCACGAGCTCGCCGGCCATGACGATATTCGTCCCCGGCGTGCAGACGTTGGCCGTCGGCCTCTCCTCGGTCCCGTTCCCACCCAGGAATTGGGCTTCGATCGACACCGGGAAGCTCTGCTCCAGGCCCATGCTCTCAGGGGACTGGCTGTGGAACATGACGCCGCTGTTCCGGAAGGCCCAGGAGGGGCCTCCCGGCGTCTGCTCTCCTATGAACCGGTATTCGACGCGCAGGACGTAATGGCCGAAGGGCTCTTTGTAGAAGAGATGCCCGAATTCGCCGTTGAACTTCTCGTATTCGTCATAGGATGCTTTGAGAACGCCGTCCTCGACCCGGAAGGTGTTCTTGAAGTTCACGCCCGCTTCGCTCTTGGCGAACTTAGGGGTCCAGCCTTCGAGGTCGCGGCCGTTGAACAGGCTGATCCAGCCGCCGTCCGCCACGGCCGCCGGCGTCCGGCTTTCCTTTTTCACGCACCCCGGGAGGGCCAGGGCGGCCGCGACGATCAGCACGGACAAGATCCAAACGCTTTGTTTTTTCATCTTGTTTCCTTCCGCGAGAGATCCCTAATCCAGGCTGCGGATGAGTTCCTCGACCTTCTCGACGAGTTCCCGGTTGCCGATGAAGAGGGGAATCCGCTGGTGGAGGGAGGTGGGTTTGACGTCGAGGATGGGTCCGCGCCCGTCGGACGCGGCGCCGCCGGCCTGTTCGGCGATGAAAGCGAGGGGTCCGGCCTCGTAAAGAAGGCGGAGCTTTCCGGTCGGGAGGTGCGGGTCCTTGGAATCGGCCGGGTAGTAGAAGACGCCGCCGGCGAGGAGGTTCCGGTGGAAGTCGGAGACGAGCGTCCCGATGTAGCGCAACGAGAGGCCCCTGACCCCGCCGCCGCGCCCTT
>Ga0268276_1002236_pt1 | contig 16931 bp, 20 predicted proteins | sample saktaG_4_FD_190145 | JGI IMG/M metagenome (GOLD analysis project Ga0268276, IMG submission 190145) | Saline water microbial communities from Sakinaw Lake, British Columbia, Canada - sak_2010_1_5_45m | ecosystem: Environmental > Aquatic > Non-marine Saline and Alkaline > Saline ...
ATGTCGGCGGCCAGACCATCCACTCCTTCTTCAGGCTGCCCCCGAAGATAATCCGGAAAGATACGATAAAGCGCCTCAGGGATAGGAGCCTGACCGAGAACCTTGACATGGTGATAATAGACGAGGTATCGATGGTCCGTTCGGACGTCATGGACGGCATCGACTACGCGCTGCGTCTCAACCGCGGCAGGCTGAAGGTGCCGTTCGGCGGAGTCCAAATGGTATTTTTCGGAGATCTCTTCCAGCTCTCTCCCGTGGTCGAGGATGAGGCGAAGGCTCTCATGGAAGAGCTATACTCAAGCCCTTATTTTTTCAGCGCCAACGTATTTGATGATTGTAATATCAGGTCGATCGAGCTGTCGACCATATACCGGCAAAAAGACAGCTCATTTATGGAGCTCTTGAACCGGGTCAGGAACAAAGAGTATACAAAAGACGACCTGGACAAATTGAATAAAAGAGTTCAAAAAGACGCCGCCCTCCCGAAGAGAGATACCACCGTGATCCTGACCACGACTAACAACCTGGCAAACATGATAAACCAGGAGCGCCTGGCGAGACTTCCCGGCAGAGAGATAGCGTTTAAGGCTATGGCAAGCGGTAAATTCGACGAGTCGGCGTATCCTACCGGCGCCTCCTTGAAGCTTAAGAAAGGCGCGCAGGTGATGCTGATAAAGAACGATCCCGCCAAGCAGTGGGTGAATGGCACGCTCGCGAAAGTTATCGCGCTGTCGGATGATTCGATAGTCGTGGATATCGATGGACGTACATGCGATGTCCCTGTAGTCAAGTGGCATAAGATCGAGTATACCTATAATGAGGATGAAGACAAGATAGAGGACGAGATCGTGGGCTCCTTCGCGCAATACCCGATAAAGCTCGCTTGGGCGATCACTATCCATAAGAGCCAGGGCCAGACCTTCGATAAAGTCATAATCGACCTGGGCCGTGGTGCCTTTACCCACGGCCAGCTCTATGTAGCGCTGAGCAGGTGTACCCGTCTGGACGGCATAAGGTTTAAGCGGCCGGTTACCCATAGCGATGTCATATTCGATCAGCGTATCTATGAATTCAAAGATAAGTTCGCCAGTTTGATTTAAACAAAACCTGTAAACATGGCAAAAATAAAATTAGATCTTCATGATATCTTCAACAAGTCTCATGAGATCGAGGCGGAGCTTAATAGGGTCATTGAGGAAGCCGTGCGAAAGAAGATCGCGCTGGTGGAGATCATACCGGGCAAAGGAAGCGGGCAGCTGAAAAAACATGTGATAAGATTTTTACAGAAGCCCCAGATCAAAAATCTCTATCATCGCCTGGAGAAAGACGATAAGAATTTCGGCAGGATATTCGTGCACTTCAGGTATTAGAGAAGTAGATACGGGAAAAATATATGGGCGCCGGTATCGACAGAGACCTTGGTGAGCAGCCTATAGCGAAGATCATGGCCCTCCATGGATTAAAAGCCCATGATCTCGTGGCTTGCTCAACCGAGCAGATAACGCATAAGATGGTTAGCCGCGCCGTGAAGGGCAGGCGCTTAACGGCATCCGTGCAATCCAAGATACTGAACGCGCTGAACAAAGCTTCGAAGAATAGCTACTTACTGAAGGATCTGTTTAATTATTCCTAGATATCATCCTCCTTTTTAGTTTTTAACCAAGAAATTTCTTCCGTCGGATAAAAAATATTTCAAAATAAAGTGCAATAATTTCGTCGATTTTTCCGTCTTATAGCATAGGGGGATGTAGCGCCTATCTATAGGCAGAAACCATTTACGTATGTTCAGGGTTCCATCCCGAGCGAAGCGAAGGATGGAAGGAGGGCAATCATGAAGGATTCAATACTGCAGGAGGTTATTAAGAATAAGATTTATCTCATAAGGGGGCATAAAGTAATGCTGGACAGGGAGTTAGCAAAGCTTTATGGCGTGCCAACCAAGCGGCTAAAGGAACAAGTCAGACGCAACATAAATAGATTTCCAGCAGATTTTATGCTTGAATTGACTATCCAAGAGCTTGAATACTTGAGGTCGCAATTTGCGACCTCAAGTTGGGGTGGTGAAAGATACCTGCCGTATGCCTTTACGGAGCAGGGCGTTGCAATGCTTTCAAGTGTACTAAATAGCGAGCGCGCTATTGAGGTTAATATAGCTATTATGCGGGCGTTTGTGCGTCTGAGAGAGATCCTGCTGACGCATAAGGATCTTGCCGCCAAAATTACGGCTCTTGAACTCAGGTACAAGAATCATGATATGAGGCTTGCGGAATATGATAAGCACATAATGGCGATTTTTGAAGCGATTAAAAAACTCATGGCTCCGCCGCCGGAAAAACCGCGGCGTATAATAGGTTTTAAGCAACTGTGAAGAGACTGCCAAAATGGTCCACCCTCACCTGGAGTACGAGCGTGCGGGATAATTTGGATTGAGCCATTGATTTATCGGGCATTATCGTGTAAACTTAATATCACGTTTTATAACCAGAGGAGGCTGTTATGGGAAAGATGCGGATATTGGTAATCGCGGCGCTGGTTATGGCTGTAGGCCTGATGGGCACAGCGGCTTTTGCCAACCATGGTGGAAAGGGCGGCTATCAGTGCGCCAAGGGGAAAGGCTCTCTTGAAGAGAAGATCTCCGACAAGGCTCATTTCCTTATGAAAAATCAGGAGGAGCTTGGACTTTCTGACGCACAGATCGCGCAGGTCAAGGACCTGAAGATGAACACAAAAAAGGATATGATAAAGCGCGACGCCGAGATCGAAATATTGGCCCTCGATATCAAGTCAGCACTCTATGGCGATACTATCGATACGAAGGCTGTGAATACGCTTATCGACAAAAAGTACGATCTGAAGAAAGAGAAGACTAAGGTGCTCGTAGGCGCCTACGCCGCCCTTAAGGAGATCCTGACCAAGGAACAGAAAGAGAAGATGAAGGACCTCTGGAAGAAATGTGAAAAAGGGCAGCGGAAATAGTTCCTGTCACGCAACAGCAACCTGACGGCTAAGGAGGGGAATATGGCGGATAATGAAGAGAAGGATGTAGCGGGTGAAAGCAAGAGCGACAAGTTTAAGAGGCTGGCTTCGAAGAGAGTGGTGAACGCGATACAAAAGATCGAGCTTATAACGAATCTCGCGGCCCCGAGTTATGAGTATACCCCCGAAGAGGTCACGAAGATACTGACAGCGCTCCAGGGCTCGGTAGACAAAGTAAAAGCGGCGTTTGCCAAACAGAAGATTGATAAAACGGTTTTTAAGCTATAGAGCATTCCGCCGACGCAGCGCTTGATCACTTTGGAAACGCGTGATCAAGCGCGCTGACGCGTCAGGTGGCGCCAAGAGTGCGAAACCGTAAATATTATTCAAAGAGATCACCCCGTCCGATCAGATTGGAATCCTGTTGAACCTCATTCTACTATCGAAGGAAGATTTCACTCTCTCCCCCAAACGCGCTGTCATAACGGGCAGGCGGCATAAACATATTCTGGAGTTCCTTAAGCCGGTCGCGGGCAGCGAATTATGTGTAGGTCTGGTCAACGGTAAGATAGGAAAGGGGCGCATAGTTACGGCCACCGATAGGTCCGTAGAGATGGAAGTCTCATTTTATAAAGACCCGCCGCCCCCGCTAGAGGGCACCCTGATACTTGCCATGCCGAGGCCCATAGTATTCAACCGTCTTCTCGGGCACATCACGGCGCTCGGAATAAAGAAGATAATAATCATACATTCAAAGAGGGTGGAGAAGAGTTACTGGAAAAGCCCTGTCTTGAAAGAGGAGAATATAAGGGCACAGCTTGCGCTCGGACTTGAGCAGGCAAAAGAGACTATTATGCCCGAGCTATCGTGCCGGACGAGGTTTAGGCCGTTTGCGGAAGACGAGCTTCCCGGTATCATAAAAGGCACACGTGCCTTTGTGGCGCATCCGGATGGAGCCACGCGTTTACTGCCGTGCGGCGTCAAGGGTGCATTTACGCTCGTAATAGGCCCCGAGGGCGGATTTCTGCCGGATGAGATAGCGGCATTTAAGCGGGCCGGATGCAAGTGTGTCAATCTGGGAGACCGTATACTGCGTGTGGAGACGGCAGTTGTAGCGGCTCTCGGCCGGATGATAGGATGACCTGATGCCAAAGACGCGTATCATATGTACCATAGGACCGGCCAGCGCCACACCTACTGCGCTGCGCAAGATGATGCTCGCGGGTATGGACGTGGCGAGGCTGAATTTTTCACACGGTACGCACGCCACCCATGCAGCTTCTATAGATATCATAAGAAGACTTAACAAAAAATACCGCCGCCACATACGTATCCTCCAGGACCTGGAAGGATTCAGGATACGGGTCGGGGATTTCGCGGACCCGGAAGGCGTCACGCTCGTCAAGCGCGGTAAAGTGTGGCTGGCGCAGGGCACTCACGTGAAGGGCCGGGCCGATCTCATTCCTTTCGACTACGACGGCCCCCTGTCGGATATTCCCCTCGGCCAGCATGTCTATATAGATGACGGCAATATCAGCCTGGTCGTGATAAAGCGTGAAGTCCGGCGGCTCAAGGCCGAAGTACTGGTGGGAGGCCGGTTGAAACCGCATAAAGGAATAAATATGCCGGGCGCCCGCCTGCGGTTCAAAGGGCTTACCGAAAAGGATATAGCCGATCTTCATTTCGGCATGAAACACGGCGTAGACTTCGTGGCGCAGTCTTTCATACGCAGCGCCTCCGACATGATCGCCGTGCGCAAGCACATATCGAAGCATAACCCAAACTGCAAAACGATCGCCAAGATAGAGAACAGGGAAGGGATACGCAATATAGACGGAATAATAGACGTATCTGACGGTATCATGGTGGCGAGGGGCGATATGGGGGTTTCGATCCCTATCTATGAGGTGCCGGTCGTCCAGAAGATGATAATAAAGAAATGCAATAACAGGAGAAAGTTCGTCATCACCGCTACCCAGATGCTCGAGAGCATGACGGAGCATCTGCGTCCCACGAGAGCCGAGGTGACCGATGTGGCAAACGCCATACTGGACGGCACAGATTACGTGATGCTCTCGGCTGAGACCGCTTCCGGAGAACATCCCGTAGAGGCGGTGAGCATGATGAACGACATAATCAAGTTCACTGAGGCTTCCGGGCTTTTTCACGCCAGGCCCTCATAAAATTTTACCGCGTGGAATTGATTTTTCCGGCATCTATGATATACTCAAGTTTACATATAGCTTGAAAGGGCCGGCATAATTTATCTATCCGATATGAAAAAGAATAAATATCTCCATCTGCTTCTGGTCATGGCGGTTTTGACCGCCGTCTTTTTCATCTTCACCGCTACTACCGTCTACGGTGCTACGCAAAAAAATTCCGCCGGGGAGACCTCATGGTATCACTCATGGATGAGCCAGCAGACGGCTACAGGCAATTGGAGCGGGTTACGCACCGATCTTCAGGATAAAGGCGTAACCGTCTCTTCGAATTTTACCACCGATATCTCGGGCAACCCTTCCGGCGGCCTGAAGCAATCTTACAAATACGCCGGCCTTCTGGACCTTGCCCTGGCGTTAGATTTCGAAAAGATCGCTTCGGTTAAAGGGTTGGCGCTGACTGTCAGCAACTTTCTAGCGTCGGGAAGCAATCTATCCGCCGCCATCGGTGAGCCATTTGGCGTGCAGGAGATCTACTGCCCCGGTAGTTATTGGCTGGGGGAGATAGACCTTTCGCAGTCGCTGTTCGACGACACTGTGACCCTTGAGGCTGGCCGCCTCTTTGCCGGGGATGTTTTCGCCACTTCTAAATTCTGGCAATATTACTTGACCGGCGGGCTTAATGATAATTTCGAAGCGCTTACCGATAATATATTCTTTCCCCATTTCCAGGTGACATCATGGGGAGCGCGAATCAGTTACGAGCCAAATAAAAATTGGAATCTTGTCGCTGCCATGTATAACGCCGATCCGGCCGTCAACTATACGGACAATTACGGCGCCTATCTTAACTTCAGGACAAAATTCGGATATCTGGCCATAGCCCAGCTTACCTATAAACACCATCAGAGCCGTGAAGAGGATGGCCTCCCTGGAAGCGCCTGTTTCGGAGGTTATTACGAAAGCAGTAAGTTCACCGATATCGTCAATCCTAACAAGGTCTGGCGCGGCGGCAATTATGGACTTTATCTCGTATTCGATCAGATGTTATACAAAGGCGATTGGCCGGATTTTACAGGCCCTTCTCATATGAGTTCGCAGGCAACCTATGCCGAGAAGTCTAAAAATCCGTACCATCGGCAGACAGCCGTATCCCATGACCGTCCAAAAGGGCTCTCTTTATGGGGCGGCGCTTATATCGCCCCGCAAGTGCACATAAATCCCCAGACTTTTCAGCTTACCACGGGACTCGTGTATCAGGGGCTCCCCCCGAACCGTGACCGCGACGTGACAGCGTTCGCCATAGTTATGGGCAAGTTCTCCAGAAAACTTACGGGCCAGAGGATGGAGACGGTGCTGGAATTAAACCACAGGTTCCAGGCCGGGCCGTGGTTCTATATTACACCCGACATACAGTACGTTATAAATCCTAACGGGCAAAAGAGTATCTCTGACGCGCTCGTTTTAGGCTTGGAGGTCAGCGCTAACTTTTAAGAACCGTGGAAGGGCTAGACTATGCAAAATGTTCCTACCCCGCTAGTATTAAAACAGGCCTTGGACGAAGCCCATAAGCGTTTTGTGAATATTAAAGATGGCAAGAACGCGGATTATATACCATATCTGGCGAAGATCCCGTCCAAGCTTTTCGGTATCGCGATAGTGACTACCGGCGGTGATGTGATAGAGGCCGGAGATACGCGCTTCGCTTTCGCCATAGAGTCGATCTCAAAGGTATTTAATATGGCGCTCGTATTGGAGGATATAGGTCCTGTGGCGTTGCGCAATAAGATAGGCGCCAATCCCACCGGTGAACCGTTCAATTCGGTGATGGCGATAGAACTGCACCGCGGTAAACCGCTCAATCCATGCGTCAACGCCGGAGCCATGGCGACCGTAAGCCTTGTCGCGGCATCCACTGCGCCCGAGCGCTGGGGCCGCATCTTTAAGAATATGTCCGCTTTTGCCGGCAGAGAGCTTTCTTTGAATGACGAAGTCTATAAATCCGAAGCGACTACCAACCAGCATAACCGCGGTATCGCCTGGCTGCTCGATAGCTACAAATACATGTATTCGGACCCTATCGAGGCCTGCGACGTTTATACTAAAGGCTGTTCCGTGGATATCACCGCCGTGGACCTCGCGACTATGGGCGCGACGCTGGCCTCCGGCGGCGTCAATCCCATCACTAAAAAACGCGTCATTACCCAAACTCACGTTCCGAAGATACTCGCGGAGATCACGATGAACGGTCTTTACGATTCGACCGGTGACTGGCAATACAAAGTCGGTCTCCCCGGCAAGAGCGGAGTCGGCGGCGGTATACTTGCGGTAGTGCCGGGCGTTCTTGCGATCGCCGCGTTTTCTCCGCCACTCGATATTTTCGGGAACAGCGTGCGGGGCCAGCTCGCCGCTGAATATCTGTCCAATAATCTTAATCTTAATCTCTTTGCAAAAGGAGGTGCCTCGTGAGTAATGGCGATCCAAAAAAGAAGGGTATAGCTTCAGCGGTAAAGATGAGCGTATTGACGCTTGCCATCATGAATATCACGGCTGTCGTAAGCCTGCGCGGGCTTCCAGCGGAGGCCGAATACGGCCTGAGCTCCATCTTCTATTATGTGTTTGCGGCAATATTCTTTCTTATCCCGGTATCCTTTGTGGCGGCTGAACTTGCCACCGGCTGGCCGGAGAAGGGCGGAGTATTCCGATGGGTCGGCGAAGCCTTCGGTCCCAGATGGGGGTTTGTAGCGATATTTTTATTGTGGATCGAATCGACCATATGGTTCCCTACGGTTCTTACATTTGCCGCCGTCTCTCTCGCTTTCATAGGACCAAACCAGAAATGGGATCAGGCCCTATCGGCGAATAGTATATATACGATATGCATTGTGCTCACGGTATATTGGGCCGCTACATTTTTTACGCTTAAGGGGATAAAGTCGGCCTCCAAGATCGCGAAGTGGGGAGGCCTGATAGGCACTATCATTCCGGGCGCTCTTCTGATAGCGTTGGGCGCGTACTATTTTTTTCAGGGAAGGCCGCTGCAGATATCGCTCGGATGGGATAAGCTGATACCGGACTTCACCAACTTCAATAATATAGTGCTGGCGGCGTCCATCTTTCTTTTTTATGCCGGTATGGAGATGAACGCGGTGCACGTAAAAGACGTCGAAAACCCCACGAAAAATTATCCCATAGCCATGCTTATAGCTTCGATCGGCACGGTCGCGATATTCGTGCTAGGTACCCTTGCCATAGGGTTTATTATTCCCAAGACTCAAATAAATCTTGTTCAGAGCCTGCTCGTCGCTTACAGGGATTTTCTGAACGCTTTTGGAGTGGGTTGGCTCGGCCCGGTGGTAGCGCTCGCGCTCGCATTCGGAGTGCTCGGCGGCGTGACGGTATGGGTGGCCGGACCGTCGGCTGGTATGGCGGTAGTCGGCAGGGCGGGATATCTACCGCCGTTATTCCAGAAGATGAACAAGAACGGGATAGCGAGCCGCATCCTTATAGTGCAGGGACTCATCGTCACATTCCTCGCGGTAATGTTCGTTATTCTGCCATCGGTACAGGCGGCGTATCAGATACTGAGCCAGCTGACGGTCACATTGTACCTGATGATGTATCTTCTCATGTTTACCGCCGCTATATATTTACGTTTCAGCCAGCCCAAGACCCCAAGGCCGTACAGGGTTCCGGGCGGCAAGATCGGCATATGGATATTCGCGGGGGCCGGATTGACGGGAGCATTGTTGGCTTTCATCTTAAGCTTTATTCCGCCGAGCCAGATATCGGTCGGAAGCCCGGCTCTCTATGTAGCTATACTTATAGGAGGAAATATATTCTTCCTTGCGATACCGCTTACGATATACGCTATACGTAAGCCCGGTTGGAAGACCCAGGAGGGGTCCGCGGATTTCAAGCCGTTTATCCGCGATATTAAGTCTTTGGCATAAAAAAGGAGGAGATCAATGGCTTTGCACGAGAAAAAACACATCAAACCAAATGAGGCAGATGATGTATACGCGTCCACCGACCTGTCGGTCAGAATACCTAAATATAAGTTCCCTCCAAAGGAAGAATCTCCACGCAACGCTTATGAGATAGTCCATGACGAGCTTATGATGGACGGTAACGCCCGGCAGAATCTTTGCACATTCTGCCAGACATGGCTCGACCCGGAGATCCATAAGCTCATGGATGAGTCCATCGATAAGAACATGATAGATAAAGACGAGTATCCTCAGACGGCCGAGATTGAGGCCCGCTGTGTGCATATGCTCGCCGACCTTTGGAACTCTCCGGATGCCGCCAATACGCTGGGCTGCTCGACTACCGGTTCTAGCGAGGCCGCGATGCTCGGCGGACTGGCGATGAAATGGCGCTGGCGCGCAAAGATGAAAGCAAAAGAAAAGCCTACGGACAAACCCAACCTCGTTACGGGTCCGGTCCAGATATGCTGGCATAAGTTCTGCCGTTATTGGGACGTAGAAATGAGGGAGATCCCCATGGAAGGCAACCGCCTGATCATGACCGCGGAGGAGGCGGTCAAGCGTTGCGATGAAAATACTATAGGTGTAGTGCCGACTCTGGGAGTTACTTATACAGGCCAGTATGAGCCGGTGAAAGCAGTAGCCGACGCTTTGGACGCTCTGGAGAAGAAGTCCGGACTGGATATACCTCTTCATGTAGACGGCGCGAGCGGCGGTTTTTTAGCGCCATTTATCGACCCTAAGCTCATTTGGGATTTCAGGATATCGCGCGTTAAATCCATAAATGCCTCCGGACACAAATTCGGGCTTGCCCCGCTGGGGGTCGGCTGGGTGGTATGGCGGGATAAATCGGACCTGCCGGAGGACCTGATATTCATGGTGAATTACCTTGGGGGCAATATGCCTACGTTCGCGCTGAATTTTTCGCGCCCCGGAGGACAGATAGTAGCCCAATATTACAATTTCTTGAGACTGGGCAGGGAGGGTTACCGCAAGATCCATCAGGCATGTTACGATACCGCGAAGTATCTGGCCGATGGAATAGAAAAACTCGGGCCCTTCAAGATCTTATACGACGGCAAGGGAGGGATCCCCGCCCTGTGCTGGTCGCTGAAAGACGGCGCCAACCCGGGATTCACTCTCTACGATCTATCCGACCGCCTGCGCAGCCGCGGCTGGCAGCTGCCGGCTTATTCAATGCCGCCTAAGCGCGAGGACCTGGTGATACAGAGGATACTGGTGCGTCACGGATTCAGCCGTGATATGGGAGACCTTCTCATGGGCGATATGAAGAGATCCATGGAGTATTTCAAGAAGAACCCCGTCAGTAAGCCATTGACCGAACAGGAAGCCGGCGGCTACAAGCACTGATAGAGAGTTAATCTGATTATTCTAACCTGATTACTTTAATCAGATTAAGGGATGGTATGACCACAGTAGCGAAGTATATAGTAGACCGCCTGGCAAAACTGGGAATCACTGAATGTTTCGGGGTGCCCGGCGACTTCTCTTTTCCCCTGAATGACGCTATCGTATCCCATCCTTCCGTGAAGTGGATCGGATGTTCCAACGAGCTGAACGCTTCCTACGCCGCGGACGGGTACGCGCGGGTCAGGGGAGCGTCACTGCTCTGCACCACTTACGCCGTCGGTGAGCTGAGCGCCTTAAACGGCGTAATGGGCGCGAAGGCGGAGTATGTTCCCGTCTACCACCTGGTCGGAATGCCTACCATGCGCCACCAGCGCAACCAAAAGATCATTCATCACACATTGGGGGACGGCGTATTCCAGAATTTCTCCGCGCTTTCCGGGGCGGCCGCCTGCGTGAGCTCTGTCCTCACCCCGGACAATGTCATTGATGAGATGGAGCGGGTTATCGTGGCCGTCAAGACGAAGAGCCAGCCCGCGTACCTCCTGGTAGCGGAGGATATGGCGCTCGCACCCGTCAATGAAGTGCAGGTGCTTGTTTACTCCGAACCCAAATCCGATCCGATAGAGCTGGCAAAAGCGCTGGACCGCATCAAAGGCATATTGAACTCCGATAAGCGTGTCGTGATCATGCCATCCTTCAAGATCGCCCGTTTCCGGCTGGAGAAAGAGCTGCAAACGCTAATAGAGAAATCAGGTCGGGCGTTTATCACTATGGGCATGGACAAGGCCGTCCTGTCGGAGGATCATCCGCAGTTCGCGGGCATGTATTGCGGTAACCATTCAAACCCAATAGTGCGGGACCTGGTGCAGGGATCTGACTATGTATTGAATCTGGGTGGATCTTTCTTTAATGACTTCAATACGCTGGCGTATGACTATGACCTGGACGAGAAGAAGATCATCGTCGTAGATATAGATTTCGTCAGGATAGGGCGCGACATTTACAATCCTGTGCAGCTTAAAGATCTATTGGCGGGCCTCGCGAAAGTGACCACCGCGCCGGCAAAACCATACACCGCGTCGGCCAGGCCCAGGGTAGCGATCCTGGGCGAACCAACGGCGCCGATAAGCGTAGAGAGCCTCTATTCGCGATATGCCAACTTTATCCGCGAAGGTGATATTGTCGTGGCCGAGACCGGCAGCCAGAGCTCGGTTAATGCGCTGCCCTTTCCCAGGAACACCACTTTCTACAGCCAGAGCCAGTGGGGCTCCATAGGTTTTGCTACAGGGTGCGCGTTCGGGACCTCTCTGGCGGCGCCCAAAAGGCGCACCGTATTGTTTACGGGAGAAGGTTCCCACCAGATGACGGCCAATGAACTCGGCAATATGGGGCGTTACGGCGCAAGGCCTGTCATATTTGTGCTGAACAACTCCGGCTATATGGTGGAGAGGGCGCTCGAAAGATCTCCGGACATGCAGTATAACGACCTGGCTCCGTGGAACTATACGGCATTGCCCGCGGCTTTCGGCTGTAAAGACTGGTTCACGGCAAGAGCCGCTACGAACGCCGAGCTGGACGAGGCTATGGCTAAAGCCCAAACTGAAAGAAGAGCCTGCTACATCGAGGTCATCGCCGGCCGCACGGATTTTTCGAGTGGACTGAAGATCATGCATTCCCGCCTGATGGAGATGTATGGATTTGACGATGAGCGAGAGATGCCCTGACGGCCTACGACGCTGATTCCCAAAAAGATAAATAATATATGAGTAAAGAGAAAGCCAAAGAACACTATACTAGCAGGGTCGGCGGCACCTGCGCGATGAGTTAGAGATTTTACAAGGCAAGTCACCTTTAATATATGATGAGATCCATAACGGCCTCTCAGGCAAAACTCCTCGATAAAAGAGCAAGGGAAGTCTGCGGTCTTTCCACGCTAACCCTGATGGAGAATGCTGGAAGGGCCGTTGCCGATGAGGTGATGAGGTCGAAAAAGAGAAGGATAGCCTTATTCTGCGGTAAAGGAAATAACGGCGGTGATGGTTTTGTCTGCGCGAGGCATCTTATCGCCGGCGGGCTTAAGCCGGATATATTCCTGGCTGGCCGAAGGTCCGCGCCCCGGGGCGAAGCAAGGCTCAATCTCAAGATACTTTTAAAGCTAAAACATAAGATAAACGGGATAGGCCGGAAGGATCTCGGTCTCTTGAAGAGAAAGGTCGGCCGGTACGACCTGATCGTGGACGCGATATTTGGGGTCGGACTTAAGGGTAAGATAGAAGGTTTCTATAAAGACCTGATCGAGCTGATCAACTCCTCGGGTGCCCGCATAGTCTCGGTCGATATCCCGTCGGGCCTGGACGCGGATACCGGAAAAGCGCTGGGGGCCTGTATAAGGGCCGACAGAACGGTGACCTTTGTAGCCAGGAAACGCGGGATGACCAAAGGTGAAGGTCCCGGGCGATGCGGTAAGGTCATAGTAAAGGACCTGGGATTCCCCGCGCATAAACCTTTTGTCGGCCATAGTTGAACTGTTACTAAGAAAATAAATGAAAGGGGGGTTTATGGTGAAGAGGATTTTGGTTTTAGTCATGCTATGTCTGATCGCGGTGCCGCAGTTCGCGCGAGCGGAAGAGACGAAGCCTATTCAGCTGGCGTTATTCAATCCGGTCCAGCTCGTCCCGGAAGAGGATTCTATCAAGGGCGCGCGTCTAAGCGTGTTCTACACAGTCAATAAAGATGTCAGCGGGCTGAGCCTTGTATGGCTGGGTGTCAACAGAGCCACCGGGGACGTAAACGGCGTCGAGATAGGCCTCGGAAACTGGGTCGAGGGATCCGCCTACGGCGGTCAGCTCGGTATTGTCAATCATGCCGGGAAGCGTTTCGTCGGACTGCAGTATGGCATGGTCAATGTCACGGAAGGCGATCTCTCCGGTCTGCAGTGGGGCCTAGTTAACTGGACCGAAGGTTTCATACACGGGATACAGGCCGGCGTTGTTAATGTCTCCAAGACCCAATCTGTGGGTGGAGAGTTGGGAATAGTGAATTACAGCGAGAGCTCGTTTAAGGGTTGTCAGGCCGGGTTCGTCAACTATGCCGGCGAGATGCACGGATTACAGCTGGGGATAGTAAACTATACGAAGTCCCTGGATGGCCTTCAGATAGGCCTCGGCAACTACAACGGCAACAAGGAACCGATGGAGTTCATGATACTTGTGAACTGGTCATTCTGACCAATCCCTGTTTTGGATAGAATGGTACCGATTTATTGCTTTGCCTATAACGCGGGTATCCTGTACAATATTATCTGGTTACCTGTAAAAGTGAAGGAGTGAATATGCAGATAATCGATGTCGTATCGATGGGTATCGGATCCATCGGAGTTATCATCATAATTTGGGGATCTCTTATATCCGCGTTCGATCTCTGTTCGCTGGAATTTAAGAGGTTCTTAGGCGGCGCCTCTTTCGCGAAGAAGGCGCTTATAAGACATCATCTGGGATTTTACCTTTTGATGGGACTGGAATATATGATCGGCGCCGATATAATCCGCACCCTCGTAAGGCCCACGCTTCAGGAGCTGGCGGTCCTGGGATCGATGGTAGCCATAAGAACGGTCATAAGTTTCTTTTTAACCAAAGAGATGGAGAACAAGAGCACGGGCTAACCGATAAAGGAGACGCGTCATGAGCCAGGAAGAACACATACTGCACGAATTAAAGGAGATGCACAGCTGGGTAGCGCATGCCGACAGGCAGATATCCAGGGTAAAATGGTCTCTCTGGGGAATAGTGGCTATACTGGTCCTCATAATAGTGATACTATTAGCGAAGTGACCCGGGACGCCGGTTGCCGCACCTGCAAAGTAAGCTTAGGCAAAATAAAATATAGGGAGAGCTTTATGGAAAGAGAAGGAGTTGTAACTTTAAAGGGAGGACCCGTCACTTTGATCGGAGCCGAGGTAAGGCCGGGTCAAAAGGCGAATGATTTCAGCGTACTCGATAACGAACTAAAAGAGAAGACGCTCTCCGACTTCAAGGGTAAGATAAAGTTGATCGCCTCGGTGCCGTCGCTCGACACCCCGGTATGCGATTCGGAGATCAAGCGCTTTAATGACGAGGCGTCCAAGCTTTCGAAGGATCTCGTCATCATATTTATCAGCATGGACCTTCCGTTCGCGCAAAAGCGTTTCTGCCAGGAATTCGAGATCAATAAGATCGAGACCCTCTCTGACCACAGGAGCGCGAGCTTCGGAACGAATTACGGGGTCCTGATAAAGGAGCTGCGTCTTCTTGCCAGAGCGATATTCCTTATCGATAAAGAAGATAAGGTGACGTATACGGAATACGTGAAAGAGGTCGCCTCGCCCCCGAACCACGACGCGGCGCTTGCCGCGATAAAAAAACTGGTATAGCAGTCAAATACAGGGAAAATCCCGCCAAATGATATGCGAGCTCTAATCAAGCTGCTGGTCCTGCCGGTCCTTGTTGTCACGGTTCTCTCCGGTTGCGCAACTATGAGATATCCCCATACCTATAAAGTGGAAGGAAAAGAAGTAAAGGAGTTCAAGGACCTCGATGACGACAAAGCCCTCAAGGCGGTTGTGCTCATATATAATTCCAAGAGCGACGTTTGGGAAGACAGCGTTGCCCGCAGCATTGCTCTCGAAGAGTACCTGAAGCTCCTGAAGAAGAGAAAGTCGGCATATATCAAGAAGTCCGGCATATTCAATATAAAATACGACAAGGTGAATGTTTCCAAGATGAAGGACGGGGATCTTGAGAGATTGTACGATGCACTGCTGCCGAGGGCCGAGGTCTATCGGATGGACTCAGCGCCAGAGTTATCGGAGATACAGAACGCCGACAGGATAATATATCTGACCGCGATCAGTTCCGTCATAACGGAGCTCGAGAGGCGCGATAATACGAGGAACGTCATCAGTATCGCCGGCCAGGTGCTGGTCACCGCGCTTACGGTAGCGCTGCAGCTGTTGTGAGCGGGGTGAGGATATTTACAGGGCTAATCCGATAAAGGAAGGGCAAGAAACAAAATAGACCTCCAAGTTTCTGAAGGTCATTTTGCAGGTGATAGGCCTGATGGCTTTCGCTATCGTTTCCATCTCCTCCAATATGCCTACTACAAGTATGCCACATGGTTCGGGTTTTGGCAAGGGCTTGCCCTCAAGAATCGTATTGCCCGTTTATATGCCGAGATGATATACTACAGAAAGAATATATGGCCGATATGGTGAAATTTCTTATAAAGTGGTTCATAAATGTGATAGCGCTGCTCGTGGTCATACACGTGATCGCGGGGGTCAGCATCGACAACATGCGGACCGTCTTTGTCGCGGCCCTAATACTGGGGCTCTTAAACGCTTTCATAAGGCCGTTCATATTGATAGTTACACTGCCTCTCACGATCTTCACGTTCGGATTCTTTACGCTCATCATAAACGGATACCTATTCTATCTCGCCACGAAATTTATCCCGGGCTTTGTAGTCGCCGGTTTCTGGAGCGCGTTCTGGGCGGCTCTGTTGTTCAGCATAATAAGCTCACTCTTAAGCTTTATGCTCACGCCAAAGATCAATATAGGATCCGGTTCGTTCCGTTCAACCGGTACCGGTCGTTTACCAATAGACGAAGACGGCGTTATAGATGTGGAAGGTAAGGTAGAATAGGACCAGTATAAATTAAGGAAAGAGGTCGTTATGAAAAAAGATCCGAAGCCGGATGTGGCGGAACTGATCCACAGGATGCAGGAACAGATAGCTATTATAGACAGGAAGATAGATACGTTGATCAGCAAGTCTTCGGCCAGGCAGCCCGCGGTGAGACCTTTTCAGCAACCCGGTCAAGGATACAATCAGAGCGATAGAAAGCAGGATAACGGCTTCAGGGAAAGGGTCCTGCACAGGGCTATCTGCGCGGACTGCAAGAAGCAGTGCGAGGTCCCTTTTAAGCCGAGCGGTGAACGCCCGGTATACTGCAAAGATTGCTTTTCAAAGCGTAAGGCCCGCAGCCCATTTAAGGCAGGGCCCGATAACAGGCCAAGAGTCGCGGCTCCCGCGCAACCGGCCCATCTTATTAAGCCGGAAGCCGTTGAGCGGAAGAAGCCCGCCCCAAAGCGTAAACCGGCCTCCAAAAAGAAGAAAAAATAGTAAACATATGAAGGACAGGAGAAAGAGATCTCAAGACGACCTTAAGAGGGCCTATGAGAAGCTGAAGGCCTCTCACTGCGAGATCAAGGAGGCGTACGAAGATATGTTCGTACGCCTTGCCATCACCGCCGAATACAGGGACCCCGGCATAGGCGGGCACGTCAGGAGGGTAAGCGATTGTTCCACAGCCATAGCGAAGTCGATGGGCCTGCCGTTCGAAGAGATATTGATCATACGTTATGCCAGCATGATGCACGATATGGGCAAGATAGGC
>Ga0268276_1002237_pt1 | contig 16921 bp, 14 predicted proteins | sample saktaG_4_FD_190145 | JGI IMG/M metagenome (GOLD analysis project Ga0268276, IMG submission 190145) | Saline water microbial communities from Sakinaw Lake, British Columbia, Canada - sak_2010_1_5_45m | ecosystem: Environmental > Aquatic > Non-marine Saline and Alkaline > Saline ...
GAGGCTTACTATTCCTAATCACAAAGAGATTGCAAAAGGAACATTACGGGCAATTATTAAACATGCTGGCTTGAGAAGGGAACAATTCTTGGAATTAATCAAATAAATGCAATCTAATAACTATAAGTAGCATAAAGCCGGACGCGCTCACTGCGTTCGCAAACAAACCAACAAATCAAAACAAACCCAAAAACCCTGCAACGCCTCTTGCTAACAGTCTCAAACCGCCAACTTCTCCAACGACCCCTGCTAACAACCGAAAACCACCCGCTTCTCCAACGACCATCACTAACCTCTCCAGCCAGTGACATAAACACCTGCCAAATTCTGCTAGCAGTATTCGTCAGGCACTCCCCTGCCAGCCAAGAACAATTATAGAAATATTCGTCAGGTATAACCTTAGCAATATTCGTCAGATACCTGCCAAACTTTTTAGCAATATTAGTCAGGTTTCATTCAATAATTCCAGCAATATTCGTCAGGTATCTGCTAATTCTTTCAGCAATATTCGTCAGGTTTCACCACACAACTCCGGCAATATTCGTCAGCCACCTACTGAGTATCTTAGAAATATTTGTCAGGTATCTGCTAATTCTTTCAGCAATATCCCGGGCATTTTCTAAACATTCTGAAAAATCTTCAGATTTTTTTGGTATATTTTTATTAATAAACATTTTTTATTTATTACCATGAAAAAAAACCTGATTTACTGCCCTTTTTGCAATTCCCATAAAATACAAAAACAGGGAAAAAGAAAAAATAAGCTTCATGTCCTGCAAAAATACAAATGCCTGAACTGCAGGAAATATTTCACAGATAAAAGCCTGCCAAATAAAACTTACTCCCCTGCTATAATACTCAATGCAGTTTCTTATTATAATCTTGGAAATTCCCAGAAAAATACTGCAAAAACTATGAACTCAAGGTTCAAAATAAAACTGCCACAGCGCACAATAAGCCAATGGATAAAACAATACAAGCATATCTGCACTTTCCAAAGACTAAGAAAAGACGCACTAAAAACCTGTAAGCCAGACAAAATGATTTTTCACAGCATACTAAAGCATCACCAGATATACAAATATCAATTACATAAAGCAAAACTTCAGCTTTTATCCAATGAAATACCGCAGCAAAAATTCCAGCTATTAAAAAAATACCTGGAAAAAATCCCAACAAAAGAATTTCCGCATCATATCTTCCAGCCAAAACTCAATAAAACAAATGATCTGTCAAGATCCTCTCAAACAAAATTCCAAACATTAGATTTCATAAAGCAGGAAAAGAAAAACACAGCAAACAAGCTGGCAGGACTTGCCTTAAACCTTGCACAAAACAACAGGCAAAGGCACCAAAAAATCCAGGACTTCATGCTGATAAATGACAGTACAACAATTGCAGCAGAAATCCCGGTTTACTTAACAAGACAGGATATAAACTATTTCAAAAACAAAGGCTTTCAGCTAAACCTGCAAAACCACAACACCCCTATCACAGGTCACATAGACCTGCTGCAAATAAGAAACAAGCTTATCCATATTCTGGATTACAAGCCGGAAGCAAACAAACAAAACCCAATTAACCAGCTTACCTTATATGCCCTGGCACTGGCATCAAGAACAAAGCTGGCATTAAAAGATTTCAAGTGCGCATGGTTTGATGAGAATAGCTACCATGAATTCTTTCCATTGCATGCTCTATACAAATTAAAAAAGAATGCCCAAAGAACAGACAAAGCTAAGCCATAAAAAACCAAAACACTTAAATAGTTGATGTGCATACTATGTGTATTTAAGATACACATGAATGTAACAAACATAAAGGCAATAAAAAGAAATAAAATACTAAAGCAAGGAGGTAAAAAAATGGTCTTGGCAAGATTAAGCATGGAGGAGTATACAAACAGGGTACTTAATGTAATAAAGGCAAGATTTAATCTTAAAGATAAGTCTGAAGCACTGAATAGATTTGCAGAAATGTATGGTAATGATGTAGTGGAAAAAGAAGCAAACGACAAGTATATTAAGAAAGTATTGGAAATTGATGAAAGGCATATGAAAAAATACGGATATAAAAAGATGAGCATAAAAGAGTTAGACAGGCTGTGTGAGGCATAATAATGTTTGACTTTGATCTTTCAGATGAGCTCAGGCTAAAAATAAGAAGGCTGTTAAAAAAAGACAAAAAAAAGGCAGAAATAATAAATAAAAAGATCAAGGAGATAATAAATAATGATAAATATGCTGTTAACAGATACAAAAACCTTAGATACAACTTAAAGCAGTTTAAAAGAGTCCAGATAGATAAACATTTTGTACTGACATTTAAAGTAGATGCAGAAAAAAATTTTATTCTGTTTGAGGATTTTGATCATCATGATAATATTTATTAATAATTTAAGCAGGGCATGCATCGGGACAACAAACCAGGCAAAGCCACAAGAGTAATACTCCCGCCCGCCCAACCCAATTACTCAACAGGCAATCACGGCAACGACCATAGCTAACAACCAAAAACCACCAACATCTCCAACGACTACTGCTAACCACTCAATCCAGGGTCATAAACACCTGCCAGATCCTGCTGGCAATATCTGTCAGCCAACCCCCTGCCAACCAAACACCACCATAAAAATATCCATCAGGCACAACCCTAGCAATATTCGTCAGATACCTGCCAAACTTTTTAGCAATATTCGTCAGGTTTCACCACACAAATCCAGCAATATCCGTCAGGTATCTACTAATTCTTTCAGCAATATTCGTCAGGTTTCACCACACAACGCCAGCAATATCCCTCACATATCTTCTAAACATTCTGAAAAATCTTCAGATTTTTTTGGCGTATTCTTATTAATCAGTATTTCTGGATGTCACTATGAAAACAAACTCTCTCCATTGCCCTTTTTGTAATTCCTTTCAAATACAAAAATCTAAAAAACTTTACCGGTTAGATTAAGTATATATGTTTAAAGAAATAGCGGGGAAAGGATTTGAACCTTTGACCTATGGGTTATGGGCCCATCGGGCACTCCTGACTGCCCCACCCCGCTACAGTAGAAGGGTTTTTATGCTTGTTTATAAGTTTTTTGTAAATCATAAAAATCCGCTGAAAGTGTCCTAGCTATATACTAAAGTGCATGGTTTGTTCAGACACTTTCTTTTACAAGCTGATTTTTAGGACACAAGGAAAACTTAATTTTCCGGTGTGCCAAAAATGCAGAGCATTTTTTAGCATGCCAGAAATGCTCATCCGCACACTAAAGTGTATGGTTTTCGCAAGCATTTCTGTGCATAAGTTATTAAACATAAAAAGTTTGTAATTTCATCAGAAAATTTAAACCAGGCTAAAAAAAGTATCAACTCAAGAATAGAAAAATATTAATATGTAAGAAATAAAAAAATAAAAAGGTATATATAACCCTAAAAAACAAAAGATTTATATATTAGTATACATATTTGATATAATTAAGTTAAAAGAGGTATATGTAAAAAATGGTCAAAGACATTTCAAAAGCAACAATCACTGTTTTGCTTGTTCTTACAATTATTGTTTCAATAATAGGCACATGGACAGTGCTGGAATCTATTAGTGTGAAGGAAGCAACTCCTCTTCCTGCTGAAAAAACAGCTGGAGCAGCAGAAGGCAATGTCAGATTTACTATAGAAGAAAAATCAGAACCAGTAAAAACAAGCGCAAATATCAGGTTAGAAATAAAATAAGGAGGATAAAAAATGGACGAGATATCAAACAAAACATTGGCAATCTTGCTGATAGGGGCAATAGTTATTTCATTAGGAGGAACATTAATTAGTTTAAACAGGCTGGCTGGGATAAGAATCCCAATAATAACAGGTCTTGCAACTGACACAGCTGCTGTAGGGCTTGAGATAGGAGGGTTGGCACAAGTTAATTGGACAACAGCTTCTATTGCCTGGGCCACAGGTTCAGTTGTAGCTGGTAAGGCTAGTTGTAGATTAGATAGTTATAGTGACCCCATAGATACAACAAACTGCTCAGGCTTTACTGCACAAGAAGCTGGTCTTGTTCTGGAAAATACTGGAAACAAGAATGTATCAATTAACATAAGCTGCGGAAAAAATGCATCTAGTTTTATTGGAGATGGTTCAGAGGTTAATGCAGTTTATCAATGGAATGTAAGTAATCTGGAAACAGATTCGTGTGGTACTGACTCTTTGGAACTAACATCAGCTTGGCAGACAGCCTCAACAACCCATATAGCAGTATGCAACAGCACAGATGGTGGATTCCGTTTTGAGGATAATAAAGACAGATTGAAGTTTGATGTAATGGTTGTGATTCCAAGTGATACACCATCAGGAGGTAAGTCAGATTCAATCACTGCAACAGCCACAAGCTTAAGTTAAAACAATATTTTCTATTTTTTTAATACTCTTTATTTTGAGAATGCATGATGACAATTAAACCAAAAAGAACAATACAATTCATTTCTCTGATAGTTTTTGCTTTTATTCTTCTTAAACCAATATATGCAGTAGGGATATATTTCCCATCAGACAAAGAAATAAATTTTGAGCCAGGTCTTGAAAAAACACTTAATTTTGCAGTTACATCATCTAATCTTGATGTTAGGCTTTCTGTTTCTGGCTATTTGTCAGAGTATGTAACACTTAGCAAAACATTTATCAAGTCTGACAGCACTGACAGGGCATTTAACGCCATAATTAAATTGCCAAAAAAGGTTGAAAAGCCAGGGCACCATAAGGTTTGGATTATAGGAGAAGAGGTTATTGATGAATCAAAAGCAGGGGGTGCTGTAGGAACTTCCTCAAATGTTATGGTTTATATTCTTATACATGTTCTTAATTCTGGGAAATATGTTGATATGAGCCTTAATGCACCAAACACTAATCTTAATGAGCCAGTTAATTTTGCTGTTAATGTAAAAAGCTTTGGATTAGAAGATATAAACAGCATAAAAGCAGCAATAGATGTTTATAACCCAAAAAATGAAAAGCTTGCCACAGTTTATACAGATGAAAAACCATTGAAATCCAATACAGAGGAAACATTGTATGCACAGCTTAGTACAATAGGATACCCATCAGGAACATACAGGGTTGTTGCAGAATTAAATTATGATGGCAAAACAAAAAAAGATGAAAAGAATTTTAGGATAGGAAAGCTCAATATCAAAATAATTAATTACACAAAAGAGTTTGAGAAAGATAAAATAAATAAATTTGATGTTGAAATAGAAAGTGACTGGGGCAACAAGATAGAAAATGTTTATGGAAAGATAAAGATAAATAATGAAATCATCAAAACACCTAACATAGATTTGGCTCCTTGGGAGAGAAAAACAATAACAACGTATTGGGACACTAATAATATTGAAATTGGTTTTTATGATGCTGAGATAACTGTTTATTATGGGGATCGGACAACAGTAGAAACAGGTAAGGTTAATGTTATTGAGAAAAAAGGGGCATTGGTTGAAAAGCCAGGAGCAATAACAATAAGCCTTAGCACAACAACAATATTAGTACTAATTATTATCCTGCTTATTATTATTGATGTTATTTGGATAGCTAAAAAAAGAAAGAGTGAAAAAAACAAAAGGAAAAAAAGAACAAAATAAGAATTAAGAAAAAGAAAAAAACAAAAAAAGTAAAAAATTAAATCAAAGAAAGAAGTGATTATAGTGAAAAAAAGTCATCTTTTTATCTTATTGCTTGTTATTGCACTAATAAGCATAACAGCAACAAATCTTTTCTACTCGTTTTATATAATAGCAGATGTAAGAGAATTCAATATGAGCCTTATAGTGGGTGACCATGCTGGGTTTGATGTAGATACTGAAAGGTTAGCCTTTGGAATGGTTAGTCCTGGAGGTAATTCCTGTATAAGATTTATTGAGTTATCAAATAAAAAAGATTATCCATTAAAGGTTTATATTAATTTTTACGGCAACTTTGCAGATTGGGTCTCTGTACCAGAAAATTACTTTGTTCTCCAACCAGGTGAGGAAAAGAAGCTGTCATTCTCAGCCTCTGCTCCAAGAGATGCAGCCTACGGCAACTATACCGGCAAGGCAAGTTTTGTTTTTAAGAGAATATAGGTTTTTTGTTAAATAGTATAACTACTGATTAGATCCTCTATTAGTTGATAATCAACAACAAAAGATTTATATATGAGTTATGTTGATAATAAACAATAGATGTTTTCAGAAATCAGGAAAGAGATAAAGCAACTAAAGGAGATCTGCAGGGAAAAAGAGGTTATTGATATAGTTCTATCAGGATATGATAAAAAAGAAAAAACTAGCAAGATTGGTTTGGTGATAATCTTTAAGGATAATAACAGTCATGCTAAAAATATTCTTCTTAAAGTAAATGAAATTTTTAATAAAAAGCAAGTAAGGGCTAATATTAATTCTTTGCTGGCTGATGATTTATTTAAAGATTCTCTTTACTTAAGATTGATTCAAAACGGATTCAGCATAAAAAATAATAAGCTCATCAGTAAAACACTTGATGTAGAAACCCTTGTCTTATTAACGTATGACCTGAAAACACTTGACCATTCTAAAAAAACCCTTTTTGGTTATGCACTCAAGGGAAGGAAAGGCCAGAAAGGCTTCCTGGATTCATTAAATGGAAATGCTGTTGGAAGAAACAATGTTCTGATTCCAATAAACAAGCTGAATGAGCTAAAAGAGTTTCTGAAAACATGGCAGGTCAAATATTCTATTCAAGAATTTATGAGAATAAATGAAAAATAATAAAATAAAAAAGGAAAGAGAAAATGGCTGGGGAGAAATAAAGAGCAAAAAGCATCTCTCAAATAATATAATTGCTTTGTTAGTAATATTATTCATGTTGATATCTATGTTGTTTAACTGGATTATCTATGAAAATATATTCGTACCACTTAAAATAACAGGTAAGGCTTCAGCATCAGTTAGTCTTTGTATAGGAGGACCACCACCATATGTAACAGTTATTTATCCAGATGGGGGGGAAATTGTAAATGGAACAATAGATGTGAATGCAACTGCAACATCCGCAGATGAAGATGAGGATATTGACGTATCTTTTTACTATGCAGGTTTTTCAAACTTGATTGGAACTGATACAGATGAGAATGACATTTATTATAATCATAGTTGGAACACCATTACTGCAGATGAGGGAAACTGTATTTACAAAATATTTGCTATAGCATATAGCAACAAATCTGTGTGTGGAGGTGTTTCCGGAAGTGATGTCTCTGATTCTTATTTCTCAATCAATAACATTGATGTTGAGCCAACATGGGATAACTTTAAGAACAATTTAACCACAAATTTTTCAGAGTTGGAGAATCCCTTAACATTAGGAGACTGGACAGCAATAACCAATGCAACAATTGGGATTCATGAAGCAGGCTTGATAAACTTTTCTGGTCAAATAGTTAATTTTGACAATGCAGATCTTGATTCAAATATCAGTATATCACACAATTATTTAAGTCTTAATGCATCCCTTGGTGCACTGCCATGCTTAAATAGGCAAACAATCTTGACATTATATAACTTAAGTTTCATACAGCCAATAGTCTTAGCAGATGGTGAAAATTGCTCAAGTTCTCAATGCACAATAATAGATTATTCCAATGGAAATTTAATATTCAGTGTAACAAATTTCTTATATACATATTCTGCTGCTGAAAATGCAACCTTAAGGTTAAATATATGGGACCAAACAGATAGTACTACAAAATATGTAAACCAGGATGTAGTATTTTTTGCCAATCTTAGTGATAGTGCTTATAATAATCCTATTAATGGAACATCAGTATATTGCAACATCAGATTTAACCTGACAGGAAGTTATAATGAGCCAGTTGATATGAGCTTTAACCATAGCTCTTTGCTATATAAATACACTAACTCTTTCAGCTCACCAGGAACATTTAGTTACCTTGTTTTCTGCAATGACTCTTATTATAATCTTGGAACCATAAGCAAGACAGATAATTTCACAATAACCAACAGGGCTCCTGTGTTAATATCAACTATGCCTAATGAGACATGGAACGAAGACACAATACTTACTGGCCGTGACCTGGATGATTACTTTATAGAGCCTGATGGAGAAACATTAACATATACCAGTACAGGAGTCACAAACATTGATGTTTCAATAGATAATATAACACATGTTGTTACATATACCCCCCAAGGAAATTTCTATGGCGACAGGACAGTAAAGTTTTATGCCTATGATCCTCATAATGCAAGGGCAGATAGCAACATAGTTTATCTATCTGTAATAGATGTTCCAGAACCAGTTTCCACGCCAGCTGCTGCTGGAGGAGGTGGAGGCGGAACAAGAATAATCTGCGAGGAATTATGGGAATGCAGTGCCTGGGGAGCATGCCTTCCATCAGGAATACAGACAAGAACATGCATAGACCTTGCAGACTGCGGAACAGAATTCAGGAAGCCATTTGAGAGCATGGACTGTGAGTATGTAGGAACATGTTCTGACCTTATAAAGAACTGCCATGACGGCTTATGTGAAGAAGGGGTTGACTGCGGTGGTCCATGTCCTCCATGCCCAACATGCTTTGACGGCATACAAAACCAGGGAGAAGAAGGAATTGACTGCGGGGGTCCATGCAAGCCATGCCCAACATGCTTTGACGGCATACAAAACCAGGGAGAAGAAGGAATTGACTGCGGGGGGCCTTGCCCTGCATGCCCAAGCTGCTCTGATAGAATAAAAAACTGTCATGATGGATTATGCGAAGAAGGGATTGATTGTGGTGGTCCATGTCCTGCATGCAAGGAAGTAGAAATACCAGCTGTTGTTAAAAAAGCTATATGGCCTACCATTTTGTTGCTAGGTATGCTTGTTTCAGCAATAATACTTGTTATAGTAAGATTCCACAAATACTACCAACCATTTATTGCAAAACTTTTAATGAAATTCATGCCTTTAATTGCATTATTTAAGAAAAAGATTGTGCCAGAGGAATTAAAAGAAAGGGAATCGATATTATCAAGATTAGACAAACTTGAAAAAAGTATTGATAAAAAAAGCATAGAGGAGCTTTCAAGGGACCTTGTCAGAATAGTCAGGGATTTCCTGAGTGACTTGCTAAAGATAGAATATGAGTTCACATATGAAGAATTCTGCAAAGAGATAGAAAAGCATAAAATTTCAATTCCATTAAGAATAATACTTATAACTTTTTTCAAAAAAATATCTGAAATAAGCTACAAAGGCTATAAGATAACAAAGCCAGAGTTAAGAGAACTAATTAATGAAGCAAAAATTATAATCAAGCTTGGCTCAGAAGAATATCTGGAAGGGAAAACAGAAGAAGAAGAATTTAAGAAAAAGGGATTAAAAGAAAAACAAAAGATTAAGAAAGAATCCAAGTTAATGCTGGAAATATACAAGGATTTAATTAAAGCAAAAAGATCCATAAAAGAATTAGATATTGATTCTGCCAAACTTGCTTATATTAGGATAAAAGAGCTTTATGAAGAGCTGCCTGTTAAGGATAAAAGAAAAATCTATAAAAAAATTGTCTGGTTGTACAATAATATAAAAGAAAGGGGGCTGGATAAGGTTAAAATAAATTAAAGAATGAAAAAAGCAAAAAAAGAGATAAACAAGGAGCAGTTAAAGGCTATAGCACTTATGTTCTTAGTAATTAGTATGATATATTCAATTGCCCTGATAAATGAGAAAGGATTTGATCCTTTTGTTCAGGAGATTAGCAAAAGCACAACCAACCTTGCTAACTTTTTCTTAAAACCAAGCATAACTGGCTTTGCTACAATCCTTGCTAACAGCCAACCATCTTTTGACCCAAGCCCTCCTGATTATAATCTTACAGAAGACGAGCTTTTTTGGGTTCAGTTAAATGCAACTGATCCTGATAATGATAGTATAAAATTTACAGACAACTCAGGCTCTCCAGAGGCTTATTGGTCTGTATTTAGTATGAATGGTACTGGCTTTATCTCTTTCACGCCAACAAACGATGATGTTGGCAATCATAGCATAGGAATTAGTATTGAGGATGGAACAAATGACCCTGTAACAGAGAATGTTGTTTTCACTGTGAATAATACTAATGACCCTCCACAGATAATGAACTGGACACCAGTAAGCTTGACACCGGGAACAATAGAAAACGATTCCATTGGTTTTTCATTTGAGTATAATGCAACAGACCCTGATATTCGCTATGGAGATATTTTAACAGCAAGATGGATTGTTGATGGGGTTGTTAATTCAACAACAGTTAATGAAACCTCTGGCTCATGGAATCTTACTACTGGATTTTGCGAACCCAGTAATAGAAATATAACCCTTGAAGTAAGTGACTTAGAAAATGAAACAGCCAGTATAACATGGAATTTAACTATAACTAATGTCAACAGGGAACCTGTCTGGAATGCAATCATCAACAATATAACATGGGAAGAGGATAAGGACTTAACAAATAACATAAGCCTGGATGATTATTTTTATGACCCTGATTATAGTGAGTGTGGTGACAACCCAAACTTTTCATCAACAGGCAGCACAAATATAACAATAACCATAGGCTCAGCAACACCCCATTATGTAAGTTTTAGCCCTGACTCAAACTGGTTTGGTACTGAAGAGGTATTTTTTACAATAGATGATGGGTATAATACCTCAAATAGCAATAATCTGACATTAAATGTTACTAATGTTCAGGACCCACCAATAATAGAATCAATACCAGACCAAGAGGCATATGCTTATGTCTTGTTTAGCTATCAGGTAATTGCATCTGATCCAGACAATGATACATTAACATATTATGATAATACAACTTTGTTTAACATTAGCTCAGCAACAGGTCTTATTAATTTCACGCCAATAGAAGATAATATTGGAAATTACACAATAAATATAATAGCAGGTGATGGAACAGACAATGCATCTACCTTAATGAATCTCTCAATTCTTAATAATACTGCTCCTGTAATTGACTCAATAGATAACCAGACTGCAACAGAGGGTACTGCTTTCAGCCTAACAGCAACCGGCTCTGATGCTGATAGTGACAGCCTTACATTCTCAAGCAACTATAGCAGGATGCTAACTCCTGTCTGGAGCAACGCAACAGCTGCAAGATTCAGCTTTACTCCTGTTGATGAAGATAATGGAAATCATACAATTCTTGTTACAGTAAATGATACAAGAGGTGCAACAGACTCAACAACATTTGTGCTTCAAGTAGTGGATATTAATAACCCCCCTGTTTTAGACCCAATAGGAAACAGGACAGCAAAAATCAACCACACATTCAGTTTACAGGTCAATGCAACAGATGATGACTCTGGTGATAACTTAACATTTAGCGATAATACTAGCTTATTTAATATAACTTGGTTGACCTTGTTAACAAGTCTGATTGAATTTACTCCAGATGATGGTGATGAAGGAAATCATTCTGTTAATATTTCTGTAACAGATGATGCCCCTAATCCAGAAACAGATTATGAGGTAGTTATATTTGAGGTAACTCCCAATAGAGCTCCTGTGATTGACCCAATAGGTAACCAAACTGCAACAGAAGATTCAGAGTTCAATCTAACAATAACTGCATCTGACCTTGATGGAGACCCATTAGTTTTTAGTGATAACACAACACTATTTGATATTGATTCTTCAACAGGGCTTATCAGCTTTACACCAAATGCAAGCCATGTTGGTATTTACCAGATACAAATCAATGCAACAGATGATGACAATGCAACAGATTCAGCAAACTTCTGGCTGAATATCAGCTGGGTAAATGATGCTCCTTATTTTGATCCTCCTTTGGAAAACCAGACAGCAACAGAGGGAACACTGTTTTATTATAATATTAATGCAACAGACGAGGAGGATGACACATTAACATTCAGCAACAATAATACTGGGTTGTTCACTATTGACTCAAATACAGGGGTTATTTCATTTACACCAACAAATGATGATGTTGGGAATCATTCAATAAACATTTCAGTAACTGATAATAATAGCATAACAAGCTCTGTTATAATACTAGCAATATTAAACATTAACAATGCCCCAAATATAACCTCATACACACCAGTTAACTTAACACCAAACACTGCAGAGAACTCGTCATTACAGTTTAATGTAACAGCAGAAGATGATGATTTAATTCATGGGGATAGTTTAGCATATACATGGTATTTAGATTCTGTTAACCAGTCATCAAACCAGTCATGGCTTTATGAGCCTGACTTCACAGCAGCTGGGCAGCATAACATAACAGCAATAGTTTCTGATAGCTCTAATGAAACAGACAGCGTAACATGGAATGTTAGTGTCAGCAATACAAACAGGCTTCCAAGGTTTGGGATAAATACACAAACAACTGAAGCAGATTTCAGCTCTGGAACAAACAGCAACACAAACACAACAGCACAGAGTGGAGATATAATACTCAACAAGCAGAATTCAACTGATTATTATTCACAAGGCACATTTACATCATCAGCAATAAATCTTATAGCTAGTGATAACATGAACATAACTTATATTAATTTTAGCACAACAATGCCTAATAACACAAACATAACACTACAAACAAGAACATCAGCAACAGAAGCTGGCTTAACTAATGCAAATTGGAGTTCTGTATATATTAATAACTCTTTGGTTGAATCTGAGGATTATCAGTATATACAATATAGGGCAAATCTTTCCACAACAAACACTCTTGTAACACCAACCCTGCATGATATAACAATTAGTTATATTATATCTGATTTCACAGGCAATGAAAACACAATATATGTCAATTGGATTGACTTAGATAATTACTTCAATGATTCTGATGCAGATGACACAATAACATATGGTACCAGTGGAAACACATATATAGATATATCAATAGGAAATACGAGCCATAAGGTTACACTCACGCCAGCAAGTGACTGGTATGGCTCAGAAACAGTATTCTTTACAATGAATGACAGCTATAACACAACAAGAAGCAATAACATAACTTTGACATTTGTGGAATATGAGGGAATAACCCCTGGTCCAACAATTGTTTATAGTGGTGGCGGAGGAGGAGGATCATCAACAACAATAATCAAGACAAAAAAAGTGGAAGTAGAAAAACTCTATTCTTTTAAACTGATAGTGCCTCAAACAATGACAATGTACCAAAATAATACAGTGATTACACCAATAAAACTAAACAATTATGGAGAAATCCCTCTAAAAGAGGTGAGGTTAACTGCAGATGTCAATAGCAGTGCTATCAAGCTAAGGTTTACAAAGGATTATTTTGCAGCAATAGAAAAAAAGAGCTCTGTTGAAACAAGCCTTATCATAGAATCATATACTGCCCTTGGTTCTTATGAAATAGTTGTGTTTGCAGATGTAAAAGACCCTGCATTTAATGACTCTGCTAAGTTCTTCATGAGCTCAATAGAGCTTGGCCAATGGAGCAAAAATGAGTTTGACACAAAAATAGCATTCACAAGGGATTTGCTTGAGGAAAATCCAGAATGCCTTGAACTAAATGAGCAGCTTATATATGCACAAAATTTAATAGCAAAATCTGATTACAAAAGGGCACAGTTATTAATACAATCAATTGTTGATGCCTGCAGATACTTAATAACCACAAAAGAGCCAATAATAGAAGAACCAACCAGTGAGAAAACTATTGGAGAAAGAACAAGGATTATTGCAATAGGTATAGGAATATTGTTTATTTTAATATTGCTTCTTTATTTAATGGCCCATAAAGGGCCAGGGAGAAAACACAGAAAAGGGTATTAATATTTATCAGAAGAAACAAGCTCTTTATACAAAAGCAGGATATCATCATAAACCTCTTTTTTCTCATCAATGCTTAGCTGGTTGTATTTTTCTTTAATCTTCACATACAGCTGCCTGCTCTTTTGGATTTCATTATTGTTAAGCATGTCCAATGCCCTGATAAGCATATCATGCACCTGCTCTAGTTTATTTTTGCCAAGAGTTATTTTAAGTTTTGGCAATATATGTTTTATTAAGATTAATAAAGCATTTTGTTTTTTCCTATCTTTTTTCTTTTGTATTGCCGGTTTCTTAATCCTAAGGAAGATTAATATTTTATTAATTCCTGTCTTTTCATGCTTTTGTTCATTAAAGGTCAGTTTCTCAAATAATTTTAAAAACTCATTTAATAATTTCTTTAGTTCTGACTCAGGCAATTTTTTATCGCTATAATCAACAGCAGATAACTTTTTTAAGAAAAAAAGAATTTTTTCTTTCAAATTTTTGTCTATTCTTTTTCTTTCCAGTTCATTGCTTAATTCCTCAAATGTGAATTCATACTTTATTTTAAATAACTCGGCAAAAAAAAGCTTCACAACATGGAAAAATTGTATAAAATTATCATCCTTGTTTTTTTTAGAAAAATGTTTATTGAATGATTGTATCCTTTTAAGAGTATTATCTTTCACCACCTTGATTCTGTCAGGCTTTTTCTTTTTAATTTTAAAAAGAGTTAAATGCATCTTAATTTTGAATTATTAAATATTCATATATAAATCTATCGTGTAATCTTTTACTCTTATCAAGTAGGATAACAAAATATAAATATTAGGAATTGCTCGATTAATGCATGGATGATAAAAAATTTGCTGAAAATGTAATTAAAGACCAGAAAATTCTTAATGAAATAAAGAAAGAAATTTCAAATGCAGTTATCGGCCAAGAAAAGGTAATTAATGGGTTCTTAAGGGCTTTGCTATCAGATGGCAATGTGCTTGTAGAAGGTGTTCCGGGCCTTGCTAAAACCCTTATTGTAAGGGCTTTATCCCGTGTTATGGGTTGTGGCTTCAGCAGGATACAATTCACACCAGATCTCTTGCCAACAGACATAATAGGCATAACAGCCTATGAAAGGGAAAAAGGTTTTTATGTACTTAAGGGACCAATATTCAGCAATTTTATTCTTGCTGATGAAATAAACAGGGCACCCCCAAAAGTACAGTCTGCTTTGCTTGAGTGTATGCAGGAAAAACAGGTAACAATTGGAAAAGAAACATTTCCTATGCCCTTGCCATTCTTTATTCTTGCAACACAAAATCCCTTGGAGCAGTTAGGTGTTTACCCTTTGCCAGAAGCACAGGTTGATAGGTTCTTATTCAAAATTGACATAGGTTATCCAAACCTTAAAGAGGAACAAATAATACTTAATAATAATATAACAACGAATAAGTTTGAGAATTTCAGCTTAAAACCAAAGGTGTCTGCTGAAAAGATCTTAGAGTTGCAGGATAATGTAAAAAAGATTTACCTTGACAAAAAGATTGAAAAATACATTGTTCAGATAATTGATGCAACACGAAACCCTGATAAATATAAAATTAAACTCGGGCCTTATATAGAATGGGGTGCTTCTCCAAGGGCGTCTATTGGATTGTTTATTGCATCAAAAGCAGAGGCATTAATGCAGGGAAAAACGTTTGTAACACCTCAATATGTAAAAGAGATTGCATATGATGTTCTGAGGCATAGGGTTAGTTTAAATTATGAAGCACAGTCAGAGAATATAAAAGTTGAGGATGTAATCTCAGAGATTCTAGCAAGAGTGCCTGTTCCATAAACTATGTTTAAAAAAAATGGAAGAATTAAAGCTGAACTTAAAGCCACTTATTAAAAGATTAGAGGTATCTACTAAAAAAGGATTCATGGGAATCCTGACAGGCTCTTATAAAAGTATGTTTAAAGGAAAGGGTCTTGATTTTGAGGGATACAGAAGTTATAATGTTAGTGATGACGCTAGCATGATTGACTGGAAAGCAACCTTGAGATCACAGGATTTATTGGTTAAGATTCTTGTAGATGAAAGGAACGTTAATGTTATTTTTTTAGTTGATGTTAGCTCAAGCATGTCTTTTGCATCTGTTGAAAAGTTAAAGAATGAGTATGCAGCAGAGCTTGTTGCTTCAATGAGTTTTGCAGCAATACGGGCAGGTGATTCTGTAGGCTTGGTTATGTTTACTGATAAGATAGTTAAATTATTGCCTCCAACAATGGGCAATAAGCAGTATTTTATGATAATAAAGGCATTATCTGATCCAAAGCTTTATGATGGCAAATTTGATTTTATCAAAATAACAAAGGACTTAATGAATTCTGTTAGAAAAGGGACAATAGTTATTATTGTGTCAGATTTTATCGGGCTTAATAAAGATTGGGAAAAATATTTAATGGCTATATCTGAAAAATTTGAGGTAATTGGAATAATGGTCAGAGATCCAAGAGATTATGAAATACCAGGAGATGTTGGCCAAGTCATTATTTCAGACCCTTTCTCTGAGAAAGAGATTCTAATAGACTCTGCAGCAATAAAAAAGGAATATGAATCCGTTGTTAAGGAACAGGTAAAACATATTAAAGAAACATTTATAAATTCAAAATCAGAATTCTTAGAGTTAAGAACAGACAAGCCTTTTTTGAATGATATAATAAACTTTTTTTTGATGAGGCATAAAAGAAAAAAATGATAACCTTAATATTTACTAATCCAGTTTATTTGTGGCTTTTGGTAAGCATCCCCCTTCTTATTTTAACTCATTTTTTTGTTTTGGGGTATCTTAAGAAAAGGGCTGTGAAATTTGCTAATTTTGAAGCTATAAAAAGGGTTACTGGAGCTAAGTTTGATTTGAAAAATGTTAAAACAATATCAAAAAATAGATTTTTATTGCTTATAAGAATAATTGTTTTATTATTTCTTATATTTTCAATATCTGGCCCTGTCCTTTGGTACAGCGGCCAGGGCAGTGAGTTTGATTTTGTGATTGCTATAGATGCTTCAAGTTCAATGTTGGCAGATGATTTCATACCATACAGGCTTGATGCTGCAAGACGGGCATCTT
>Ga0268276_1002238_pt1 | contig 16914 bp, 8 predicted proteins | sample saktaG_4_FD_190145 | JGI IMG/M metagenome (GOLD analysis project Ga0268276, IMG submission 190145) | Saline water microbial communities from Sakinaw Lake, British Columbia, Canada - sak_2010_1_5_45m | ecosystem: Environmental > Aquatic > Non-marine Saline and Alkaline > Saline ...
TCCAAGATTTCTCCGATTCTAATCAGATTAGATATCAGTCTCTCACCTTCTAATCTGATTAGGCTCCAAGATTTCTCCGATTCTAATCAGATTAGATATTAGTCTATTCTTCCCTTTGTCGACGGCACGCCTTTGCGGCGAACGTCAATTTGAGTCGCATCGTCCATGGCTATGCCGAACGCTTTAAATACCGCCTCCAGGACATGGTGCACGTCTTCACCCGAATATATCTCTACGTGGAGATTAATATTCGCGCTCTTTGCGAAAGCGTCCATAAAGTCCTTGCCGTCATCGAGGGAATACTTCTCTTCCTTAGGTATCGTCTGGTTATATGAAGGCATCTTCCACAGATATGCGTACCTTCCTCCTATATCTACCATCACCTTGGCCGCCGCCATATCCATCGGCACCTCTTTCGACCCATATCTTTTTATGCCCTTACAATCTCTAAGCGCGTCTTTGAACGCCCTACCCAGACAAATAGCTATGTCCTCGTTTGTATGATGTATATCGACCTTTAAATCTCCCTTTGCTTTTAAGGTCAAATCAAATAACCCATGAAAAGCAAAAAGCGTTAACATGTGATCCAAAAAACCTACCCCTGTATTAATATCGGTCTTGCCACTACCATCCATGACAAGCTTGCCTGTGATTTTAGTCTCTGTAGTCTTGCGATCTATGATAGCACACCGCGCCTTCTTGGAAGATTTTGAAATCTTTGTTTTTTTCATTAGTATTTACTCCTTTTTTAGCCTACAGCTTAAAGCTTACAGCTCTATTCAAACCTCACTTTAACCGAATCCAGATGCTTCTTCAGTCCCTCGATCTCGGCGATCTTCTCAAGTGGACCGCGGATCTCTTCCAGGGCGCTCTTCGTATACGACAATATATGCGAGCATTTATAGAAGTCCTGCACACCCAGGCCGGAGAAGAACCGCGCACTCCCGCCCGTCGGAAGGACATGGCTCGGCCCTGCGACATAGTCCCCGACCGCGACCGGCGTGTAAGGCCCCAGGAATATCGCGCCCGCATTCACTATTTTTTTGGCTATCTTCCTGGGATCCTTGGTCAGTATCTGCAGGTGCTCGGCCGCCAACCTATTCGCGACATCGGCCGCCTCATCCATATTCTTCACCAGTATTATGTATCCTTTAAAATCCTCTTTCTTTAGAATCTTGACTATCCTCTTGGAATTAGTTACCAGTATCGATAATCCCATAAAATGCTCGCCCTGGGCTTCAAGGTCCGCTTTTATATAACTTATATTGGACGACTGGTTCGCTATTATCACTACTTCCGTAGGTCCGGCAAGCATATCTATGTCGCAGAAACCGAATACCTGCCGCTTGGCCTCGGTGACATAAGAGTTGCCGGGGCCTACTATCTTATCGACCCTCGGTATCGTCTTTGTCCCGAAAGCAAGAGACGCTATCGCCTGGGCCCCGCCCACCTTATATATCTCGTCCACTTTCAAAAGATTCGCTACAACCAGGATGTAGGGATCTATCGACTTATACTTATTCGGGGGCGTGACGAGCACCACCTTCTTGACGCCCGCCATCTTCGCCGGTATAACCGTCATATATACGCTGGAGACCAAAGGCACCGTGCCGCTCGGCACATAGACACCGACATTCTCTAGCGGCATTATCTTCTCGCCGAGCAATACGCCGTTCGTATCTTTGATATTCCAGGATTTCTTAAGGTGTTTTTTATAGAACTTCGTAACATTATCTATGACGGCCTTTAGAGCCGATATAAACTCCGGCTTTATATCCTGGTACGCGCCCGAGGTCTCGCACTCGGAGACCCTGAGCTCTTTCGGGGTCAGTTTTACCTTATCGAACTTGCGCGTATATTTTATAACCGCGTCATCACCGTAGAGTTTCACATTCTCCACGATCTTTCTTACGCTCTCTGTGACGCGTTTATTGCGTCCGAAATTCCTATCGCATAACTTCTGGAATTGCTTACTGCCGACCCTCACGATCTTCATTGTATCTTCTCCTTGATGACTTTTACTATCTCTTCAAGCGCTTCCGGCAGCCTCTCTTTATCCTTACTTCCGCCTTGAGCGAATTCAGGACGGCCGCCGCCCGAACCGTTCAAAAGATGAGCCAGCTCTTTTGCCAGGTCTCCGGCCTTCATGCCTCTTTTGACCAGATCATCCGTTAATGAAACCGTAAACGACGCCTTCTCGCCATCACTGAACGCGAGGATGGTAAGCGCCGAGGGCGTCTTGGATCTTATCTTGTCGCTCAATGCCCTCAAGCCGTCCATACCAAGGTTATCGATCATGGCCGCTAAAACTTTGGTCTTGCCGAATGTCTGAGCCTTGGCGATCAAGAGATCTATCTTCGCTATCTCCTCACTGAGCCTGGCGGAGGCTATTCTTTTCTTCTCGTCTTTCTCGGCCTCCGATTCCAGCCTCTTCTTTTCGATCTGGGCCTGCCTCTCTACCCACTCTCTTGCGGCCTCATCCGTCATAGCCTCGATCCTCCGTATCCCGGAAGCTATCGAACCTTCGCTCGTTATCTTGAAAAATCCTATATCTTTCGTATTGTCGACATGCGTTCCGCCGCACAGTTCCTTCGAAACATCTCCTATGGAAACGACGCGCACTTTATCAGAATATTTCTCGCCGAAAAGGGCCGTCGCCCCTTCCTTCTTGGCGGCCTCAAGGCTCATTATCTCTTTCTTGACCGCCCTGGCGTTCTTTATATCCATGTTCACCATCTCTTCTATCCGCGCTATCTCTCTCGGCTGGGTCTTCTTGATGTGCGTGAAATCAAACCTCAGATGATCCTGGTCGACCAGCGACCCCGTCTGATGGACGTGCTCTCCCAGGACTTTTCTTAAAGCCGCCTGGAGCAGGTGCGTAGCCGTATGGTTGCGCATGATCTTACGGCGAACGTCCTCATCTATAGAGACTTTGGCCACTTCACCTTTTTCGATCCTGCCGCGTAGTGCCTTACCTATGTGAACTATAGTCTGGCCGATCCTCTTGGCATCGACCACTTCCACGGTACCAGACTTTGTCTCTATCTTGCCCCAATCGCCCGCCTGGCCGCCGGACTCTCCGTAAAATGGGGTCTTATCCAGTATTATCTCGCCATCTTCGAGAACCGCCAGAACTAAAGCCTCGGCATGCGCCTTCTCGTATCCCAAAAATTCGGTGCTCAGCCCGAGCGCTTCGATCCTTTTTGCGAAGCTCTCGGTGAATATCTCGCTCTTGATCTTGGTCTTTGACCTCGACCGCTCTCTCTGGTTTTCGAGCAGCCCCTCGAAGAGTCTCTTATCTATCTTTATATGAAAATTTCGGGCCGTCTCTTCGAGCATATCATACGGCATCCCGTAAGTATCATAAAAATCAAACGCCTTTTTGGCGATCATGGCCGGGTCTTTCTCCTTCGACAGCTCCTCGAAAGCGGCCTCGACTTTCGGCAGCTGTACCGCCAGAACGCTCAAGAAATTCTCCTCTTCCCTCTTTACGACCTGCGCTATATCGTCCCTGCGCTCCTTTATCTCAGGATACTGAGCGCTCATGACTTCTGCGATCACGCTCACGAGCTTGTAAAGGAACGGCTCTTTTATACCTATATCTTTCGCATGCGTCATCGAACGGCGTATCAATTTTCTTACGACATACCCTCTCTCTTCGTTCGAAGGCATGACTCCGTCGGCGATGCAGAAGGTTACTGCGCGCGTATGGTCCGCGATCGCGTTCACACTCGCGGCCTTGGCGCTCTGATCTTTTGACGCTCGCCTGATCTCTTCAACTATCGGCACGAAGATATCTATCTCAAAATTCGTCTTTACTCCCTGCATAACGGCCGCTATGCGCTCTAAACCCATGCCGGTATCTATATTCTTGCTGGGAAGCGGCTTCAATTTTCCGTCGGGCTGCCGGTCAAATTGGGTGAAGACCAGGTTCCATACTTCCACGAACCTGCCGCAGTCGCACTCAGGACTGCAATCCGGTTTACCGCAGCCGACATCCTTACCGTAATCATAAAATATCTCGGAACACGGCCCGCAGGGGCCGTTGGGTCCTTTCGTAGGGGCTTCGGACGGCCAGAAATTATCCTTCTCCCCGAATTTTACTATCCTGTCACCTGAAATCCTTACAACATCCTTCCATATTCCGTAAGCCTCATCATCGTCCTTATAGACCGACGCCCACAGCTTAGCCGGACTTATCTTTAACGTCACGGTAAAGAACTCCCATCCCCAGAGAATAGCTTCCTTTTTGAAATAATCGCCGAATGAAAAATTGCCGAGCATCTCGAAGAATGTATGATGGCGCGGTGTTTGGCCCACGTATTCGAGATCCCCGGTCCGCAGACACTTTTGGCTCGATGCGGCGCGTTTGTAAGTGATATTGCGCCCGAGGAACTTCTCCTTGAACTGGTTCATTCCTGCGCCCGTAAAGAGAAGCGACGGATCGTCCTTCGGCACGAGCGAATCGCTCGGCACGATCTCGTGGCCCTTCGACTTAAAGAAGTCGAAATATGCCTGTCTAATAGCATCGGTCTTCATCATACTAAATTCTCTATAACTCTCCTGATATTATCGTACTTAAATCCGCGGCGCAGCATGAAGTCGTATATACGCTTCGTCGCCTTGCGGCGATCGAGCTTCTTAAGCCGTTCGAACCGGTCCTTTGCCATGCTCAAGGCAACTTCGTATTCGTCGTATTTTTCGGCCTTTTCGGCTAAAACGGCCTCTATGATACCGTCGCTTATGCCATTTCTTTTAAGCTCATGCTTCAACACGACATCGCCCGCCGGGTTCATGTGCATCCGCGATTCTACCCAAAACCGGGCAAACTTCTCATCATTAAGATCGCCTGTCCGCTCAAGGTTCGCGACCACATCCTCTATGACGCCAGGCGCATAACCCTTGAGCTTCAGGCGGTTTCTTATCTCGTAAACGCTGCGCGGCCTCTGCCTCAAGAGCGCATAGGCGTTATTGCGCGCCCGCGTCTTCGCTTTTTCGTCCAATTTACTTAAACACTTTCTCTAATATCTCTTTCTCTATCTTCGCCATGATCTTCGGGTTCTCTTTCAAGAATACCCTGGCATTCTCCTTGCCCTGGCCCAGCTTCTCATCGCCGTAAAGCATCCATGAGCCGCTCTTCTTTATGACTTCGGTCGATTCTCCCATGTCGAGCACGCTGCCGGACTTTGAGATGCCCTCGTCGAACATTATGTCGAATTCGGCCTTCCTGAACGGGGCGGCCACTTTGTTCTTCACTATGGACGCTCGTACGCGGTTACCCACGGCCTCCTCGCCCTTCTTCAGCGACGCTATGCGCCTCAAGTCTATTCTCACAGATGAGTAGAACTTTAAAGCGCGTCCGCCCGGGGTCGTCTCCGGGTTACCGAACATAACCCCTATCTTCTCCCTGATCTGGTTTATGAATATAACGCAGGTCTTGGATTTCGATATAGATCCGGAAAGTTTCCTTAAAGCGTGGCTCATCAGGCGGGCCTGAAGCCCGACGTGAGAATCGCCGATATCGCCTTCGATCTCGGCCCTCGGCGTCAGCGCCGCTACCGAATCTATAACTATGACGTCAACGGCATTGGACTTTACCAGGGTTTCCGTTATGTCGAGCGCCTGTTCACCGGTATCCGGCTGAGACATCAACAGGTGATCAAGATTCACGCCGATCTTTTTCGCGTATCCGGCATCGAAGGCATGCTCCGCATCGATGAACGCGGCCTGGCCACCCATCTTCTGGGCATTGGCGATGATGCTTAAGGTAAGCGTCGTCTTTCCGCTCGATTCCGGACCGAATATCTCTATGACCCTGCCGCGCGGCACCCCGCCCACTCCAAGGGCCATATCTATAGCGATCGAACCTGTCGGTATTGTAGGCACATCTACTTTAAAATCCTGTCCCAGCGTCATGATGGCCCCCTTGCCGAACTGCTTTTCTATGTGCTCCAAGGCTGTCTCGAGCGCTTTGGTCTTCTGCTCTTGAGTAAAGTCTTTACGCTCCCTTATCTCCACCCTTACCTCTTCCTTATCTTTTGTTCTGAACTTAGCCATTTCGCCTCTCCTTATTTTAGACTGCCTGCAAAGACCCCATATAGTATAATCATAACATTTGAGTCATTGTATTATACATGCGCACCCTCCTTTCTGTAAAGCGATTTCAGCCTTAAGCCGTAGGTTTTAGGCTTTAAGTTTCTTTTGGAAACAAAATAGCATGCATCCTATCTCATCCGCTATTTTGGATAACCTTTCATAGTCCTCTTTTTTTATGTATTTGAGCTCAAATGATAAAAATGAATGATACTTTGTCTCCTTCAAGGAGCCATCCGCTATGCTCAAAAAATAGGAAAATTCCTTATCTGTCCTCCTTTTATACCTTTCTACTATGTTGGTAGAAACAGAGGCTGCCGACCTTTTTAGCTGTGCGGTTAAACCATATTTCTCGCTTGCCGGTAGCATATTGGTTATTTTATATACCTCCATAACCAGCTCATGGGATTTTTGCCAGACCCTGACATTTTTGAACGTATATGCCATTTTTAGCTTACAGCCTAAAGCTTAAGGCCTACGGCTGCATGTCCCCCTATACTATAAGACGGAATTTACGGCGAAATTATTGCAAGGAAAATCTGACTATTTTTGCCTTAACCGAAAAATATTCTGGGAGTGAAACGCGGATTACGCGGCTTGCTTTATATTGTCTCTTATGAGGTTATTTAATCGGTGGCGTTCTTTGTAGTCTGCTACTTTTGCTGCGGGTAGTGTGAATATTAGTTTTCTTATTAATTCATTAATATCTGTTACGGCTGATAATTCCGAAGGAAGTTCTTTGCCTGTAAGAAAACGGAATGCGTCGCGAAGGCTTTCTATCTTCCCTGAATTAAGCGCTCTCAAGGCCATTATAATACCTTCTACCTGCACAAGGTCAAATTCCATTTCGCTGCACGGCTCGAACGCAAGGGCTTTTACTCCTAAATTGCTTTCGAGGACCGCATTGACAAGCCCTGTATCAGGGCACGCGACGTCAAATTGCACGGTATAACCTTTATATAGTTCTCTTTGTCGCTCCATCAGCACGGTCAATTTTTCAACAAATTTATCCGGCGTTTTAACCGAGAGAGCGACCACTTTCTCGCTATATTCGCTGCCTCTCATATTCTTTTCCAATTGTTTCAGCATGTTCCTCTGCCCTGCCGGCACTATCGAATCCGTAATGATGTGGCAGAGGATCGTCTTATCAGGAATTGTCGGCGTAAGCCTGAGGCTCTCTTCATGTATAGCAGAAGACTCCGCCATCTTCTGCCTCATTGAATAATCAGCTATTTCAGCCACATTGTATGGCGTGCCTAAAACAGAATACGGTGGTTTTATTTCGCCATATGCTGCTGCAAGCAATGGTCGCAGTGGCTGCATGAATGACATCACGTCCGCAATCTTGTGATCAAAATATGTAAGAGTCCATATGTCAGCTTCCGGGCCAATTAACAGGTCTTCCCTATCAGCATCGTTTAGACGATTGCCGTGGTATCGGAGATAGCTTGAATCGTTTTCCGGCATTACTTCACGCAATGTTTTTATACGCTGCATGCTTATAGGTGTTATGGTCATATTTGATGCTTCAGGGATATTGGTTTTTAACGCTTTTAAAACCTCAAGCGATATAGCTGTACAGTAAGGTATTACTATGATGACATTTATATTCTCTCCTGGGAACATTCTGGCAATTGATTGTAAGGTGCCGCTAGTTTCATGGCCGGAATACATTGCATCGTCGAATATAACAAATGTATTTACGCCTTGTTCAATGAAACTATTCATCTTGGCGTAATTATTGGCTGTAACATCTGCAGGGACAAAATAGATGCCACCTGCGGGTTTGGCGGCAATCCTGTCACTTATGAGGTCATAAACCCAGCGCCGCGATGCGCCTGGCGCGCCGTTCCAAAGAACAACATATGGAGTATCTCCAATGGTTTTATTGAAAATGTCGACCGATCTGTCGAGAGCTTCCTTAAATTCTGCAAATGTCACATGGTTCAAATTATCGAGAATGAGTTCCCGTATATGTCTTGTGCGTTCATCGCCGGCTCTATTAAGCCACGCAGCTTTATCTCCTTGTTGTATCTCAGTTAAAATGTTCGGTACCGGTGGCGCAACAGACAGTTTAACCACGCTTGTACCGTTTGCGATTTGCATCGGCAACGTGTCCGCCTTTGCTTCACGTCCCACCGCAGCGGTGGGGATAGTAGTACCACCCGTAGCCTGTTCGTTGCTGTGGACATCCGAAAATTGATAAACTTCCCAAGGTTCTACAAAAGGGCTCCAAAAATCAATTTCCATATTAGCTAGTATCGTCGCGACATTTCTCAGGGCGAATGTCTCCGGTTGTGAAGTACACTCTCTACTGATTAACAAGAATCCTTTATCATCTAGATTGCGTAATATATTCATCCAAAAGTCGCTATCCCTGGATAACTTGCCAGCCATGCCAGGCGTTTGTATATACACAACCCCATATTTACTCGATTCATTTTTGTAGTCACCTATTTTATATATTGCTTCTATTTTATCCTTTTTAAGCACGGCTTTCGCCTCATCTGTTTCTACTTTGATAATCATCTTAAATGTTTTTTCGTCGACTATTCTAATGTCGAACCTTCCGATACTGTATTTCAATGGCTCAAAAAACATGTATAGATCTATAACTATGGCTGAAATGTCTTTGGCATCCGGAATACTTATAGAGGTTTCACTTTGCTCAAAAAGGTCATTAAATACAAACCTGCATGCGTTAGGAAATAGATTTATCAAAGCCACAAGACTAATGCTATCATAACCTGCGCAAGGATAATACACTTCCCCGTCGTAATCATGGAATTTATTTATAAGCGCATTCGCATATTCACCGCCCGAAATAACGTCTCCGCTGCGATAACGAAACTCATCTACCTCCGGTGCACTCGGCGATGATTCATTCGGCGCCGCCCTGCCTGCCTCTGCCGCATCCGCCTCCGCTAAAGAGCTTTCGCCTTTAGCTACGGCGGACAAGTCCGGCGCGGCGGGCGATGCGGCTGGGGTGGCACTTTCTGGGATGGCCCCAGTGGCCTGGCTCGGCGAGCTATTCTTCGGCTGCGGTTCTTGCAAGGCGTCCTGGCCGGTGCTCGCGGCTGCGACCAGCACAGAGGGTACCGAGATAGGCGGCACTTTCGTTGCTTGTACCACGTAATATTTGTATTCGGGGTGATCTTTCTTTATCGCAGTATATAGAGCAGAGTTTCCAAGATAGATATCAACTATTTTGGACGGATCGTCGCTGAACAAAGCGCTAACAATGCTACCTTCAAATCCCGGTATTTTTTGAATCTCTTGCCATACATTTTTATCAACAGCTTCCACTTCAGTGATGACCAGCAGTTTGCCGCCCGGCTTAAGTTTTCGAAAATAGGCAGTAATAAAAGATGACTCGAACAGCCTGGGAGGGATATCCCCAACAAGCTCCCGCGGCATAGCATCCCGCACATTTGCCGGATCAGGAAATATAATTCTGATCTCATTGATAGAATTATCCTTAAAGTTTTCATCTAAAACAATCCCGCCATCACCTTTAATCAGTCGAACATTTTGACCTGCCTCAATCCCCGAATCTTGAGCTTCAATCCCAATAAAATTCCATTCTGGATGTTTTTTAGACTCCGCCTTTAATACTTTACCGTTGCCATATCCAATCTCTACAATTACAGGATGCTCGTTCCTAAAGGTAGCCTGCAAATCAATAGGCTCATCCCCAACTTGAATAAACCGTTTATCAGCCGCATTAGCCTGACCGCCAGGCGCGGGAGTTTCCGCCTTCGCTAAAGAGCTTTCGCCTTTAGCTACGGCGGACAAGTCCGTCGCGGCTAGCGGCAGGCGGATCGCCTGCCCTGAGCTCGGTTCAGATACCAAGGGGAGCCGAAGGGTGAATGTCGTGCCCTTGCCTAGCTCGGACTGGACGGATATTGTGCCACCACAACGATTTTCGACAAGATCCTTTACTATCGCGAGACCAATCCCCCTGCCATTCTCTTTTGTCGTGAAGAAAGGCTCAAATATTTTAGGTAGATTCTCTGCGGATATACCCGTGCCATGATCTTCTACCTGTATCAATACAAATGTAGGGTCATCACTTAACCGTGTCCTTATAGTTATATTATTTTTTCTGTCATCGGATGTTGCCTCTACTGCATTTCTCAATAGATTTCTCATAACCTGGAATAGGGCCACTTCGTCTGTATAGATTGTAATATCGCCTGCACCGAAATCTTTTGTAACGCTTTCAATCAGCCGCTGTTTGACAGCAGGGTAGCATCCCAATAGGTCATTAAGTTTTATATGACGCTTTTCTCTCTTAGCCTTGCCGACATAATATCCTGAATACAACTTTATCACTCTGGCAACAGTGGATAGTTCACCTAGCATCTCTTCTCTATTCCGCTTTTGCCTTAAGCTTTCAAACTCTATAGGCACTTTGCCGCGTATGTTAGTTTTTAAACTCTCTATCTGTTCATCTGAGAATTGGTAGTATAGGTCTTCAAGCAATCTGTTTATATCCACCTTGTCGCGATCGTAAACTAATGTTTTGCATAGTCCCTCATATTTATCAAATATCCCCTTCTCTACACCGGCATCCTCAAAATGCCTTGTAGTACCCCGAAACCAATTCATAAAGCCCCGCAATTCATGCAATGCCATATCATCAATGCTTTGTGGATCAAGCTGGCTCGATTCCGCAAGCTGATCAGTGGATTCGGCCGCAGCGGGCACGGTAGCGGGAACTTCCTTTTTGTTAGTAGAAAAAGTAACCTTTTTATCCTTAAGTGTATTTACCAATTTTATTGTAATCTCAGCAGGAGGGAGCCCTCGATTATCATTTATTAGTTCTATGCAATCGCGGTAACCCTGCTTTAAATCAATGCCCACCATACCTAATGACAATACAAAAGTATGCATCAAATCTTGGCAATGTACGGAAAAGTTGTCGAAAATGTTATGACCGTTACTTTTTAAGCGCTCACGTGGCACTCCCCTTTTTTCGGCAATATCCACCATTTCCCAAAAATGGCCATACCATGTCGCATTACCTTTCAGCAGCATCTCAAATATCCAATTCAGCCCGGATAAATCACCAGAGGGCGCTCCAGATTTAGCACTGTCAGGAGAAAGGTCTTTATACAGGCGCTGCCTTAACTCTTCAAGGCCGGCCAGATATTGTTCCACACTTGGCATAATAACTTCAACCATGCCATCGACTTTCTTTTCCGTGCTTGCGGCGGGGGCGAGAGTTTCCGCATTCGCCTGTGGATGTGTAGTGTCTGGATTGGCTTCCGCCTCCGCCCTTCGGGCTTCGGCGGACACGTCGGCGGACAAGTCCGGCGCGGCGGGCGCAAATTGGTTCGCAGAATCGTCCCCAATCACTATTCCTATCACGCAGCAACCAAGGGCAAGGATGGCCGAGACGGGGTCAAAAATCGGCAAAGCGCAGACTGACGAAAAACCTGTTTTCGCATTCGGTGGACGGCTATTTATACCTTTGTCCTGCTCTATTATCTGTTTCAGCAATTCCTTAAGCTTGCCCAATGCAATTTCACATGCCTTTAATTTTTGTACCTTGGCTTTAACTGACGGATCTTCTTTATTGCTAAGGGACAATGATTCAAACGCCTCCCATGCTAATGGCAGGTCCTTTTCTAACCCCAAAATAACATGAGCCGTGGTCATATCCATATTCCTAATAAACCATTGATAGAAATAAATAAGGTTATAAACTTGCCAAACAAGGTCTAATCTTACTCCCAAGGACTTAAACCTCACACCAAGGGCTACATGTGGCTCAGCTTCTGACTGCTTCCTTAATATGGCTTCCCATCTGACAATACTAATTGCCACTGCTCCCTTATTTATATGCAAGCTAGTCATCATGGTTTTAAGATCGCCTAATGATAAACCGCTTTCGCGCTCTAACTCTTCTAATTTGTCCATTCTGAACATGATTAAATCATGTAATCGCTTTGCCTCTTTTAAAAGTACTGTTGTATTATCGTAAGGCATGAATAAGGTAATAAAGAGCGCTTTAAGGAAGAGAGGTATTTTAAGCAGATTGCCTATCTGCGCCTTAGTCCCGCTGGCGATAAATTTATCATAAAGTTTCTGCAGAAAAGCCACGCCGGGCGTACCGAGATATGTCGCGCTGTCTGCGCCCTGACCGACAGGCGCGGCGAGCGGCATCCGTATCGTGAATGTCGTGCAATGGTCGTCAGGATGCTGCTTTATATTACGCGATTCCACTGAAATTTCGCCGCCATATGATTCGATTGTTTGTTTAACTATATAGAGGCCCAGACCTGTGCCTTTTTCGCCTTTAGTAGTAAAACCCTTCTCAAAGATATTGGGTAACGTTTCCTTTGGTATACCACTAGCAAAATCAGTAAATTTTATATTTATAAATTGCTGACCGGCAGGATCTATCTCAAGGGATGTCTTTATAACCATTTTTCCTTTTCCACCCTTATCAACGCTACTTGTAACCATGCCACTTTGTTCATATGCCTCGGATGAATTTATTATAAGATTCAACCATATTCCGGATAGCTGAGATTCAATCGCCTCTATCTGCGGCAGGCCATCTTGAAATTCATGCTGGATCGTTCCTACCGCAAAATGTGATGTCTGGGTAAATATATCCGATATCTTTTTAATGGAAGCGTTGATATCTACTTGTGTTTTATCCTGCATCGCGAACAACGAATTGATACCATCCTTCATAATCCGGGCTTCCGTTCTATTCGTTTCAACAAGGCCGTGTAACCTCTCATAATCTCCTTTATCCATGTATTTACAGCCTATCGCAAGCATGTCATTTATTTTTTTCTGTTTTTCGAAGTATTCCTCAAATAGCTGAAGCATGTTTGCGCAAATTTTGGAATGTATTTCCGGACAGCGTTCTATATCTATGCTACTAACGCAGTGGACAAATGACACTACCCTGTCCCTAAAATCATGGATTTCTAAACCGAGCGCTTTCAACATCTGCATATCGGAAGGTGTTATCGGAGTTTTCGATTCATGCCTTATGGTCTCCTCCATAATCACCAATCTTGTAATATGGTTAAAAAAGTGCAGGAAAGAATTAACCATTATGACCTGTTGGGACAATGCAACGATATCCTGGCCTTTAGCGGATGAGGGCTTGATATTTTCATCTATATAGATGAGGTAGGATAATGTACCTATTGTATCTTCAGTAAAATCATTGTTTAATAATATGTATACAGATTTTATTCCATAGCTTGCATAGAGTGTTTTAATAAATACGATATCTCTGTCGGTGATTGCAAATATAGATTTTATTTTATTTAGCCATTTTTTCTTTTCTTCATATGGCAGTTTCAATAACTCAGGATCAGTGCTTACCCGGTCATAAAAATTTCTGAAAAATATCTGGACATCTTCTTTCCAAATCTTTTCAAGGTCTGAGATGCTGGGTATTGGAGAATTTTTATCTCCGGCAATATATTTATACTTGCCATCGTCACTAATTTTTATTGCGCCCCATCGGTTCAGATTACCCAAGGCCCTGCTAACCTTTTTTCTGTCATACTGTGATAATGATTGCAATATTCGCTCTGTATTAGCAGTTTCGTCATGTCCTCTTACATATTCCAGCACCGCTAAATGTATTTTTGCCGCTTCGGCGGCGGGCGGTGCTTGTGCTAAAGGCAGGCGGATCGCCTGCCCTGAGCTCGGTTCAGATACCAAGGGGAGCCGAAGGGTGAATGTCGTGCCCTTGCCGGGTTCGGATTGGACCGAGATCGTGCCGCCACAACGTTTCGTTATATATTCGCTGACTATGGTAAGACCTAGGCCGTGACCCTTGCCCTTGCTTGATCCAACCGGCTTGCCCGAATTAAAAGCTTTCACCTTATCTTGCGACATTCCGCCTGCGGTATCCCCTAAGATAATCTTTACATATTTTTCGTCACTGGAAAGCTGCGTTTGGATTTTAAAATCACCCCTGCGTTCATTCTTATTTATTGCATCAGATGCATTTAATACGATATTCGCCAAAGCACGGGTCAATCCTGCCTCATCAGTAATAATTTCTATATCACCAGCACCGTACTCTATCTTTGTTCTATTCACATGATTTGCCTTCAAAGACTTTACTGAATCTATCAACGCGCTTAGATTAACAGCTTTGGGTTGCTCTCTAAAATCAGGTGACCAATCAGATAGAATATTCTTTACGTAAAGTAAGCAAGCTATTGGTGAATCAATAAACACTCTTTTGAATCCCTGGGTTTTATCTTTAGCGTCAAAACGTTGATATACATCTTCAAATATTGCCTTTAGCCTTGGATAAACAAGGTGATCTTGACATTTTTTAACGATGACTTTCAGTTTTGATGTAAACTCTTCCAATGTAATTTGTTCTTTTTCTAATGCATATAACCTTTCTAACGCATTGCTTATTTCATTACTAAAACCTAATAGTCCTTGTAATTGTGGCGTCATATAACCATGGTCTTTATGAAATAAAACCGCGCCTTGAAAAGCAAATAATTCATTGTTAATATCATGTTTCAAATAATGAAGTTCTTTCAAAATTTCTTTTCTAGTTTTTCCTGACGCGGCGGGTTTTTCTTTGGGTGCAGAAGTGATCTCATTGCCCTTATCATCGAATTCCGCGCCTGCCCTCATCGCGCCCATCGATGCGACGTCGGGACGGGGCTCCGCATCCGTCGCGGCGATTGGCAGACGGATCGTGAATGTCGTGCCCTTGCCGAGTTCGGATTCGACATCTATTGTGCCGCCGTGGTCTTTCACAATAAGGCGAGACTCAGTAAGCCCTATTCCAGTCCCGCCTGTTGTTTGAAACGGTTTCCATATCTCCTGCAGCCTTTCTTGCGAAATACCGTTGCCGTTGTCGGAGATTGTAATGATTACCTGCCCGTTCACAACCTTAGCGTCAATAATAACTTTTATAGTGTCATTCTCGCCATAACGTATAGCGTTGTTGGCTATGTTGCATAATAAAGAGATGGCGGAATTCCTGTTGCCTTTAATAAAAATTGAAGTTTCCGGATTTTTTATCTCAATCATACCAGGGCGGAATTTGTCATGGGGGTAACAAAAATAATCGTAAAAACTATCGAATATCTCATTTAGTGAAAATACCGTGTTTTCAGTTTTGCCTTCCATAAACAGAAGGCGGTCTTTTAATTTCTGCCGGGCTTTTTGCGTTTCTTCTAATAGCTCTCTTACCTTGGTTCTTTCTTCCGCCGAACAATCAGGTGATTCTTTTTCCCATTTTTCAGCCGCTGCTATCACACTCTCCAGCCATGCATAAACTTTTTCGGCATCCGCCTTTAAAGGACTTGCCGTATCTAAACTAAAATTGCTTTCTTTTATTGCTTTAACAGCATCGTCCGCCGCTTCGCCTAATTTATTAATCTGGTTCTTTGTTTCTTTATAAATTTCATCAAATAGAAGAGCGTTGGTTTTTACTCCCCAGCGTGCAACAGCAATTGAACCGGATACATTTTCTAAAGTAACGTTAACATCGGTTGCTCTATTTGTGCCGTGCGAAAAACTGCTTATGCTTGCCAGTATGCGGATAGCTTTTTCTTCTGTCGCGGCGGGATTGATGATCCACACGCCTTCCAGGCCAGGGCAACTTAGGTGCTCTATATCTGTGGCGTTCTTGATTCCAAACTTTCTTAATTCTTCGAGGTCCTTGGGGCTAAAGTTCGCATAATCTTTGAGCAGTAGTACCTTTAATTGTTTTTTTTCTTCATTAAATTTAAAAGTGGCAATTGCCCATTCTCTTCCACTGCTTAAGCTGCCTTTTTCAAGATTCGTACCTATTTCTATCTTGCCTTTGGGAAAATGTCTTATATTTAACCTCTTGATATTCCCTTCTCTGACATTTTCACCTATGAATAGCCCTCCAGACGTAAACAAATTGCGTAGTTCAGCAACTGCATAATTCATGCTAAAACCATCGCGGATTCCATATTTATCAAAAAATGGTTTAAGTCTTAATTGTGGAGCAAGAGTGGATTTTGAAGAGGAAACGCTGAAGTCTTGTGCCCAGACAATATCATTAATTATGAATAAGCAGGCTACTGCCAGCGCTATTGCTTTAACTAATACGCTATATCTGAACCTATAAATAAACATAATATGAAGATTATATCATGTAATAGCGTTAAGACAACAGAAATCTAGCTATCTTTTTTCTCTTTAACAGAAGATTTCTTGAGCCTTGACCATGGATACCAGAGCCTGTACAATACGACTATATGAAGGTAGAAATTGTGGTGGGCCAGCTGTTTCGCAAAAAGAGAAAGACTTTGGCAGTTGCCGAGTCCTGCACCGGAGGACTTATATCAAGCCGCATAACGGACTCAAGCGGCAGCTCCGACTATTTCCTGATGGGCATCGTCGCCTATTCCGACAAGGCAAAAGAGGATATCCTTGGCGTCTCTGCCGGGTTACTCCGCAAGCGCGGCGCGGTCTCTGAACAGGTTGCGCTTGAAATGGCCAAAGGCGCGCGGCGCCTTGCCAATGCGGATATCGGTATAGGCGTAACCGGCATTGCCGGACCCGGCGGCGGGACTAAGAAAAAACCTATAGGATTGGTTTATGTCGCGTTGGCGACGAATAAGAAGAGAATTGTAAAAGAATTCCGTTTCAAAGGCAGGCGGCAAAAAATCAAGTGGCAGGCATCAGAAGCGGCTTTGAACATGTTGATGCGAATACCTTAATCCCTATTCTCTAATCCCTAACTTATGCGCGCATTTATTGCGATAGAGCTCTCACCTGAAATCGTAGACTGCCTGGCACAGATCCAATCTCATTTGAAATATTCCGGAG
>Ga0268276_1002239_pt1 | contig 16910 bp, 20 predicted proteins | sample saktaG_4_FD_190145 | JGI IMG/M metagenome (GOLD analysis project Ga0268276, IMG submission 190145) | Saline water microbial communities from Sakinaw Lake, British Columbia, Canada - sak_2010_1_5_45m | ecosystem: Environmental > Aquatic > Non-marine Saline and Alkaline > Saline ...
CCGGCATAGGCTGCCCGGTGATCTCGTCGCTTTCCGGCGCCGATCTGGCTCTGCTGGTTACTGAACCGACAGTGTCAGGCGTGCACGACCTGGGACGCGTAATCGAGGTCTGTCGCCATTTCAAGGTACCGGCCGTAGTGTGCATCAATAAGTCTGATATCAACGAGCAAAAGTCATCACAGATCGAGGAACACTGCGCCGGCAACGGGATAAGCGTAGCAGGGAAGATCCCCTTTGATACTGCGGTTAACCGGGCCGTAGCGCGCGGCGTCCCCGTGGTCGAATGCGATGACGGCCCGGCAGCAAGTGAGATCAGGCATCTCTGGAAAAATATTGAATCCCTTTTATCGACAAGTTAGTATTCAGGAGAACATCATGCCTATTTATGATTATGCCTGCGCCGATTGCGGACACTGTTTTGAACTTATGCACGAAATGGGCGGCGCCAGGGAGCTTAAATGCCCCTCCTGCGGGAGCAATTCTGTAAGTAAACAGATTTCAATGCCCGGCCTGATCAGAACCGCCAATAAAGCGCAGGGCGGGCAGACATGCTGCGGGCGCTCCGAGCGCTGTGACGAGCCTCCCTGTTCTTCGGGAGGAGCATGTCATAGATAAAAAGCAAGATCAAATAAATTAAGGAGTTTTACATGAAATATGCAATACCTGTAAGCGGAGGAGTATTATCGGCCCATTTCGGTCATTGCGAGCAATTTGCCCTGATCGATGCCGATGAAAAGAGCAAGGCTATTATTAGAAAAGAGCTGGTTGACTCTCCGGGGCATCAGCCGGGATTTTTACCGCCGTGGCTGGCCAAGCAGGGTGTACAGGTGGTGATCGCCGGTGGCATGGGTGGCAGCGCCATTTCTCTTTTCCAGCAAAACGGCATAAATGTACTGCTGGGAGCTCCGGCTGCCGATCCTGAAAAGATAGTTATCGACTACCTGAACGGCAACCTGGTGATGGGCGACAATCGCTGCGACCACTAAGAACGCAGCTAAAGGAGCACGTCACTAAAAAAGATTAAGTAGAGGGCATTCTATGCGTGTCAGCAGAGAAGAGTATCAGCAGATGCTTGAATCAGAGCTTGGCAAAACCTACAGCGCCAGGACAGTAGACCACGCCCTGAAGCCGAGAAATATGGGAGGCATAGAGATCGCCAGCGGGTATGCCAGCATCACGGGCCCGTGTGGAGATACAATGGAAATCTGGTTAAGCATTGACAACGATATCATAGAGCAAGCCACCTTCATGACCGACGGCTGCGTAACAACTATAGCTGCAGGGAGCATGGCCACGGAAATGGCTAAAGGCAAGCCGGTGGAAGAAGCTATGCAGATAGGCCAGCAGGATATACTCGATGAACTCAATGGGCTGCCTGAAGAAAGCCTGCACTGCGCCCTGCTGGCATCCAACACTCTCAAACAGGCGATCCTGGATTATTACGAGTACAGCCGAGATAAGTGGAAACGCAGTTACAAAAAACAATGGTGAAGCGTGAAACTACAAAAATGACGCATACAGATGCCCCTGAAAATTGTTGGAGCTAAAACAGGATCATCTTTTTAGGAAGGCTATGAATGTCAATTATCTACGGACCCGTTCCATCGTGGCGTTTAGGCCGGTCTCTTGGTATAGATATGGTGTCAACACATGCGAAAACCTGCTCCTTCGATTGCGTCTATTGTCAGTTGGGTGCGACTGTCAGCAGGCAGGCGGGGAGAAGGGAATTTGTTTCGCTAAACAGTCTTCGGCAGGAACTTAACGAGCTACCACAGATAAAAGCAGATTTTGTGACCTTCTCCGGCGTTGGCGAGCCAACGCTGGCAGAGAACCTGGGGGAGGCCATTGAAATTGCCAGGCGAACGCTACATATTCCCATCGCTGTATTAACGAATTCATCCCTTATGCATGAACGAGGTGTCCGTGATGACCTGGCACACGCGGATGTAGTAGTTGCCAAGCTGGATGCGCCGGATGACAACCTGTTATACCTTGTCAATAAACCTGTATTCCGACTATCTGTTGACCAGATCACGGAGGGGATTAAATCATTTCGCTCCATGTTTGCCGGCAAGCTGGCTATCCAGATAATGTTCATTAAGACAAACCGTCAAAAAGCCCCTGAATTGGCTGAATTAGCAAGAGGGTTTTCAGCCGATGAAGTACAGATCAATACTCCTCTCAGGCCATGTCCGGTCAAACCTTTAAATCCGGATGATTTGGATAAAATAAAAGGGCATTTTTTAGAAATCAAGAATGCATTCACCGTATATGAAGCTTCAAAGCCCGCCGTTTCACCAATGGATCCGCAGCAAACAGAACGTCGCAGACCGGAAGTGAAGCAGCCATGAACAATCTGGGTCAGACACTTAAATTAAATAGGACCTTATTAAACGGACCGCTGGTTTTTGTCTGATTTGAAGGCCTGGAGTATAATTCGGCATTGCCGGATTCATGCAGGGATCAAGTAGAATCTTCCAGTCCATTCTGCACGGCTTAATCCGGTAAAATTTATAACTTTATGGTGATCGAAATAGACAATTTTGATCTTGAACCCAAATATACTTCCAACGAGGTGCCGGGCAGATGTCTGAAGTGCCTGGCTGAGAGAGAACTGACCAACTGCCTGTTCGCATTGCTCAGTGAGCAGTCCGACGATGAAGAGCTGCAGCAGCGTTATGAAGCCTTAGTGGCATTATTGGAATGTCCCGATTTTGAAAGGCTGCGCAGCCAGGCCGAGAAGCTTCTTTCAGAGGGCAAGCAGGTTAAAGTTAAGGTAGATTATGACAAAGGCAACTTACATTGTGAATTGATTGCTGAATAAAAAGAATGGTTAACACATTCTTTATCTTTAATCACTTACACCGTATTTTCATTATTCTGATGGCAAGGAGTTAGCAACGTGGCATACAACGAACAGGTCAAAGGCAGACTCGACGAAATTATTATTCCGCATGCGGTGCGCAGCCTGGCTTCAATGAATCTTATCCGCGATATCACGATAACCGGAGCGACGCTTAAAATAACACTGGCCTCAACCGCTCTGGATGAATATTCACAGCAGTGGATATCAGAGAAAATCAGAGAATCCCTGGTCGGACTGCCGGATATCAAGGATATCGTTATCGATTACGTGGACGCAAAACCCGCTGAATTAAACAAAATCAAACATGTTATAGCCGTCATGAGCGGCAAGGGTGGCGTGGGCAAATCGCTGGTCAGCAGCTTGACAGCCGTTTTACTGAGAAGGAAAGGTTACGAGGTTGGCATCCTTGACGCTGATATCACCGGCCCGAGCATCCCCAAGATGTTCGGAACTATGGAGCGGCCGGGGGGCAGTGACAGCGGGCTGTTACCGGTTACTTCAAAATCCGGCATTGAGATGATGTCTATCAATCTTCTTTTACCCAGTGAAGATGAGGCAGTTATATGGAGGGGTCCGCTCATCGGCAAGGCGATAACGCAGTTCTGGGAGGAAGTGTTGTGGGGTAATCTGGATTACCTTGTGGTCGACCTGCCGCCGGGTACCGCTGACGCGTCTCTCACAATTATGCAACAATTGCCCGTATCGGGAGTTATCATAGTTTTCACGCCCCAGGATTTAACAGCGATGATAGTTAAGAAGGCAATTAAAATGTGCCAGAAAATGGATAAACAGATTTTAGGAGTGGTTGAGAATATGAGCTATCTTTACATTCCTGAAATTGATAAGAGGATAGAGCTGTTCGGGAAAAGCAACGGTAACGATATGGCAAAAACGGCAAATGCTCCGCTATTGGCTCAATTTCCCATTGATCCTCAATTGGCGAGTCTCTGCGATTCAGGTGATGTCGAACGTTACGATACTGAAATCATGCATCAATTCGGCCAGTCCCTGCTTGAAGCTCTAAAAGAAAAGCAATTGATATGACCCGCCTGAAAATAGTGCCGGAACTTAACGAATGCATCGAAACCAAAGCGAGAAAAGAGTATCAGCGTGTCTGTGACCTGGTAATGCAGGGGAACAAGGAGGATGCTTTGCCCCGGCGGCTAGAGCTTTTACGCGTTTTCCTTGAGTCTGCGGATTTCCGTAAATTACGCAGCGATTCGGAACCGCTGCTTGCGGAAGGCAAAAGAATAACATTCGTCATATCGCAGAGATCCGGCAGGGCAGTGTGCAAGATGGAGGTCGGGTAAGAGTATGATGAGGAAGCACACCGGATAACTCCCGCTGAAATACCCATTCAGTAATACAAGACAGGAAGTTCGAAGTCCTTCTAATTCATATAACTTAATAGCTAAACGAATGGGACCTCAACATATCTGTGTTTACAGGCACGGTCACCATAAACAACGTGCGATAAAAATCGACGAACCTGCGGCGTTAATGTATGAAAGCTTATTTCTTGCCAGACCGGGATGATAAGCTTCTGGTACGGCAGGACTTCGGAATATGCTATGACTGGCTGCCGAGCCAGGATTCGAACCTGGGCAAATGGATCCAAAGTCCATCGTGCTACCACTACACAACTCGGCAGTTCGATTGTAAGGTTATCACAGACATTTTAAACCGGTCAATTTGAAAAACCAAAATATTTTTACTTTTTGCCTAAACCTCCGGGCCCCGGACTGCGTTTTATAAGTATCAAACAAAAAAATAAAGCGCAGGAGCGGGAAAATGACAAAGAATAAGATGGCAGAGATGATCAACAAGGACGGGAAGCTGTTTGCATTGTTTACCGGAATGTTGCTGGATGGGATTCTGCTGATCACCCTCGTAATATATGCCGGAATGCGCTTTGCGTTTTAACCCGGGATAACCGATATATCAGTCGACATAGTTGCCGTCGCCCTGCAAAGGGTGGCGGCAAATTTTTATTGCCGTGCAAGATTGGTTATTTCTTGAGATCTGGTGCCGAAGGTCGGACTCGAACCGACACGAGAGTTGCCCCTCAACAGTTTTTGAGACTGCCGCGTCTACCATTCCGCCACTTCGGCCCGGCCGGTCTGTAAGTGGTGCCGAGGCCCAGAATTGAACTGGGGACACGTAGATTTTCAGTCTACTGCTCTACCGACTGAGCTACCTCGGCGCGAACGATATTGTAGCCTCTAATCCAATATTCTGTCAATTCCGCTACACTCGAATTTTTACCGCCGGTAGGCAAAAGGTGCCGCATTTAGTAAGATATAAATAATGTATCAATACAATTGCCCGAATTGCCGCGCACCGGTGGCCGCAGGCGAGCGGGCCTGCCGCAAATGCGGGCAGCTTTTGACGTGGGTCCCGGCCGACGTGGGACAGCGGGGCGACGATAAACAGGCGGATTCAGAGGCTGAGCCCAAAACCAAGAGATCCTGGTTGTGGCCGCTGCTGGCGCTGATACTGGTTATCGCTCTGGCAGGGGGTGGTATATACGTCCTGATGCGCATGGCGGAAAAACCGCCGGTTGCGCCGGCCGTGGAAAACGTCACGCCTGAAGCACATCAGGGTGCGGTTATCCCCGACGTGAGAGCTCCTCTTATCAAAAATATCAGTGTCAACAATATCTCATTCAATTCGGTTGAGATAAAATGGAACACCGACGAGCCGTCCACCAGCCAGGTAATCTGGAGGACCAGCGACAACAAGATATCCGTTACGGACGAAAAAGAGGCCCTGGTCGATCAGCACGTTGTCGAGATAACGGACCTCAAGAATAAGCAAAGATACTATTTCAAGGTCAGGTCAACCGACCAGGCACACAACGTGGCAATATCCGACGAAGAATCCTTTGATATAGGGTTGTCACAGGGTGTGGCCGGCATCAACGTGGTGGGCGACAGCATGAAGACGGAGGAACCCCAGCCATCGGTTTTCAGAACGATAATCAGCGGAAAGGTGGTCAATACAGGTGAGGTGCCGATTCGCACCAGGGATATCGAGGTGTGGATAAATATCACGGTCGCGGGGAAAGCCGGGACCACTGAGGTCAAAGCCGATCTCGATCCGACCCCCGATATCCTTAACCCTCTTTATGAGATCGGGTTCCGGGCCGTTGTCCCCGACAGGACGGACCCAAATTACGTCATTAATTCTAAAATAGTCGGTCAGCAGGACTGAAGAGCCCGGCAGACGTCAGGAGCGGCTGCTGCGCGATGCGTCCGCGATCATGACGACAATCAGCGTGCCCACGATCAGGATGAATACGGGTATCATCACTAAACGGATATTGGGATAATCCGCCGTCCAGTAACGGAACCAGACTTTGCCGATGATATCTTCAGATGGTACCAGCCAGCCGGTGTGAGAATCGTTGCTGTGATTGCGGTTGTCCCCGAGAACGAAATACTGGCCCTCCGGCACCATGCGCTCGGGCATAAAGTAAGCGGGCGCCTCGTTGATATAAGGCTCCACCAGCTTTATACCGTTAACGAAGACCGCCTTGTTCTTGATCTCAACCGTATCGCCGGGCACCGCTATCACCCTTTTGATAAAACAAGAGGGGTGCTGCGAGAAAAAGGGGTCGAACGCCGGCTTAACATCGTTGCCCGGGGCGTAAAAGACTATTTCATCCTTCTGGTGGGGCTGGTTGCCCAAGGCATAGCCCAGTTTGTCGACTATGATCAAGTCACCTTCGCGGAAGGTGGGGAGCATTGATACGTTGAAAACTTCAAAACTCTTGATGGATATCTGCAGACCGACGAAGATAATGGCGGCTATAAGCAGGGTGAAGATGAACTCTCTTAATACCTTCAATTGCGGGTTCCGGACATTTGATTTGGGTAATTATATGCTATAAGCTATGTTTGTGCTAATTGAGTAAACTTTTAGCACGCGCATTTCGTTTATCTTATGTGATTCCGGGTTACGGTCGAAAATACCAAAAATAGTGTTCAGGAGGTTATCAGTAAATTGAGGAAAACGGTGATCATTTTAGCAGCGATCATGTTGGTCACAGTATCCCTGGTAGGATGCGCCCCGGCGCCGGCGGTGGTATACCAGGGGGGCGCGCCCGCGGCAGGGGTAGCGGCAAGCTCAGGAGGCATTATCGTCAGCCAGCAAAACCTGGGCTTATGGGTGAGTGGTCTTGGCAAGGCCACAGGGACGCCAGACGTGGTGCTTCTCACTCTCGGCGTTGAATCACAGCAGAAAACAGTGGCGGAAGCGCAGAAAGAGGCCATCGATGCTATGACCGGCATCATGCAGGTGCTTAAGGACAGCGGCATACCCGACAAGGATATGCAAACAAGCCAGTACAACATCGATCAGGTCACGCGCTGGGATGAAAAACAGAGCACATATATAGTCGTCGGCTACAAGGTGACGAATACAGTCACCGCAAAAATCAGGGATATTGCCAAGGCCGGGCCCGTCATCGACAAGGCTGCGGCTGCAGGCGGCGATCTCATCAGGGTCAATGGGATCTCCTTCACGGTTGATGATCCCACCCCTTACTACAAGATAGCTCGCGAAAAGGCGGTACAGTACGCGATGGAGAAGGCCAAGCAGATCTCCCAGATTTCCGGCGTCAAGCTGGGCAAGGTGTTGTATATGTCCGAAGACACAAGTTACATACAGCCTATACGTGAGAATTTTCTAATGAAATACGCCGCCGTGGGCGCGGCTCCAGCGGCGCCCACACCCATCAGCGCTGGTGAGATGGAATTCCAGGTGACCGTAGCAATGGTCTACGAAATAAACTAAATAGAGACCAACTGGCTTCTTTACCTGACAGGTAAAGAAGCCAGTTATTTTTGCTTAGGGAACGGGGGGATGTTAAAATTGACCCGTATTTGAACCTGTAACGGCTGACCGCCACTCAACGACAGGCCTGCCTCCCGCTGATTACTTATAGCGGTTCAAATTACAGGATGTTATCACGGATATGTTGAGCCGGCCCCTGGATTTTATGGCATATGCCCTTTCCCTGGCCGAGTTGGCGCTGGGTTACACCAGCCCGAACCCGGCTGTGGGGGCTGTGATTGAAAGGGATGGGCTGGTGGTTGGCTTGGGGCACACGCAGCAGCCTGGCATGGAGCACGCTGAGATCAAGGCGCTCAATCAGGCCGGCGAAATGGCACGGGGAGCTACGATGTATGTAACTCTCGAGCCGTGCTGCCACCACGGCAGGACCCCGCCCTGCACCGAGTCCATCATCAATGCAGGCATCGCAGTGGTCAACATCGCCGTGGCCGATCCCAATCCCATGGTTTCGGGAAAAGGCATAGAATGTCTGAGGGCTGCCGGCATAAAGACCAATATCGGGGAATACGAGCAGAAAGCCAGGGAGATAAACGAAGGTTATTTCAAGTATATAAAAACGGGAGTCCCCTTTGTTATCGCCAAGTTTGCCATGAGCATCGACGGCAAAATAGCGACCCGGACAGGCGATTCCAGGTGGATAACCGGTGAGGAGGCGCGCAACTATGCGCACGGGCAAAGGCACAGCGTCGATGCTATCATGGTGGGCGCCGGAACCATAATTGCCGACGATCCCCAGTTGACCGCGCGCGGATACAGTGGCAGGTGCGGACGCGCCAGGCTGCAGCCGCTCAGGGTGATAGTGGACGGAAAGGGGCGCGTACCGGCCACGGCCAGGGTATTTTCAGAGCCGGGAAAAACGCTGGTGGCGGTGGCGGAAAAGCAATTCAGCAGGGAAATACTTAAAACGAAGCGAGAGGGCACTGAATATATCGTACTCAAGTCGGAGAACGGACTGATCGATATCGCCGAGCTCCTTAAAACGCTTGGACAAAGGCAAATTACCACAGTCATGATCGAGGGCGGCAGCAAGCTGCTGGGTTATGTGTTTGACCACCACCTGGTCGACAAGGTGCTGGCTTTCGTCGCGCCCATAATAATAGGTGGGGAGGAGGCCAAAACCGCGGTCAGCGGCAGAGGCGTGGATAAGGTGGCGGATGCACTGCAGTTAAAAGATATCAAGATAGAGAGATTCGACAACGAGTTCTTAATCAGCGGGTATACCTGAAGATAGAATATGTTTACAGGGATCATCGAAGAGATCGGTTCGGTGCAGCAGCTCAGCGCTAAAAGCCTGGCCGTGCAGGCCAAGGATGTACTGGTTGGCACGGCCCTGGGAGACAGCATCTCTGTCAATGGCGCGTGCCTCACAGTGATAGATATCGCCAAATCAGCTTTCACGGTGGAGATAATGCCCGAGACCAGGAGGCTGACCAATATAGGTGATTTGCATGTGGGGAACAGGGTCAACCTGGAACGCGCCCTGTCTGCGCAGGGCCGATTCGGCGGGCATTTCGTGCAGGGGCATGTGGATGCCGTGGGCAAGGTGGCGTCGCTGGTTCCTGAAGGTGAAGCCATTATACTGAGTGTCAAAGCGTCTGAAGATGTACTAAAATACCTGGTGAAGAAATGCTTTATCGCCGTAAATGGAGTCAGCCTGACTGTTACGGAATGCGATAAGTCACAGTTCTCCGTGTCCCTCGTTTCCTACTCCAGGCGAAAGACCAACCTGGGGATACTGAAGGAGGGGCAGAAGGTCAATCTGGAGGTTGACATAATAGCTAAATACATCGAGAAATTTTACCATCCCGGCAAGCAAGAGGGTATAATCAGCTTGTTGGACCGCTATGATTATCTGAAAGAGAGGTAAACCTGATGGCATTGTCACCGATCCCAGAAATTGTTAAAGATGTATCCGCCGGGAAGTTCATCATCATAGTCGATGATGAAAACCGCGAAAATGAAGGGGACCTGGCCATAGTGGCTGAGAAGGTTAACCCCCAACTGATCAATTTTATGGCCGCGCACGCCCGCGGGCTGATCTGCATGCCCATCATAGGCAAACGGCTGGACGAGTTGCAGATCCCGCCAATGGTTCAAGAGAACACATCCAAATTCACCACGGCGTTTGCAGTGTCGATCGAGGCGAAAAACAAGACCACCAGCGGCATCTCGGCATTCGACAGGTCAGCAACTGTGAAGGCGGTACTTGATCCCAGGACGCGGGCGGAGGATATTGCCCGGCCGGGACACATGTTTCCACTCAGGGCCAAGGAGGGTGGTGTGCTGGTGCGTGCGGGGCACACTGAGGCTGTCGTTGACCTGGCCAAGCTGGCTGGGCTTTACCCGGCGGGGGTTATCTGCGAGATCCTCAATGAGGACGGCTCCATGGCCAGGCTGCCGCAACTGGAAATACTTGCTGAGAAATACGACATTAAGATCGTCAGCATCGCGGACCTGATAACCTACAGGAGGAAGTACGAGAGGCTCGTCCAGAAAGTGGCCGAAGCCAAATTCCCTACCAAGTACGGTGATTTCACTATCATGGCATATAAGAGCTCCGTTGATACCGACGAACACGTGGCGCTGGTACTGGGGGAGGTGGCAGACGGCAAACCCGTTCTCGTCCGCGTTCACAGCGAGTGCGTAACGGGAGACGTCTTCGGCAGCCTGCGATGCGATTGCGGCGAGCAAGTGCAGATGGCCATGAGCATGATTGCCAAGGAAGGCAGGGGCGTTTTCCTGTATATGAGGCAGGAGGGCCGTGGCATAGGACTGCATAATAAGTTGAGGGCCTACGAACTGCAGGACATGGGGCTGGATACCGTGGAGGCAAATCTCGCCCTGGGCTTTGACGCCGACTTGAGGGACTACGGCATCGGCGCCCAGATACTGGCCGACCTGGGGCTGCACGATATACGCCTGCTGACCAACAACCCTAAGAAGATAATCGGGCTGGAAAGCTACGGGCTTAAGGTCGTGGAAAGCATCCGCCTGATATCTGCGCCTACCGAGTACAACAAGAATTACCTGAAAACCAAGCAGGAGAAACTGGAGCACCTGCTAGCCATCGATGATTAGCAGGCTGGAAATAACCGAGGAGGTCTCAGATGTCTAAGAACTACCAGGGTATGCTGTCAGGCAAGGGTCTCAAATTTGGTATCGTGATCTCACGCTTCAATGAGATAATAACGGGCAGGCTGTTGGAGGGTGCGCGGGACTCGCTGTTCAGACACGGTGTTAATGAGCAGGATGTGGACATCGCCTGGACACCCGGCAGCATGGAAATACCCCTGGCAGCCAAGAAGATGAGCGAGACGGGGAAATATAATGCCATCATCTGTCTTGGATGCGTGATCAGGGGAGGTACACCTCATTTTGAATACGTGGCCGCGGAAGTTAACCGCGGTATTTCACGGCTGAGCCTCGACAGCGGCATCCCGGTCATTCAGGGCATTATCACCGCGGACAACTTGGAGCAGGCCATAGAGAGGGCCGGCGCCAAGGAAGGCAACAGGGGCTTCGCCGCCGCCAACAGCGCGATTGAAATGGCAAACCTGATCAAGAGCTTCGGCTCTTAGGTGTTAATCGTCTATCCTGTAGACTTTGTCGCCGTGCCGTACCTTGTCTGATACCTTGATCCCTACCGCATCGCCTGCCTTGGCGGCCGGAACACTCTGGTTGTGTATCTGCATGGAGCTCACCAGCACCTCCTGGTCGGTGGTATGGCCCTTGATGTGAATTTTATCGCCGACCTTTAGTTCACCGGTCAGCTCAATTGCCGCCACCACCGGCCGGGCGAAGAAATCCACGATCAGGCCGATCTCTACTTCTGCCACGGTTGCACCTCCGTATTCGACTCACTCCTCTTTGTTGTGCTTCTAGTATATTTGTACAGGGCCGATAAATCAAGGTTTCCTCACTCTGAAGGGGCAAGTCTGAATATTTGACAGTAGCTATGACATTGGGCTAAATTATATCCTCGTCATATGATCCACAATCTGCGGCCATGATCCGGTTTCAAACATAGTGTTTTTATGATGATGGAGGTTTAATTATGCTTGCAAAAGTCATACGCATGATAATAGTAGCGCTATTTACCCTGGCGATGATATCAGCGGTATTTGTCAGCGGTAATCCCGTCATGGCTGCAGCGACCGAGGCCGGGTACACCACCGCGCTGCCCTTGTCAGCAGCCGAGGGTCAGAGCGTGGAAAAGCTGGAACTATCATGTCAGTACCCGGTGCTGAGCAGCAACACAGGTTTGAATTACTCATACAGCATCAATATCAGCTATACGGGGGGCAAGGAATCCAAGGTCTTTAATCTGACAGCGGTGGTCCCCGATGGTTTCGGCTACATGATCACCCCAGGTTACGGTGAGGGGCAGGAAATAGCAGCCATCCGCCTGGACGGCAGCAAGGGCTACCCGGAGACTGTGAAGCTGACGGTGAGGCCCTATGCCTGGAAGGTGCTTGCTCCGGGCGAATACCCCGTCATATTCGAGGTTGCTTCCGGCGATCTCAAGGCCGACATTGAGATTAAGGCCATCGTCGCCGCCAATTATAACTTTAATCTGACAACCCCGGACGGCCGTCTCAATACAGAGGCAACCGCGGGTCAGGAGAGCAATTTTACTGTAGTCGTGGCCAACACCGGTTCGGCTGATCTCGAGAAGATTGGGGTCAGTTGCCCGGCCCAGAGCAGGCCCGGCGGCTGGACTGTTACCTGCAATCCTGAGAAGATCGATATACTCAAAACGCGGGATACCAAAGAGGTGCAGGTTACTGTTAAGCCGGCTGAAAAAACCATAGCCGGCGATTACATAATCACCATACAGGCCGAGCCTGAATCGAAAAACGCCTTTGCCAGCCTTCAGATCCGCACCACGGTGCTCACACCCACCATCTGGGGATGGGTCGGTGTGGGCATAGTCGTACTGGTGGTGGTGGCGCTGGCAATCATATTCATCCGCTTCGGACGCCGCTAACAGGCAATCATGAGCGACAACCTGGTAATCGAGACACGCGATTTAACCAAGGCCTACGGTAAATTTACGGCCGTTAAAGGCCTCAACCTTCGCATAGAGGAGGGTGAGGTTTTCGGCCTGCTGGGACCCAACGGGGCGGGCAAGACCACCACCATACTTATGCTAATGGGCTTCTGCGAGCCCACTTCGGGATCGGTGCGTATTATGGGTTACGATCCGGTACGCGAGCCGATCAGAGTCAAGAGCGTGGTGGGTTACATGCCGGAAAAGATCGGTTTTTACGACGATATGACGGCCCGGGAAAATCTTGAATACACGGGCCGCCTTAACGGCCTTGCCGGCAGCCGCCTGACCGCCAGGATCAATGAGTTGATTGACACAGTCGGCCTCAGGGACAGGGCCGACCAGACGGTGGGCAAGTACTCGCATGGCATGAAGCAGCGCCTCGGCATCGCCGATGTGATGATCAAGCAGCCCAAGATCGCCATTTTCGATGAGCCCACCTCGGGTATAGACCCGGAGGGCACTGACCAGGTACTCAACCTGGTGCGCACAATGGCCAGGCAGAAGGTCACGGTCATAATCTCCTCCCACCAGTTGCACCATTTGCAGAAGGTATGCACGGGCGTCGGCATCTTCTCCAGGGGAAAAATAATAGTCTCAGGGCCCGTCGATAAGCTGGGCAGGGATGCCTTTAGAAAGGGCAACTACAATATCGTCCTGCCCGTAGCTCAACTCACCGATAGGGTTCGCTCCGAGATCAGCAGGATTCACGGTGTCTTCAGTATTGACAGTATCGCAGACAGCACAATCGTCTCGGCGGAAGAGGACATCAGCGGGGAGATTGAGAGAGTAGTGCTTGAGGCAACAGGGCTCAAGGTGCAGATGAAGGTAGAGGAGTTCGAACTGGAAGAGATATATATGAAATATTTTGAGGGCTCCGGGATATGAATGGCCTGTTAGAGATTTTCAGAAAGGAGCTGGCGGACAGTTTCAACAGCAAGAGGTTCATCATCCTGTTCCTTCTGGTATATATGGCCGGTATAGCGACCATCTATATAGCCGCCCAGAATATCCGGGCGGCGGTCGGCGATTCGACCAGTAACATCTTCCTGACCCTGTTCATCGTTTCCGGGAGCAACATGCCCTTCTCTTTCCCGTTGTTCATGTCCATTTTCATCCCCATCATCGGCATAGCTCTGGGTTTTGATGCGGTTAACAGCGAGAGGACAAGCGGCAACCTCAGCCGACTCCTGGCCCAGCCCATCTACAGAGACAGTCTGATCAACGGCAAGTTTTTAGCCGGCCTGACCATGATAACTATACTTATCGTGAGCGTGATAGTCATCATAGCAGGCCTGGGTCTGCGTCTGATAGGCGTGCCGCCGGAGGCAGAGGAAATACTGCGTTTGTTTATGTTCGTAATCGTGAGCATCCTTTACGGGGCTTTCTGGATGTCGCTGGCTGTGCTCTTCTCTGTGCTGTTCAGAAAAACCTCCACCTCGGCACTGGCCTCCATATCGGTCTGGATCTTCATGTTCCTTTTCATGGGGATAATCGCCAACCTCATAGCCGGGGCTGTTTTCCCGGTCAACCAGGATTCCACGGTTGCCCAGGTGGCGGACTACGACAGCCTCTACCGTATGATCAACCGCATCTCCCCCGGAACCCTTTATGCCGAGAGTATCCAGGCCATACTTGTCCCCAGCATGGGCAGCAGCAGTCCCACCATGATGATGATAGGGATATATTCGGGGCTGATGCCATCCCCATTGCCCCTCAGCCAGAGCCTTACGCTGGTCTGGCCCCAGTTGGTGGGACTGGTCGCGCTGACGGCCGTTTGTTTCGCCGTGGCCTATATCAAGTTTATGCGTGAGGAGATCAGGTCAACATAAGATGATATTAAAAGCCTTGACCGTGGGTTTTATAGCTACCAACTGCTACATTGTAGGATCGGATACCACCAGGAGGACCATGGTGATCGATCCCGGCGCAGATCCCCGGGCCATAATGAAGGCCATCGATGCCGATAGATTACTATTATCGATGATCGTGATAACGCACAGCCACTTCGACCACACCGGGGCCGTCAAGGCCATCAAAGACGCTACCGGCGCCAGGTTCGCCGTGGGGGCGGGGGCCGAGAAGTCGTCGCCCGGCGCGTTCATCAAGTTGGTGGCGGCCATGTCCGGCGGGTCGGCCAGGATACCTGAGCCCGACCTGTTCCTGTCCGATGGGGACAAGATCGACATCGACGACCTGCATTTTGAAGTGCTTTTTACCCCCGGCCACAGCCCCGACGAGATCAGCCTTTACGGCCACGGCATACTTTTCAGCGGAGATACGCTTTTCAACGCCGGTATCGGAAGGACAGATTTTCCCGGCTGCAGCTACGAACAGCTCGAGCACAGCATACAAACCAGGCTCTATACCCTGCCCGATCAGACCATTGTGTACCCCGGCCACGGCCCCGAGACTACAATCGGGCGTGAAAAAAGGGGCAATCCCTTTATCAGGTGATTGCCCCTTTATATAAGCTGTATGTGGTGGATTAGACGAAGAGGGGGCAAAGGACCAGCGTGATAGTGGCGAGCAGCTTTACCAGCACGTGAAGTGATGGTCCGGCAGTGTCCTTGAAAGGATCACCGACTGTGTCGCCGACTACGGCAGCCTTGTGGGCGTCCGATCCTTTGCCCAGGATATTTCCCTTGTCATCCTTAAGCTGGTCATCTTCGATCATTTTCTTGGCGTTATCCCAGGCGCCGCCGCCGTTGTTCATGAAGGAGGCGAGCATGATGCCTGCGATCGTGCCGATCATGAGGAGCGCCGCCACAACCTGCGCGGCGTCCCACATGTAGAACTTGCCGTCCGCCAGCGGGACTGGTGGGAGGTACTTGAAGAACAGACCCAAAACCACCGGCGCAAGCACTACCAGGAGCGCTGGGGCGATCATCTCTTTGAGGCCGGCTTTGGCCGTGATATCAACGATCTCAGCATAGTTCGGCTTCTCGGTCCCGGCCATGATGCCCGGGTGATCGCGGAACTGGGTGCGTACCGCGTCTATGATTTTGCTGGCAGTCTTGCCGACTGACCTGATAGCCCATGCGCTGAAAAGATAGACAAGCATGGCCGCAATAAGCCCGCCGACGAAGACCTCGATATTGGAGATGTTTACAACGTTGAAGCTGCCGGTTACCCCGTACCTGAGGAAGGACACCCTGTCGAGGTAAGCCTGGAATAGCAGGAAGGCGGCCAGGCCGGCTGATACCATGGCATAACCCTTGGTCAGCGCCTTGGTCGTGTTGCCGACGGCGTCAAGCCTGTCGGTGATCTTGCGGATCTCGGGGCCGGCGCCAGCCATCTCGTTAACGCCGTTGGCGTTGTCGGTGATGGGGCCGAAGGTATCCATGGAGAGCACGTAAGGGCAGGTCATAAGCATGCCCATGGTAGCCACTGCCGTGCCGAAGGCGCCTCCGCCTTTAACTCCGCTTAGCTCGCCGAATACGAAGGCCAGTATCAGGGCGGAGCCGATTACCATGGCTGTGGCGAAGGTGGTTTCGAAGCCCACTGCCACGCCTGCCACGATGTTGGTGGCGGGGCCGGTCTTGGAGGCCTCGGCGATATCTCTGACGGGTTTGTAGCGTGATTCAGTGTAATACTGTGTCACGAAAATGATAGCGATGCTGGCAGCGATGCCCACGACGCCGGCAAAGAACAGCCACCAGTTGTCGAGCATGACGTAAACGGTAATGGCCAAGCCGACTATGGATAGAGCGATGGCCACGTAATACCCGCGGTTGAGGGCGTTCATGGCGTTCTCGCTCTCTTTGGCTTTTACGATCATGATGCCGACCATGCTGGCAAACATGCCGAACCCGCGCACAACCAGCGGGAAGAGGACCCATGCCACGTTCCCTGTGGCAACGTATGCAACCACGCCCAGGATCATGGCGCCGATGTTTTCGGCGGCGGTCGATTCAAAGAGGTCGGCGCCGCGGCCGGCGCAGTCACCGACGTTGTCGCCCACCAGGTCCGCGATGACAGCAGCATTGCGGGGATCGTCTTCGGGAATGCCCGCTTCGACTTTACCGACCAGGTCGGCGCCCATGTCAGCGGCCTTGGTATAAATACCGCCGCCAAGCTGGGCGAAGAGGGCCACGAAGCTGGCGCCGAAGCCGAAGCCGACGATCAGATGCGGGG
>Ga0268276_1002241_pt1 | contig 16905 bp, 18 predicted proteins | sample saktaG_4_FD_190145 | JGI IMG/M metagenome (GOLD analysis project Ga0268276, IMG submission 190145) | Saline water microbial communities from Sakinaw Lake, British Columbia, Canada - sak_2010_1_5_45m | ecosystem: Environmental > Aquatic > Non-marine Saline and Alkaline > Saline ...
GGGATCGTCAGTTTTTAGTGTTACTATTTTATCGCCTGGTTGTGGCACTTTTAAAGTAAATAATCTTGAGTATTTCAGCACTACTTTGTCTCCAGCATTTTTCATTAAAACAAATACCGCGTCACTGTTCCCATTTCCCTGTATTTTGTCAAAGCTTTCTCCCTCTTCTACGTCAAATATTTCATCAGTTATGTCTTTTGTGAATGGAGGTTTCCATTTTTGCTTTATGCTTCTAACTTCAAATCTTAATTTCATGTCAACACCCTTTTTTCTAATCTATAAATGTTTGTTTTGTTTATAAATATGTTGTTTTTCTTTGTCTTTTTTCGGACAATCCTTTTTCCGCTAACTTTTTTGGGTTTGTTTTGTTTTCTTTCTCGGCATGAATCCCTAATAACCCTTTTATATTGAATATTTGCTTTCTTTCTTATGCAGATAGATGATTTTATTGACGTTGCTTCGAAAGCAATTTTTGCCAACAATGCTTCTCTTTCTAGCATTTCCCAAAAAATTCTTCCATTAAAGGGAGTTATTTCTCCTAATGGTTTGGAAAATATTGTTGTTTCAGTAAAAAAGCAGTCCCTTTCTTGTGTTGTTTCAGGTGTTGATTCAGGGTTTGTGTCAAAAAAGCTTTCTTTTATTGATTTGGCTTTTGTTCGTGTTGCGGGTGTAGTTTTTTCTCTAGATGGGGGTTTTCTTAAAAAAGCGGATTATTTTCCTTCGGCTTTTTCTTTTCCAGAGCCAATTATGTTGCGGCAGGGTCTTGAGAGTGATGAAGAATTACAGAGTGTTTCTTTTGAGCGCTTAAAAAAAGAGGTTTCTTTGTCAATTGATATTATAAAAAAGTCCAAGCCCAAGTACGCTTTTGTTGATGGGTCAATAGTTCCTCAATACAAGGACAAACCTCGCGATAATTCAGAGCTTAGTTCTGATTATCAAGGAATTATTCACTTGTTTCAGAAGTTTTACAAAACCGCGGAAGAAAATAATTGCACAATTATTTCTTGTGTTGAGGATTCGCGCGGAAAAAGATTTGTTGAACTTTTGCGCGAAAAGATTTTACCAAAAAACCCTGTTGCGTTGGGTAATGATCTTGCGGGTTTTTTTGATGCTTCTTTATTGGATTATTTTTTACTTCCAGGAGAGCGCACTTTTGCTTTTTCTTACACCGAAAAAATTGACAACCACGCTATTTTGAAAGATTATCCTAAAGAATGGTCTGAATCCATTAGTGTTTTTTACTTGAAGGCTTCACAGTTTGATAAGCCTTTGCGCGTTGAGTTTATTTGCAAGAACAAATCCGAACTTTCTTCCAAAGCGGATGAAATCGCTTCAATTGTTTTTTCTCTTTCTTCTCTTCACAGAGAATATTCTTACCCTAGTATTTTGATTGAAGCTGATTTGCGTGCTCGTCTTAACGAAGAAGATATAAACGTTGTTTTTGATAAATTACTTGATAAATTGGGTCCAAAAGCGCAGATGCGAAGAAACAATCGGCCTTTTGGGTAGGTAATTAAATTATTTTTTGAGTTTTTCATGTTTGGGTGGTTGGGTGATTAAATTAATTGTTTTTGATTTGTGGAATACTTTAGTTCCCACCTCTATTGATTGGCCTCATTTGGTTTATATTACAAAAAAGCAGCACATGTCTCTTGCGGAACTTATTCCAAAGTATGAATCAACTATCCAGAAAAAAAGGATTAATTCTTTTGAAGAATTAAGAAAAACTTTTTTTGCGGCGTTTGATCAAGTTGATAATTTGTTATTAGAGCAAGAATTGTATGAAATTTATGTTAATCGTTTGGACAAAATTTATTTTTTTCCCGATATTGAAGAAAATCTAACAAAGTTAAGAAACCAAGGATACAAATTAGCGTTGCTTTCCAATACAGAAAATATTGCTTTTGATAAAGTAAAAGAAAAAATTCCGATTGTGAAGTACTTTGACTTTTTGTGCTTGAGTTGTGATGTTGGATCTATAAAACCCGAAAAAACAATATTCGAAGTTGTATTGAAAAACTTTGGTGTTTCTCCATATGAAGCATTAATGGTCGGGGATTCTTTGAGGAGTGATGTTGCTGGTGCGCAAAATGTAGGGATGCATGCTTGTTGGCTTAATCGCCCAAAAAAGAGTTATGATTTGGCCAAAGTTAAGCCAGAGTTTGAAATAAATACTCTTAATGATATATACAAAGTGTTAGGTGTGTTGAATGCCAAATTCAAAAGAACAAATGGTTGATGTCAGAAAAAGTAGTGAAGCAATTTGGGCTAAATCAAGACAAGCTGTGATTCGGGGCCGTGCTTTAAAAAAAGCTGGTGCTAAAGCTCTGAGTAAGAGGCGAAGAGAAGCCCTTATTAGAAGAATGTTTTTTCCAAAATAATAAATTTTATGTTTTTTAAAAATCTTTTTAGTGATTTTAAGGCGCCACGTATCCAGTTAATTGATGCCTTTCGCGGCTTAGCTCTTTGCATGATGTTTTTGTTTCATTTTTTGTGGGATTTGAATTATTTTGGCATAATTTCAGTAAGCTTGTATTCTGGTTTTTTTGGGTTGTTTCAGAAATCAATTTTGTTTTCCTTCATTTTTATTTCAGGGGTTTCTTTTTTTCTTTTTGTTCAAAAAAATAAGTCCTTCCAAAAATTACTAAAGCACTTAATCATTTTGCTTGCAGCTTCGTTAGGAATAACTATTTTTACTTTTTTGTCATTTCCAAATCAATTTATTTATTTTGGAGTTATCCATTTAATTCTTTTTTCTTGGATTGTTGGGAACATTTTTGTTAAATTTCCAAAGATCTCTTTGTTGGCAGGATTGTTCATAACTTTCTTGCCATTATTTATTAATTTGTCAAAAATTAATGCTGGCCCATTTTTCTGGCTCGGTTTTGGAACTCCTTTATCTGCTTTAGATTTTGTTTCTGTAGTTCCGTGGTTTGGTATTTTTTTAATAGGGTTATTTTTTGGGAACTTGGCGCTCAAAAAACAAGTTTTTTTATCAAAATTAGCTGTTCCAAAAAGTCTTTCCTTTATTTCAAATATTGGAAAAAAGTCCCTGCTTTTTTACTTAGCTCACCAATTTGTCCTTTTTCCGCTCGCTTTTTTGCTTTCTTTGTTTTTATAGCTCGGCATGGCACTAAGTAATTATTTAAAAGCAACTTACCACTTTTTTGTTATTGATTAGTATGGTTCGTGAATCTTTAGGGACAATTGTTTCCTCAATTGATGGCCCTTCCCCTTCAACAGTTTCTTTTGTTGTTAATGAGGGCAAGGTGCATAAAGGAATGTTTGTAGAATTAGATTATTCTGAGGGCACAATGGTTTGTTTGGTTGAGGATGTTGTTAAGACAAATCGTTATTTTGAAAGGCCCGATTCAGTTAAAGCGATTGGGGATGATTTGCAAAAGAATTTTCCTGCGAGTGATTGGGAATTTTTATTAGGCAAAGGAAAACCATTAGGTATTTTTGTTGAGGGTATGCCAATTGCGCGTTCTACTTTTCCTCCTTCCCCTGGGACAAAAGTTTTCAAAGCAACGGATGATAATGTAAAAAAGTTTTTGGGTCTTCAAGAAAAAGGATTGAATTTAGGGCGAATAAATTTTCACGATGTTGAGATGAAAATTAATTTATCAAAACTTTTGCAAAAACATTTAGCTATTTTGGCAATGTCTGGTGCGGGAAAATCTTATGCTGTTTCTGTTTTAATGGAAGAACTTTTGTCACGTGAAAATGATGAAGGGCAAATAGCGGTTGTTGTTTTTGATACGCATGGGGAGTATACTTGTTTTGGTGAGCCAGCAAAAGCTCCTTTTGTTGATTTTTCTTCAAAAACAAGAATTATTGATGCGACAAAAATTAGGATTGCTTGCTCAAAATTAACTTCCGGTTTACTAGCACAGCTTCTTCCAGAGCTTTCAGCTCCGCAAAAGCGTGAGCTTGCAAATGTTATTACTAAATTAAATAGTGAAATGAAATCAGGGGTTGGTCCTTTTGATTTGAATGATATTAAATCAGAGTTAGCTTCTTCTTCTAACTCAAAAACCGCGGAAACCTTGTTAGGCATCTTGTCAGAATTAGAAGAGCTTCATTTGTTTTCGAAAATTGATTCTCCTTCTGTAGAAGATTTAGCAAAGCAGGGGCAGTTAACAGTTATTGATTTGAATAGTGTTATTGGCGAAAAAAAGAAACAAGTAATGGTTGCTTATTTTGCCAGCAGATTGTTTTATGAAAGAAGGCACAAAAAAGTTCCTCCTTTTGCTTTGTTTATTGAAGAGGCCCACAATTTTATTCCTGAATCAACGAGCAAGGATTTTGCTATTGCAAAACCAACTCTTAGAACTATCGCGCGTGAGGGTAGAAAGTTTGGCGCAGCATTAGTTATTATTTCTCAAAGACCAAAAAGACTTGACACAACTACACTTGCTAATTGTAATACTAATTTAATTTTGCGTATTACTAATCCTTATGACCTTGATCACATTAAGCAAAGTAGTGAGGGTCTTGATGTTGGTAGTATTAATATGATTTCTTCTTTGCGCGTTGGAGAGGCATTAATTGTTGGTGAAGCAGTTGGCGCCCCTACTTTTTTCAAAGTTCGTTTAAGAAAATCCCAACCCTCAAAACACGAAATTACTTTAGAAGAAGCTGCAAAAAGATTTGCCACTGATGTTGACAAAAAAAGTGAAGAAGCTGATTCTTTTCTTTAAAACTAGTTAGTCCCGATTGTGCAATATAAATTTCATATAACCGCTGGCACGGCACTTCCGAAACGGCTTTAAAAGAAGGAATTTCCTCTTGTTTTATGTCCCAACATAATGAAGCATTCGCTTCGGTTAACGAGTTTAACTCGTCAAAAGATATTTCGTCAAAAGATATTTCGTCAAAAGATTTATTGTTTTTAACAAGGGTTTCTTTTAATGAAGAAAAGAAAGAGATTTTCACAGAGTTTTCAAATAAAAGTAATAAGTTTGTTCAGCGTTTTAAATTTTTTCCTTTCCTTGCTTTGCCAAAAACAATTGATTCTGAAAAGGTAAAGGATTTGCTTTTGGATTTGAAAATAAAAAGGTTTCAAATAACTACAAAACAGAGTTTTGTTTGTGTTCAGGCTTCTTCAGTTTCGTCCTTGAAAACAATCGCTAATGCTTTGGCGGGCTGTTTAGGAAAATTGCCTTTAGTGATTGAGCCAGAGAGGCAGTTTTTGCTTGAAAAGAATTGGAGTTATTTTGACTCTTTTGCTTATTTTAATGGTTCCATTGTGAAGGTTGATTCTTTCAAAAAAGATGTGGCTTTTTCTGTTTTTCAAGAAATGTCTTTTTTTGAAGCGATGCGTCTTGATAAAGAGCAGGCATTGTTTTTAGTTGAGCGTGCTGCTCTTTCTTCTGTTTTGTCAGTTCCTATGGATTTAGTGCCGAGGGAAAAAAATGAGCAGGAAGAAATTTTTCTGCAAAATTTGTTTTTTCGTAATGCTGGTTTTGTTTCTTGGGAACCTAACGAAAAAGTAACTAGTTTTCATCAAAGAATTCCTTTTGTTTTTGATAAGGTTTCTTCAATTGATTTTTCTCCTGTTTGGGTTCAGCTTTTTTCAAAAAGGTTTTTTAATGTGGGTCATGAAACAAAGAATTGTCAGTGTTGTAAACCTTTCACTTTGGAGGACAAAAATTTATTGCCCTCTTCTTTAATTGAAGTAATTTTTCAAGAGGATGATTTCTTTTACGAGTCCTCTTCCCCTTCTTTTTCAGAAGAATTTGATTTAATTAATGCCAATAAAGAGTTGCGTCTTGAAAAAAAGAACAAATTCTTTTTAACGTCAAAGCCTATTGGTCCTTTTAGTAAAGGAATTTCTGCTTTTGTTCCTTTGCTTGATGCAAAAAAACTTTTAGAAGAAAGTTCCGTCATTTTGGGGAAAAGTCATAAACCTGAATGGTTTTGTTTGCATAATGAAAGTTTTTTTAGTTCCGAGATTGATAAGGTTTCGGAAAAGATTTCTCAACTCTCAGAGATTCTCCTTGAGCCCCAGCAGAGTTTGTTTGGTTCAAGTGATTTTGGCTTTTTATTTGCGGATTATTCTTTTAAGGCATTTAGCCTTTTGGTTGCTGAAATCCCATTCCAATTAGTTAATCTTAATTCAAGGTTTTATTCTCCCTCTTTGGCTAAAACAATTGTTAGTATTCAAGAAGCTACTTTGTTTAAGTTTAGGGAATTTTCTCGAGAGAAGGGTTATCGTGTTTTGCATGCTGATAAGCGTTCTGCTTTAATTAAGGGTTTTTCCCCATTGTCCCTAGCTAAGCGTTTTTCTCAAGAAATGTCTTTGCCCCAACCCCAAGTAAAGGCTTTTTCCAATAAAAAGGCCTCTTACTAAAGAAGGTTTAATTTTGGCGATTTTGTGAATCTTGACCCCTCTTAGGGGATTTTGTTTTGTTTGGATAGCTTTTCCTTTGCAGCTTGTTTTTAGTCATTTTAGCTACTTTTTTAAACCTTGTCTTCGGTTAATTACTTAGTCGCGGTGAGTTTAGTTAAAAGGTGTTTTTATGTTTAGGTTAACTCGTTTTGAATTGACTAGGGTTCTTTCAGCAAGAGCGCTTCAATTATCTTTAGGGGCTCCTCCTTTGGTTAAAAGGTTAAAGGAACTTTCAATGCTTGATGTTGCTGAAAAAGAGTTAGAAGCAAAGGTTTTGCCTTTATCTGTTTTGAGAAAGTATCCTAACGGAAATTTTAAGAGAGTTGAATTGTATTAATTAGTTTTTTGGTTTTTTTGGTGATGTTAATGGGTAAATCAGTTTCAAAAGTTTTGAAATACAAGGGCGAAGTTTTGTTAAGAGAGTTTCCTGAAAAGTTTGGAAACAATTTTGAAAAAAACAAGAAAGAACTTTCAACAATGGAACTCGGTTTCTCAAAAACCATTAGAAATATTGTTGCTGGTTATATTGTTAGATTAGCTAAAAGAAAAGAAAAAGACGCTGCTAAATAAGTTATTAATTCTTTTTTTGTTTGTTTCTTCAAGTGTTAACTATGCGGGCTCTTTGTTTTGCCACTGGAAATCTTTGGCGTTTAATCGGGAAAAAAGATATTTTTGAAATTATTTCTTCGCTTGACATTGATGGGGTTGAGTATACTTATGGGAAGCATTATGAAGAAAGAAAACCTAGTGAAAAAGATTTGGGCACATTAAGAAGTTACAAGTATGTCAGCATTCATTCTCCGTTTAGACTTTCACTTGACTTAATGCCGAAAGAAAATTTTAATTCAATTATTAATTTGATTGCGTTGGACTACAAAAAAATGAATGCACAACATATTGTGTTTCACCCAAATAGTGTGCTTCCTACTAATTTGCCTAAAATGTCTTTTGTTACCGAAAACTTGAATCCAAAGAAAGGCAAAAATCGTCCAAGGGATGGATTTGAAAAAATGTTGGAAGAAAAAACTGATTGGGGTTTGTGTCTTGACGCTTCTCATGCTTACGATTGGGGTGCTGAAGAAACCGAAAGAATTGTAAAAAAATGGAAACATCGAATAAAAGCAGTTCATTTTAGCAATAATAGGTACCACAAAGATCATAGTCCTTGTTTGAAGGTAAGCAGAGCTTTTCTAAAATCAATTGAGCCATTGCAGGACTTGAGTGTTCCTTTTGTTATTGAAGAAGATATGCCTTTTTCTTCAGTGGAAGAAATTCGTGAAGAAATAAACCGAGTAAGGAATATTCTTGGTTTTTAGTTTTACATTATTGGCATTGTTTCTATTTTTGTCGCTTCATCATTATTCTTGTTTCTTTGTAATAAATAAAGGTTGCTTGATGCCGCGCTTTCAAGTTCTTTATCATGTGTTATAACAAATATTTGTTCAACTAATTTTGGCATTTCTTCTCTAAGCATTGAACTTAGTTTTTGAACCGCGTTAGCATCTAAGTTGTGTGTTGGTTCGTCAAGTATTAGCATTGATAGGTTTTTTGTTAGTACTAGTGCGAAAGCCATTCTTATGCATAGGGCTGCAGCGCTTCTTTCTCCGCCTGAAAGTATTCCTTCTACGCGCGTCCATTGGTTTGTTCTTGTAAGTACTTGTAAATCATATCCTTCTTCTGTTACACAAAGTTTTGCATCAACAAAGTCAGCGTAAGGGTATATTGCTTGCCAAATGTTTGTCATTGCTTTGTTTATTGTTTGAAGCATTTCTTCTCGTAATTCCCCTTGTGTTGCAATTAGGCAGCTTGCAAATACACTCATTTTTCTTGAAGATTCAGAATATTTTATAGTTTCTTTTTCTGTTTCTTGTATTGTTTTTTTTATTTGCTCAACTTTTGCTAAAATAGTTTCATAGCTTTTTTTTAGCTCTGTTTTTGCTTTAGCTTTGGCTTCAAATAGTTCTGTTTCTTTCTTTTTTTCAAAAAATAGTTCTCTTATTTTATTAAGCTCTTTTTTGTCAAAACCGTTTTCTTTTGATTGTTTTTCCATTAAAGGGAGCACTTCGTTTAGTTCTCCAAGCATTTTTCGTTTTTCTTCAAGGTCTTTTGATTTTTTCTCTTTTTCTTCGGTGATGTAAATTTCTTTTTGCTTTTCCTCAATGTTTTTTCTTATATCTCTTAGAGTTTTCTCAAGAGAAGAAAATTTGTCCAACAATTTGGATTTGTTTGTTTCGTGTTCTTTTTTCTCTGCAAGTGATTTTTGCATTTGCCCGTGTGTTTCCTCAACTATTTTTTCTTTGTGTGTCTCGTCCATTTCCTGTCTGCATGTGGGGCATTTTCCCTTTAATGAGGATATTTCTTTTATTTCTTCTTCATATTTTTTAATTTTGTAACTTAGCACTTTTACCTCTTCGCTAATAGTTTTTATTTTTGTGTCAACTTCTTTTGCTTTTGTTTCAATTTCTTTTTCATTTTCTTTTTGTGTTTTAATTTCTTTCTTTAATTTTTCTATTGTTTCCATAATGTCTTTTGCATCTAATTTTTCAGTTTTTTTAAGTTCTTCTTGTAGCATTTCTATTTTTGATTTTGTTTTAGTTATCTTGTCCTCTAAAGTTCTTGCTTTCTCTTCTTTTTCCGCCAGTTCTTTATATTTCTTTTCTAGTTCTCTATTTTCTTTTTTCGCCTGCTCCGCTTTTATTAGTGTTTCTTTTATTTCTTCTTCAATTTCTTTTATTTGTTTTGTTAATTTTTCTTCTTCATGGTTTTTTAGCATTTCTTTTTGCTGTTCTAAAGTTTTTTCTCTTTGTTTGCTTTCTTTCATTAGTTCATTTTGTAGAGAAACAGAATTTTTCCTCGCTTCTTCATATTTTTCCAGTTGCAAAAGCTCATCAAATTTTCTTTTTCTTTCTCCCGGAGTTAATTTTAGAAAGAAATCCATTTCGTTTTGTTCCGAATAAACAGCTCTGCTAAATAGTTCATAATCCATTTCAAGTATTTTTTCCACTTTTTCGTTTACATCTTTTTGTTTTGGTCCTGCAACAAATTTTCCATTAGTATATAGCTTCGCTTCGTTTGTCCCGTCCATTTTTACTATTCTTTCTACGCGGTGTTTTGTTTCATTTTGTTCAATTTCTATCGCGGCTTCTGCGGTGCTCATTTGATTTGGTTTGTTCATTATTATTTCTTTTAGTGAAACGCTCTTGTTTTTTAATCCTGGAAAAGTGCCAAATAAAGAATAAGATATTGCGTTAACAATTGAGCTTTTTCCAGAGCCCATTACTCCAACTATAACATTTGTTCCTTTTCCAAAGTCCAGTTTGGTGTCAGAGTGTGTTCTCCAATTTTTTAGCTCAAGTGAAGTTATCATAGAGTAAGTTGTGTTGGATTAATAATAAAAAATAGTGCTTGGTTTAATGCCAGCCAAACAAGTTGTTTTTGTTAAATAATTAGTCATTTTTCTAAATCATTTTGTCTATTAGTGTCATTGCTTCTACTTCTGCTTCGTTAACCCCTTCAATTTTTTTAACAGCATTTTCTAAAGCATCCATTGCTCCGTCAACTTTGTCTGGGATAACATATCCTACTCGTAGTAACTCAATTCCAAACCCTATTGGTTCTCTTCGTACTTCTTTGCATTCCCCTTCTTTTAATGTTTTTAGTGCTTCTGACACTTTATCTGTGTTTTCAGGGTCAGAAAATACTTTGAATACTACTAGAACTTTTCCCATTTTTTTCACCAAGAATTAGTTTTATGGGCCGACAAATCCGCATTCAGCACATTTGTATGTTTTTGCTGTTTGTTTGCAGTGATCGCATCTAACAACGCTTGTTTTTCCACATTCAGGGCATTTAAACTCTGTTTTGTTTGAAGTAACCACTTTGTTGCATGTTGTACATGTTTTCATATTCTCACCAAGTCTTTTATACTATTTCAATAGATTATTTTCTAATCGGGAACCTTTAAAAGCCTTGTTTTATCAAGACCGAAAGGTTCTTTGGGCTTTTGAAAATCAAAAGCTTTGATGGGCCCGTCTGCCAATGGATAAGCGGCGAGACTTCGGAAATAAGAAGCTATCTCGAGATGGGGGTTCGATTCCCTCCGGGCCCGTTTAGTTTAGTTAAGTGGTGAAGTTATGAAAGTTTTTGTTACAGGAAGTTTGGGTTATTTAGGAGTGCCCTTGGTTGTAGCTCTTAAAAAAAAGCATTCCGTTGTTGGTTATGATATTGCCGAGGAAAAAGACGTTTTAGATTATTCGCAGCTAAAAGAGTCAATGAAGGGCTGTGAAATTGTTGTTCATGCTGCAGCAATCCCAAAGCCAATTGAATCAAAATCATTTGACGATTATTTTCAAATTAACTGTGTTGGGACAATGAATGTTGTAAAGGCGGCAATTGAAAACAAAATTAATCGTTTAATTTTTATTAGCTCTACTGGGTATTATGGTGTTGAGCGCGGAATTCCAGTAAAACTTCCTTTGAAAGAGGATCAGCAAATAGTTCCAATGTATCTTAAAGCGGACGATTTGTCTTGCGTTCCTGCGGCAGTAATGTATTCTCAAAGCAAAGTTATTGGGGAAAACATTTTGGCGTTTTATGGTTTAACAAAACAAATACAAGTAATTAGTTTAAGGTTTCCAAGAATTGGTGATAAAGAAGGCCCGCATGGTACGCGAGTAAGTATGGCTAACACTATTCAAGGGGTAATAAAAGCGATTGAATTAAAAGGAAATTTTTGGTTTGAAACATTTAATATTTCAGATGAACTAGAAATGGTTGATATTTCAAAAGCAAAAAATTTTTTAGGTTATCTGCCAGAAAAAGTTTGATTTTTGTTTGCTTCATTTCATTAACTTAAATTCCAGATCTTCTTTTTAGGGGTTTTTGGGCTTTGCCTGTCGTTGCTGGTTTTTGAGTTGTTGGTCTAAAAAAAGAAACTATTTGTTCGGTTCCGCCTTTTGGAAATCCTTTTCCGCGTATCATTATTCCTGTTCTTACTCTCGCAATTTTCCCAGGGCTTTGCGGAACCTTTTTTCTTTGAGTGGGAGGTTTTCTGTGAGGTAAGGGCATATTATCACCTTACAAAAGACGCTTCTGTTCTTTATTAATCTTTTTTACTTGAAGCGAAGTATGAATTTAGGGCTTGTCGTTTTTTTATTTTTTGCAGTTATTTTAGCCGTCTTTGTGATCTGTTTGTAGTTGGTTTTATTGAACTTAATCTAAACTTTTTCGTTCTGTCAATTCCGTGTTTTCCTATTCTTTCTCTATACCATTTGCGGAGACTAATATTTACTCTTTTAGAAACTTCACTTTTTCCTGCAGGGAGAAACAATGTACTTCTTCCTTCTAGTATTGCAATTCTTATTTTTGGAAATGCGCTTCTTGCGGCAATCGCTGCTTCTGTTACGCAAATGTTGCGTATTTGTCCCATCAGGGTTATTTCTGTTGGAACTATTCTTTTTCTTTTTAGTGCTGCGCGGATTTCTGCAGGGCTCCATTCAAAAATGCTTTCTTGAGGAATCCTAATCAGGGTTGGTTTTTTTGGCACTTCTTTTAGTAATTCAAAAATAGTGTTTTTCTTTTCTTGGTCATATACTGGCGCATATATTACCGGGATTCCTTTTTTTCCAGCCATTATAAGTGCTTTTATCACGCGTACCTGATTTTGTTTTGATATTTGTTCTATTCCTGAAATGTGTGTTTGGGGGTGTACTAGAAACAGAACTGGTCCGCAATATTCGCCTTCGGTCATTTTTTTCACTCAAATATTTCTTTTCCTTTCAAGTACCTTGTTAAGTAGCTTGCAAATTCTCCTTTATAGTTTTTTATAATTCCTTCTTCATTAAGTACTTTGGATTTTCTTGCAACGCTGTTTGTTCCTTTTTTTTCTGTTTTTGCGCTTTCTTTCATAAGGTTTTTTACCACTTCAATTGCCATTGTTTCTTCTCTTTCAACTTCAAGTACAAGTTTGCCTTCTTCCACTCTAGGTCCTGAAATTAGTTTTCTTTTTTTCTCTAAAAACCTTTTCGCATTTTCTTCGTCGCTCGCTAGTGGCCCGTAAATAGTTTTTACTTTTTGGAGTTCTTTTTCTTTTAAAGTAAAAACAAAAGCAACTTGTTTTTCATCGCTCCACAAGTCAGCTCTTTCGACAACAAAATCTTTTTCTTTTAGGCGATTTTCAGTTTTTTTCAAAAACCTTCTTAATTGTCCCCACATGATGTCAGCTAAGATACTTTTTGGAAAAGTTGAAAGCACAGCAATAAGTTCTCTTTTTTTCAGCTCATCTTTTAGTTCTTTTTTTGGCAAGGGTTTTGTTTTTTGTCTGAAAAAGAATTTTTCTTCCGGTGCTTCAATGAATCTTTTTGTCGCGTAAATCATTCTTTCAAATTGTTCAAGTGAGAGCGCGGATGCGACATTTCTGTTATTATCAACCGGATCAATTATTATGAGTGGAGCTCCATTGAATTGTTCCGCATCCTTTTCCTCAGCATTTTCAAATAATAATATTTTTCCCGGTGTCCATTCAGCTATTGCTTGTATTGTCTGGTCAAAGTTTCCGTAATGCAAGATTAGTAATTCCATTCCATATCCTGGCAAAGCACAACTTTTCAAATCAGCACCATAACAGTTAATTCCTTTCATAAATTGTTTTAGTAGTCGTACTTCTTGTTTTTGTTTTTCGCTTAGTTTTCTAAGCAAGTACTTGTTGTGAAAAGGGGTTCTGTCAACAGCGCTTTTTATTTCTCCTCCGCTGCTTACTTTGTAGCTTGGAACTATTTCTACTTCAAATCCTTTATAGTTTCCTCGAATGTAGGGGTGTTGTGAATAAGCTTTTTCCCATTTTTGTCCGCGAAACACCGCTTTTCCGATTCTTAGTCCTTCAATTTCTAGTTCTTTTTCATCAAGTTCTTTTTCAAACATAACAAATAGGTCTAAGTCTCGATCTCCGTGTAAGTGAGTGTTTCTTGCAGAGCTTCCGCACCATTCAACGTGCGAGTGTTTTCCCTCAATCTTCATTATCTTTTTTTCGATTTCCAAAAACATTTTTTCTTCTTTTTTTAGCTCTTTTTTTGAAGGGGTGACTTTCCTAAGTACTTTCGAGTATAACTTGTCCATATCTTCGCCCTCATAAGCTTATTATATTACTTTTTATATAAAGGTTCTCATGGACTTCACAGATATGCGGCTAAAAAAGCTTGCTGAATCAGATTTTGCCGAGATTTTTGAGGGTGTTTCAAATAACTTTTATGTTTTGCGAGAGTTTCCTCTTTCGGAAAAAGAATCAAAATTTGCTAAATCGCTTCAGCAAATAATTCAGCGTAAGAGTCCTTTTTCCGAACTTAATTCTTTTTCTTTGCCAAAAGATTTTTCTGATTCTTTTCGTGACCAAATCGTTTCTGTTGTTGAAATTAATGGTTTAGTTGATGTTTTGCCTTCTAAAACAATTTTTCTTTCTCTTCTTGAATCAATGATTGATCTTGTTTCAAAAGTTTCTTTTGTTTCAAATAAAGGATTGTTTGCCGAGATTGTTTTGCATAATGCGATTGGTTTGAAACAACTTTACTTTTTTTCTTTTGATGATGAATTAGAAGAACTAATGGTTAATGCTCCTGACAGCATTTTTGTTTTTCATAAAAAGTTTGGGATGTGTAAAGTTAATTTGTCTCTTGATGAAAAATCAATTGATGCTTTGCTAAGAAAGATTGCTGTTAGTTCTGGAAAGTCTTTTGATGAAAAATTTCCTTTGCTTGATGCGCATTTGCCTGATGGTTCGCGTGTTAATGCTACGTTTTCTGAGATCTCTCCAAAAGGGGTTTCAATTACTATTCGAAAATTTTCTCCCACTCCTTTGACAGTTCTTGATTTGGTTTCTGGCGGAACCTGTTCTTCTGAAGTAGCGGCTTTTTTGTGGGTTGTTGTTGATGGTTTTGGTGCTTTTCCAAAAAATATTTTGGTTGTTGGGGGCACAGCTTCAGGTAAAACAACTATGCTAAATATATTGGCGAATTTTATGCGCTTGCACGAGCGTGTTATAAGTATTGAGGATACTTTGGAATTGTCTTTGCTTGGTCGGGATAATTGGGTTGCTCTTGAAGCGAAGCACTCTATTGATGAAGAGGTAACAATGAATCAGTTGTTGAAGAACTCTTTGCGTATGCGTCCTGATCGATTAATTGTTGGGGAAGTTCGTGGTGAAGAAGCAACAACTCTTTTTACTGCAATGGATAATGGTCATGCTGGTTGTTTGGGAACAGTTCATGCTAATAATTCCCGCGAAGCAATTATTAAATTGCAGGAGCGCCCTTTTTCTGTTCCTCAATCAATGCTTCCTTTAGTTGATTTAATTGTTGTTATGCAAAGAAAGTTCACAAAAAACAGCGGTCTTAAGAGAACAATTGTGGAAATTGCTGAAGTTTCTAGGATGGAGAACAAAGTTTTACTCGGAAATATTTATGACTTTGATGAAGCAAAAGGTTGCGTTCGCAGAACTGATGTGCCGAGTCATTTAATGGATTCTTTAGCAGCGCAGTCAGGTTTAACAAAAAATGAAATCAAAAAAGAAATTGATACGCGGAGGATGATTATTGAGTGGATGATTGAAAAGAACGTTTCAAAACCATTAGATGTTTTGGAAGTTATCCAAACCTATTATTATAATCCTAAGAAAGTTTTGGAAATGGTTTCTTCTGAAGGCTAAAAGGAATGCTTTTTCAAATTCATTTTTATGAATTAATTTTCTAAGTTAATTTTTCAAATTTATTTTTCAAGTCCATTTTGTGAATTCATTTTCTAAAAAAGAATTTCTAAATTAGTTTTTCTAAAAATTATTTCAATTCTTTTTTTACTTGTTTTTCAAGTTTTTTTAGCATTTCTTGGTTTTTCTCAAACTTTTCATTAGCTTTTTTTACCAAGTATTTTAAGTATTTTTCTTCTACACAAAATTTGTTTTCTTTTATTGGCGCATTGATGTTGTGGGTACCTAGTATTTCCAAAATTAGTTTTCCTTTTTTTGCAACTTTTATTCCTGCTCTTTTAACTCCTGCCTTTTCGCACACTTCTAATATTTTTTTTGCGTTTTCTAATGTGTTTGTTCCTAAGTGTAATATTAGAGGTTCTTGCTTAAACCACAAGATGTGCCCGTTGTATGATTGCACTCCTTCTTTTATTTCGTTATAAGTTACCTTTCTGTGCCATTTTCTATGAAATGCGCTTTCTTTTTTTTCTTCGTTTTCATTTAGTCCAACTAGTGAGATTCTTCCTGCGCAACAGCTACTGGTAAAGTAGTTTTTTGTTTTTAGTATATATTCACAGAAGGGAATAAAATCTTTGTCCACTTTTCCGTCTTTTTTTGCTTTTAAGAAAGTTTCTTTGTGGTGTGTTTTTGTCATGTTAAACCTTGTTTGTTCCTCACTTTGCCTTGTTTTTGTGGTTTTTTTGTCCATAAAATTCATTCCTTTACATTTATTTTCTTGCTTAAAACAACCTTTTTATTTGTTCTGCTACCTATTTAGTTTGAATTAGTATGTTTAAAAAAGCGTTGTCTTTGTTGTTAGTTTTGCTTTTGCTTCAGACCGCGTTTTCCGTTCGTCTGGTTGACCCAATTAACAAAGAGCTTGTGGATAATGATTTTGTGGGGGCAGTTAGTCCAGGTTCAACTCTTGAGTTAATTATTACAAAAGATTTTGATAAATTTGATTCTTTGAATATTTTATCAGAACTTCCAGCAAGTTTTGAAATTTCTTTAAAGAACGAGCAAGAATCATTTAAAGTTTTTATTAAGGTTCCTAAAACAGTTTCACTAACAGATTATCCCTTGTCATTACAGCTTTCAGGTCCTTTGTTAGATGAGAACGTTTCAGTTTATTTTTCTGTGCAAAAAGGGTTAATGGATGCTTCTTTTGATAATTATTCCTCTTCTTCAGAAGTTGGTAAAGAGTCTTCTTACAAAGTTACTTTGGTGAATAATTCTTATTCAAATGAATCTTTTAGCATTGTTCCTCAACTGCCTTGGTATTGGAAAACGAATGAGTTTGTTTCTGAATTTAAAGATGTTTCTGTAATTGTGCCTAAGCGTTCAACAAAGACTTTTTACTTTAGTATTATTCCTCGCGTTCAGGGCGAAAAAGTATTTAATTCAACTATTGTTTTTGGAAGTTCGGGTGAATCAAAAACAGCTTCTTTGAAAGTTAATGCCCTGCCTAGTATTAAAGGAAAATTAGAATCAGTGTTTTTTGGTTTGCCTTTTTATTCTTTTTCTTTGATTCCAAATTATCTGATAAGCGGGTTTTTCAGCTTTTTCTTTTAATTAATTCTTATGTCTTCGATCGAACCATTATACACTAAGTTTGCAAAAAGAATTCTTTTAGAGATTCGTTCCAAAAAAATAGTTTCTCATAAGGATCTTGATGAGCGTTCTTTTTTTTGGAGCAAGCACTTTCGCCTCGCAGAGATGCCTTCGCACCCTTTTGTTTTGTCTTGCACAAAAAAGCCCTCAAAAAAGATGGTTGAGTTAT
>Ga0268276_1002242_pt1 | contig 16902 bp, 29 predicted proteins | sample saktaG_4_FD_190145 | JGI IMG/M metagenome (GOLD analysis project Ga0268276, IMG submission 190145) | Saline water microbial communities from Sakinaw Lake, British Columbia, Canada - sak_2010_1_5_45m | ecosystem: Environmental > Aquatic > Non-marine Saline and Alkaline > Saline ...
CTCTAATCATTCTCCTTAAGATCATGTCTGGCCTTGATGGGATGTATGGGCCTTTTTGGACTCCTTTTCCCAATGACCTCATGTAAAAATATTTTTCTAGAATAACCTTCTTCTTTCCGACTATAACTGCCTTTTCTGAATTCAAGACAACTATATTGTTTCCAAGAAGTGCTTGTTTAGCGGCAAATGATGCTAATCTACCCGCAACTGCATCTTCTCCATTGATTATTATTTCTTTTTCTGTCATTTTTTTCTTTATGTTGTTTAATTGAGCCTTATTGGTAATTTATTTTATCGCTCTTTATTGTCTTAGTATTATTTACTATTTAGATTTTTGTTATATTTAAATTATTAATTTTATATTTTTTGCTTCTGGATCTTTCTTGATTAATTCACTTATGGTCAAATAAGAAGAACCAGATGATTTTATCTTATTTTTTGCTTCGCCAGATGTCTTGAAAGCGGATATGGCTAGTTTTTTATTTAAATCTCCTCGAGCAAGAATCTTTCCTGCTACCAGGATAGTTGAATTTTCTTTAGCTACTTTGTTTATCTTATCTAGATTGACTGAAATTGATTTTCTTTTTGGCCTTGAAAGTAGTTTAGCGACCTTATGCCAGAATACATTCTTCTGTTTTTTTAATAACAAAATACTTGTTCTTAGCTCTGGATTCTGTTTCTTATTAGCTTGCCTTGCTAATCTTGTCTTGCTTATTGGTTTTACTTTAAATTCCATGTTTGTATTATTGTTTTCAACTTAGAAGCTAACGAGAATTAAGTATGATTTAATATCATAACCTACTAACGCGTTAGCTCGCAGGTTAAGATTAGATGATTTTCAGGGTTTTTAAAGCTTATGCGGATCAAAGAAACTTAAATTTCTAAGCCCCCCATCCAAATGAATCTGAGCTTAAAAAACAGGATTTTTTCGGCACAAGGAAATTCAGAAAAATTTCCTGTGTTCGAAAATTCTTCTGAATTTTCGGGCATCACAAGAATGTTAAGTATTTTTGATGATGAAATGCGGGGGGTAGGGGTCGAACCTACGTAGGCACTAAGCCATACGGTCCTTAACCGTACCCGTTTGACCACTCCGGCACTCCCGCGCATTAAAAAATGTAGAGAATCTACTTTTTTAAGTATTTGCTTTTAATGATAATTAATCTACGTCCATATGTAGAATGATTAATACTAAGACTTCTTTAACAAATTACGAAAACAAGGTTTAATCCCAATTTGTGGACGTGAAACTAAAAACTGAGAAAGAATCACTTGGCCTTTGTTAATAGTTTCGCAAAAACATCTAAATTTTCATTCAATGCATCAATTGATCCAAGAAAAATTTCTTCAGGCCCTAATTGGCCAAAACTTTCTACATTGAATAAGAAGTCTCTTTCAGAAAAAGAGATATCCAACGCTTTTTTATTATTTTTATTGCAATACTCAATACAAGCTTCGCAGACATCGCATTTTAGATTATCAATCTCTATCTTATTTCCTTTTATCACAATCGCTTTTTTAGGGCAGATTTCTGCTGTATCAATATAAGTTTCAGTATCTTTGTCTAGTTTGATGTGGGGGATAGAAGTGAACCACATAATACCCGGAGAAAATTTTGAGTGTTCTAATGCTTTTCCTAGACAAGCAGTAGCACTGAATTCTAATGCTTGGTCTTGAGCCAATATCACCAAAGGCATTTCTTTGAAAACAACTTCTACACCTTTGCCTTTTAAATCTCCTGAATAGATTGTTGCTGGCCCAACTGCTTTTAGTTTAAGAGAAGCAGTGCATTTTAAACAGCCTTTGCCTTCGCAAGAACAGTCTTCTTTTAATTTAAATGTTTTTGGAGCTTTTAATGGCATCAATCCCAATCTGTGGGCAAGCATCTCATCGTAAAGAGCAGAATCATTTTTATAGAATTCCACTTCATCTATCGCAAGAACAGGGATTTCAAAAACACTTCTTCTGATTGCATTGACCACTGCGTGATCTGCATCTTTTACTGAAAAATATATTTTTTCCTTTGTTCCTTTTATCTTTTCTATTTTTACCATTTTCTATAAGTGCAAGGTTTTTATTTTATTTATCTAGTTTTTCTTCTTTGATGTTCTTTTCTTCGTTCCTGTTCCAATTCATAATTTTTAGCAGTATCATTCAAATCAACTGGTTTTAATTCTGGTCCATTCAATGGCTTTATGTAATCTTGATTGGTTTTTCCTCGATGTTTGGAATCATACTTTGTCATTTTAATGATACAGAGTTTAAAAATTACTGATTTTTAAACTCTTCTACCCCGCTTTCCGCCTTTAGGCTTTGGCCCGCCTCTTGGGGTAGGTGTGGTATCGACGATATTAAGTATCTTTATGCCTTCTCTTCCTAATGATTTGATAGCAGCATTTGCTCCTGGTCCTGGTGTCGGTGCCAAAATGCCGCCCTTGCCCTTGATTCTCACAAAAACAGACTTAATCCCCTGATCTTTTGCTTTTTCAGCTGCTTTTTTAGCGACAAACATTGCGATAGTTGGATTTGCTTTTAGTCTATCATGTTTAGTCACTTCCCCACCTGAAAACATAGCAATTGTGTTCCCGCATAAGTCAGTGATATGCACGATGGTATTATTATAACTCGCTTTGATATAAGCTATTCCAACACTTTCAAATTTTTTATTATCCATTTTCTTTTGTTTCAGAAGTTTCTTGAATTTCTTCTTTTTCCTCTGCTTCTTCTATTTTTTCTTTTTTAGGTTTTGTTTTTGGGAGTATCGTGCTTTTGATAAGGCTTTCTTCCCCTGCCCTTACTGTATAAGAAGGGATAGTCACGATCTTGCCATTGATCTTTATTTTTCTGTGTGTTATTAATTGTCTTGCTTCTTTGATTGTTCTAGCGAATCCTAATTTAAAAACAATTGTCTGAAGTCTTCTATTTAGTAGATTTTCCTTGCTTAAAGATAAAACCGCATCTATTGTTGCTTCAGAATCTTTGATTAAACCTCTTATCTCCAAATTCTTGAAGAAAGCTTCTTGTTTTTCTGGTTCTATAATCAATCTTTTTGCTTCTGTTCTTATCCTCTTGACCTCTGATTCTGCTTTCCATATCTCTGCTTTGTTCTTTAATCCATATCTTTTTGTCAATTCCTTATCCCCTTCAATTCTGGATTTGTCAAAAAGGTTTTTTGGCTTTGTATAAGTTTTACGTTTTTTAATCATTTTTTAGCAGAAACCTTGACTCGTTTTACACCAACAGATGGGCCCTTTGTTCTGAAGTGACTTCTGGTCCTTTGTCCTCTGACTGGCTGTCCTTGGATATGTCTTACTCCTTTGTATGATTTAATTTTCTTTTGTTTTCTTATGTCGAATTCTTTTTGAAGATCAAGTTCGGTCATTAGCAAGTGTTTGTCTTTTCCTGTTTCAGGATCTTTTTTTCTGTTCAATATCCAAACAGGAAGTTTCCCTGTTTTCACCAAATCCAATATCTTATTTGTTTCTTCTTCTTTTAAGGAATTGATTTTTCTTTTTTTATCTATTTTAAGAGTTTTACATATGGCATTGGACATTGCCCAAGAGATTCCTTTGATCTTGGTCAAACCAGCATAGATTATCATCTCTCCTGGAATGTCTGTTCCAGAGATTCTTATCAGACCCTCTTCTCTTTCTTTTTTTACTTGTGATTTTTGTTCTATTGCCATTGTTACTTTTCTAATCTAAGTTTTTAAATCTTATGCTACAAAGAGTCTATGCCTCACTTCCTCAGTTAATTCCTCTATCAGCCTTCTTTCAACGATTTTCTTCGGATCAGGCATGTTCTTGACCCTGTTTTTAATATCTTCAAATGACTTGAATTTTTCTTTATCTCTTTCTTCGATGATAGCTTGTGTATGTTTTTTTCCTAATCCAGGCAAAAGTTCAAGTTGATGCAGCCTGGTGCTTACAGCTCCAGCATTATTGAAAAAATCAACAAAAGTCTGTTCTTTTGAGTCAATCAATTTTTCGATTATATCTTTTAACTGCAGTTTGCCGGTTTCAGTCATCTTCTTGGGAAAAAGTCTTCCACGAATAAATTCTATCTTGTCCCTCTTGCCCTCTCCGATATAAACTTCTTCTTTAAGTTGAAGTCTTATTCCCCTTTTAGGAACAAGCTCTAATAAAGTAAAATGATTTAAACCCATAGCTTGGGCTATTGGGATGTGCCTCATTTCCAAAGGATACCCATTTGGTAAAAAATCTAATATTATCGCTTTTTCTTCTCGATTGTCCATTTTGTCTATTTTTTATTTGTGATCTCAAGGATTTTTGTAATTTCATCTTGTTCTAGACTTATATCAGCCCCCATAAAAATTTTCCTTAAGGAGTCTGAATCTTCTGGCATAAAATCGATTATCTTAACCAGATCTTCGTCTTTTAATTTCTCTAGATTTAATTTTTTTAGATTGTCGAATATTTTTTCTGCTTCTTCACCAGACAATTTAGTGAACTTCTTTATGAATGCTGAAGTCATCTTAGACTTCTCAGTATCATACTTGCTTAATAGGTCCCTTGTCTGGGCCATTGTCATAGGTTTTTTTTCTATAATCATTTTAATTGATTTTCTTGAGGTGCATCGGTTTAATCACAAGAGATTTATGTATATTACCCTTTAAAAATTTGACCTCATAAGCATTTTTTATTTTTTTCATGATTGTTCCAGTATCTCCCTTAAAGGTTGGGGGAAAATTGCCTTTAAAAGTAAAGTTTTTTGATAAAGCAACCTCGTCTCCGATTTTAAACTCTTTAAAGTATTCTGAAAGTCTCAATCCTTTCTTTCTTTTCAATTTTTTCTTTTTATTCATCATTTTCTAAATTTTGTCTTCCCAGTATATGCTGTTTTTTTGGTTTTGTTTTATGCTCAATTTCTGCCAAGGTTTTATCAAATAATATTTGAAGTGCCCTATATAAATTTTTGTCTGAGGATCCGGAGCTTATTCTCTTGTCTGTTATGAACAAAACAGACTTGAGTTCATGGACAAATTCCTTGGCATGTTTGTGCTGTTTAAGTTCAATCCGAAGTTTTGTGTAATTTCCTCTTACGCTGATTTTCCTGAGATTCTTGGTTATTATCTCCTTGACCTTGTTTTGCTCTAAGTCATCCAGGGCATCAAACCCTATCAAACTTATAGTGTTATCCATAAAGAGTAAATTTTCGGTCTTTTAAAAAGGTTTCTCTTATGGTTTTTTATAAGCTACCTTGGCAGTTTTTTTGGTAATACTTTCGTAACTATAAAATAACAATAAAAGTAAAGTTTATAAATCCATTCTTCATTTGTTATTTATTAAAATGGCACTTGATGATGCGATTCCAACCAAGGAAATAAGAGAAAAATTAGATAATCTTAAAGATTACATGCCCGGTCAATCTGAGTTTATATACGAATTGGGAAAGTATTTTGCACAGAGACTTGGTAACCCAGAAATAGTGCCAGAAGGGTTTAATCTTGAATATCAGCTTATGCTGTATGATCTTCAAGAAGGTGTCGATGGTTATACTAGAAAACCAGTTCCTTCAAGTCTGGGTAGATTGCCTGCTATGACTTATCTTCTTTTGGAGATGAGACTTCCAGCTATTGCAAAAGCTGTTTGTCCAAAAGACTTTGCTGACAAAGTTGGAGAATTATATAAAAAAGTCAGAGAACTTGTTAAAGAGATGTAAAAATCACTTCTTGAACAACTTCTTCAGAATATCAATGGTGTATAAGATGGTTGCTTTTGCTTGTTCTTTTGATGGAAAGAATATTTCTGGTTTTTTATGGACAGAAAAGACTCTCAGTTGATTTATCAGATGTATTTGCTGGGTTAATCCAGGATCGAGATAAGTGTTATTTTCACGTAATTTTACAAGCACATTCCCTAATCCTATATCAGGGCTTTTTTCTAACAAGTCTTTTCCAGTGACTTCAAAATACTTCCTGTGAAGAGCAATTTCCATTATCTTTCCTGAAAGTATCAAAACACTTCTGTAACATTTGTTTTCTAAACATACAATTAATTCATCGAAATTAGCTCTTACCTCTGGCATGATTTCTCGGGGAAGTTCTGGAAGAATAAGCTCATTTTGGGAAATTTCCTTGTTTATAACAAAATTCGGAGTTTTTTCCCTGATTTCCCTGATGATTCCAAGAGCTTTTTTTATTGATTCTTCATCAAAAAGCTTTATAAAAGAATTTAATTTTTCAATAAGTTCTTTCAGTTCTTGTAGTTCCTTGAGCATAAATTTGTCTTTTGTTGAAAAATCAAGAAGCACTGACTGGATTGCCTTGGCTTTGTTTTCAACATCTTTCTTGTAATACTCCTGTTCTTTTCGCTTATAATCCAAACTTGAATATCTTTGTTGTTTATCATAAAATAATTTTTTCTTGAATATGGTCTCAACAGAAAGTTCTAAAGAATCTATCTCTTTTTTAATGTCTTTCATTTTTTACTTATCTTTAAGTGATGGGGGTTATATAATTTTTTTGTTTCTGTCCCTTCTTCTTGTGGGCAGATTTTTGTCACAAAGGACAGCTTAGTAAAAACAAGTAAATTAACTTATAAAATTATACCTATAGACTAACCTGATTTTTTTTCTTATTGAAACTTTCTTGGACAAAACCTAAGAATAAAGGCGATGGTCTTTCAAAACTGCTCTTGAATTCTGGATGGGCCTGTGTTGCAACAAAGAAAGGATGTTTCTCTTTGTTTAGTTCAATGAACTCAACTAATTTTGTTCCATCTTCGCAAAGATGATATCCCGAGAATATAACCCCTGCTTTTTGCAGCATCTCATGATAAGCTGGATTGACTTCATATCTGTGTCTGTGTCTTTCAAAAATATAAGGTTCAGGCGTTTTTCCTATCCTAAAGGGGATATTATTCTTCTCAGCATTGCTGAACTTATTATAGAGTCCATGGACTATTGTCCCAGGCTCTAGTTTAGCAGCATATGCCCCTAAACGCATTGTTGCGCCATAATTGTTCTGTTCGAGAATAGCTTTTTGCCAAGGCATTAAGTCAATAACAGGGCAGTCAGTGTTTTTATTGATTTCAGTTGTATGGGCATTTTTAAAACCCCCCTCCCTCGCAATCTCAATTACAGCCATATGCAAACCATAACATAATCCAAGATAGGGGATTTTGTTTTCTCTGCAATATTTTACAGTCAATATCTTGCCTTCTACTCCGCTTGCGCCAAAACCTCCGGGAATGATGACTCCATCATAATCTTTTAATATGGAAAGTTTGGTTGGATCATGTTCAAATTCTTTTGAATCAATCCAGAAAATATTCGGCTTTATGCTCAGATGTCCGCCAGCATGCTTCAGGCTTTCTTTTATTGAAATGTAAGAATCTTCTAAGCAATAGTTTCCTATATCTAGGTACTTACCGACTATAGCGATATCAACGCTTTCTTTTGGATTAGAAAAGTTCTTCAAGATTTCTTCCCATTTTGTCCAATCAGGCTGTTTTTTCTGTTCTAGTCTAAGCTGATTAAGGATTTTCTTGCCTAATTCTTCTTTTTCAAAATTAATCGGGATTTGATAAAGGACAAGAACATCTGGCGCAGAGATAATATGCTCTTTCTTGATGTTGATATAAGAAGCAATTTTATTTTTTCTTACATCATCCAAAGGTTCAATGGCCCTGCATAATATGAAGTCAGGAAAAATCCCTGTTTCGTATAACATCCTTATCGATTGTTGTGTTGGTTTTGTTTTAGCTTCTTTGATATTCATCGGAACAGGAAGATAAGAAACCAGTACATAAGCGACATTATCTTTCCCAAGTTCTCTTTCTAATTTTTTTGCAGCTAACAAGAAAGGAATATTCTCATAATCACCGACTGTTCCGCCGATTTCAACAATTGCAATTTCATAGTTTTGCGCTGCATCAACAATCCTGTTCTTGATCTCTTCGATGATATGCGGAATAAATTGGACTGTTTGGCCTAAAAATTTTCCAGATCTTTCCTTGTCAATGACTTCTCTGTAGATCTGTCCTGTGGTAATATTATTTTTTTTAGGGATATTTAGATTTAAGAATCTTTCATAATTCCCTAAATCTTGGTCTGTCTCACCGCCATCTTCTGTAACCCAGACTTCTCCATGCTCTGTTGGTCTCAATGTTCCTGCATCACAATTGATATAGGGGTCGATTTTTATTGCAGTCACACCATACCCATATTCTTGGAGAATTTTTCCCATAGATGCTGCTGCAACCCCTTTACCTACCCCAGAAATAACACCTCCAATAACAAAAATATATTTAGTAATCTTAATCCCCCTTGTTTGGAATTAAGCCCAGCACTTTAAATACTTTGTTGAGGTTTTTTTACACTTTATTAGTAAAAAACTCTGGAACTATTTTGGAGAATCTTTTTTTGATTCGACTTTTTCACATTCTGCATTGTAAGGGCAATAGTCGCAGCGCCACTCTTCTATATCTTTTGGAATTTCAGGGATGATGTTTTTTTCAACATTTTCCTTTAATATATTGAAGAAAGAAATTGATTTTTTGACGATATTCTCATCATATTCTATTAAAAATTCTTTCAGGTCTTGATTATCCTTGTTTTCATATATCAAGATGCCTTTTTTTATTTTGAAGAAAAATAAATACAATTGCAATTGCCCCACATGATCCAAATCAGGCTCGCCTTTCTTGAATTTGACTGAATTGACACTTTTTATTTCAACAACATAGGGCTCGCCTTTGAAGCTGATTATTGCATCAGCTCTTCCATGTATTACCTCATTATCAGGGATTCCGACTTCAACTGCAGTCACTAATCCCAGAGAAAATAAGACTGCCATGATCCTCATATGCGTATGGTCGCCATGTTCAAAAATTCTCATAGTCCTGGCATCTGACTCTTTTTTAGGATAGTTCTTCATAGCAAAGTAAACTGCCCTAGGGCATTTTCCCGCATCTGTTGCATAAAAAGCTAATTTTCCCCTATTGTTCTGTTTGTTCTTATAGAATTCATCTATTAATTCGGTTATCATTTTAAACAAAAAGGTTTAGACTATATAAGTTTTATTGAGAAAAGATTTTAAAAGTATAATCTGTTTAGATTCAGTAGAAAAATTGGTAAAAATGTTTAGTTTTTCAAATAAAACTTTAGTGATAAGCATCTTCGCAATAATAATTGTTTTATCAGTTTTGTTTTCAATTGGGATTTATACTAAAAATATTAGTGAACAAAGAAATCTGGTTAGCACCCAAGCTATTACTGACGACACTGACGTGACAACAACTGAAGCAGATGTATCTAAAAATTCCGGAGCAAAGTCTGGGTCTGTTCCCGAGGAAGGTATTCAATTTTCTGCCGTAGAGGGGGATACAATTGAATTTGAACTGACTTTTGGAGACCAACAAATTTCTTATAACCTCCGGGTAGTTGACATCCCAGGCAACGAATCAGCAAGCCTATTAATTGTTTATGGCGCGAGAATTTTCCATCTGAAAAAAGGAGAACCGATTTCAGTAGATATCAATAAGGATACTTTTGATGACACTATTATAGAACTCGCCGGAGTAGAAAATGCTAAAGCAATTTTCATCTTTAAACAAATTTCAGAAACACAAGGGGTCTGCGGAAATTTTATCTGTGAATTTGGAGAAACCACAGAAAATTGTCCCTATGACTGCAAAACAGAAAAAAAACAAGAATTGGATTTAACTTTTTTAAGAAATATCGGTCAATGGTCTGTGCTAGGGATTATTGGTGCATTATTTGTCTATATTGTCCTAGCAAGAAAAAAAATTGAAAAGACTAGAAAAAAATATTTCTTGGGATTAAAGATAAAAAATATAAAAAAATATAAAAAGAATAATTAAGATCAGTGTTTTTAGAACTTAATCTTCTGGTTGTTCTTCAGATTCTTCTTCAGAATCTGCTTCTTCTTTAGATTCAGCTTCTTCTTTAGATTCAGTTTCTTCTTGTGGCTCTTCTTTCTTTTCTCTAGGCGTTATCCCTTTCTTTTTGAAGAAACAGTCCTTGCAATAAACTGGTGTTCCTTCTCTTGGTTTGAAAGGTACTTCATCTTCTTTTCCACATTCACTGCATTTTATTTTGGTCATTGTTCTTGGACCAAAAGATTTACGAAAGCCTCCTCTAAATCCTCCACCATATGGCATTTTTAAAAAACCTCCCGATTCATTTTAACTTATTTTTCTTAAGAATTCGTCTATGCAACTACTATCTTATTTCTTCTTTAGAAGACCCAGGTTTTTAAATCTATTCTTCAGAACCTATTTACTTGCGAATAGAAATGTTTAAAAAGATGTCTTACAAATTTTTAAGATGGTTAACGGAATAGAAAGACCTTTAGACATGTTAAATCAGTCTAAAGGGAAAGAAGTTTTAGTACAATTGAAGAATAATCAACAATTTGTAGGAACGTTAATAGCATTTGATTTGCATCCCAATATTGTTTTGGAGAATGCAAGAGAACTAGAAAACGGGGAAATAAGACGAAGCATCGGTCTAGCATTTATCCGTGGAGATGTAATAATTTACATTTCACCTTCACAAGCCGGAAGTGCTTAATCAGATTCTATTTTCTTGAATTGATTGATTTACAATGTTAGGGCTCTCTTTTTCATGGGGCTTGTATATAACCCCTCGCTTGTTTTTTTAGAGATTGTTAATTCTTAAAAGAAACAATTTTAAATGGAATTTGTCTTATCTTATGGTGCGGGGGTGCCGGAGCGGTCAAACGGGCTAGGCTTAGGCAAGCCTTCTTTCTTTTAAAAAAGAAAGAACCCTTGGGAATAAAGAAAATAAAATCCCAAGAGAAATGCTTGAAGAAACCTAGTGGCTTAGTGCCTACACAGGTTCGATTCCTGTCTCCCGCATTTTGCTCGTAGCAAAATAGGGGGCTTAGAAATTTAAGTTTCTTTGATCCGCATAAGCTTTAACTTAAAATGACAACGGATATGTTGGATTGTAACGAAGAAATCAAGATAAGCAATCTTGAAATAGATGCCATAGTCAAAAGGATTATGGCTCTTTCTTTAGACAAGATAGACTTGTTATGGAAAAAAAGCGAATGGGTAGATTCTGAAGCACAAACAGATAAAAGAAAAGCACTTCCAAACTGGAGATTGGGGGAGATAAAAAATAATAAAGCTGTTGCTGAAGAAAGTTTCATCAATCTGATTAGTGATGAGCCCTATAGTGTTTTGAGGCAAGCTGCACTATTTTTGAATAATCTTTTTGAAATCGAAAATTCCTTGAAAAAAAAATAATCATTTAAGCCTATACTGAGAAGAAGATTCTTTAGTCAGATGATTTATCCGGATAGAATGAATTTTTTCTATTGGTTTTTTGTGTTTTTTTGGTCTGTGAAGAAGGTTATATGTTTCTGGCAGATATATCTTCTTTTGATGTTCGTCTTTATCCAGGGCGTGGATGTTAATCATCCCCCTATAAAGATAAGTTGCAACGCAATGAGCGTGATAAACTATCTTTTTGGTTATATCTGCTTTTTTTCTTGCTTTTAAACTGATTCTTTCTGGAGAGATGTCTAAAACTTCTGCAGAATACTTTTGGGCATCTGCAAGATGTGCCGATTTCCAATCTCCGTCTAGATAAATCTCTAGTTTCCCAAAACTATTTGGGTCTAGCCCCTGTAAAAGACTTGCAACTACTGCTCCCCTTAAACCATATTTCTGGAAATTTTCCCTTATCTCTTTAGGAATTAATACAAAAGAATAATCTAAAGATTTTTGTTTGACTTCTCCGAATGCTTTGCGTCTTCCTACAGAACCCTTAGGTTTCACAAAAAAATCTTCTAAAGTATCTTGGGCATCATAAGAAAAGACCGCTGCATGAATTTCATTAGGCCTGCCATGATTTGATTCATCAATTCCGGCGTATAATGTTTTTTCTTCTAAACCTGAAATCATCTTACCCTTTTTTAGTACTTCAAATTCTTTAAGAAAAAAGACTTTTTAAACTTGAATGAAAAATAAAAGGTTATTTCTTATGATAGGCATATTTAAAAGCCCGTTAAATTAGAAATTCAATTAGAAGGAATCCCCTTGGATAAAAGCCCAAGGTATCTAGAATCATAAAAACTACAATGAAAAATGTTAACATTTTTCAAGTGCCAAAAATCAGAGGATTTACCAGCACAATGAAAAGCGCATGCGCAGTAGCTAAGTATTCAGGATTATGCTCCATGTTTAACTTAACTTTGCCAAATGTGAGAGACGTATTAATAGACGGTCATTCTTTACCTGATTTTCTTAAGAACTCTCCGAAAACAATCAATCAAATCAAAATACTTTACAATTATAGCTGGCAAAGTCGATACTTAAAGTTGGAGGATGGCGATTCTGAAGCTGGGTTACCATTTATGCAATGACCCCAATAGGTTACATCATTGAAAAAGGAAAAGATAAATTATGGAGAATCATGGGAGAAGAAGGAATCGAGCTTATATTAAAATACAGTTATGGATTTGATTTAAAACCTCGCCAAAATATCTCTTATGACCGAATATTCAAAGAACAGGGGGAATCTTATGCTGCCCTATGGACTACAGTAATAGAACCTACTTATTATCAAAAAACTCCACATCATGGTGCAGCATATCATCGTAGGATAAAGAGAAAATTTTTTAAGAAGAGAGATATGAATCATGGATAATCATCAAAAAATAAGTTTATATATGGCCAAGGTATAGTTTATTCAAGAAAAGGAGGCAAAATGGATAATAAAGTCAAACTTGGGCTTACCATAGGAATTTTCTTAGGAGTAGCACATCTGCTTTGGGCAATCTGTATTTTAATCGGAATTGCCAAACCATTCCTGGACTGGATGCTGTCTATGCATTTCATGTCTTTTGTTTGGAGTGTAACCACATTTAATGTGCTATACGCCTTAATCTTAGTTGTGATAACCGCTGTGTGCGGATTTATATCTGGCTGGCTTTTAGGATGGGTCTACAGTTTGTTTAAGAAATCATAAAAAAAGTAAAATGGAAAAAGTAAGAATAGTTCCTTTGATTGTTTCATTTGCAATAGTCATTCTAGTTGCTTTTTTAGGGGGTTTATTCACAAGTTCTGGAACAACTAGTTCTTGGTATCATGAGATTAAACCTTCTATAACCCCACCAAACTTTGTTTTCCCTATTGCTTGGACAATATTATTTGTCTTGATTGCGATTTCTTTGTATCTTGCATGGACTAGTGCTGAAAAAGAGCAAAAAAAGAAGATTGCTTTATTTTATGGAATCAATCTTTTCTTGAATGTATTATGGAGCTTCATCTTCTTTGGAATGAGAAACCCCACCTTGGCTTTTGCTGAAGTAATTTTATTATGGGGTTCAATATTCTTGATGATATCTGCTGCAAGAAGAGTAAACAAAACAAGCGCATGGCTTCTAGTGCCTTATCTTCTATGGGTTGCTTTTGCTTCTTTGTTGAATTACTTAGCTATGTTTGGTTGATAAAAGAGCTTGTTTTTTGCACATATTATTTTAAATATAAAATCCATTCTGAAATAAAATAGAAACCTACACATTAAAAGATTTTGAAATGTGTAAGTCTACAAACTTGACTTCAGAAGGAGAAACTAATATCTTGAAATCTCTGCCTTTTAGATTATTATCATAAACCTCTGAATTGAGTTTTATCCTGATTCCTTCATTGCCCCACCCACAAAAATTTTCACCGAGAATAAGAACTGTTTTTTTTGAAGCTAATCCTGTTTTTGAATCTGAAACACTTAAAATATTCGCAATGCCAAAATCAACCCAATTAGCCCAGGATTTAATATTTGGAAATTTTTTCACATATCCTCTTGTTTCTTTGCATTTCTCTTCAAGTTCTTCAGAACCAAATTCATTTTCAGCTTCATCTGCAATTTCTGTATCTGTTCCAAATATCTTGGCTATTTCAAGAATAGAAATTTTTATTTCCACTGGTGCCTTTAGACAGCTTGCGCTTATCTTAACTGTCCTTTTGTCTTCTGAAAGTTCCATTTTCTTAAAGACAATATGCAATATTTCAGTTTCCATTTTTATTTAACTGCACTGCGTTTTTAGATTTTTGGATACAAAGTGTTTTAAACTAAAGAGATTAATTATGACTGGGGTGAAAACCTCAGATTTCTGGGGAGATTAAAATGAATGATATAATATATAACCCGCAACATCCCAGAACAGAGGGAAAACGTGAGCTAGCTGGCATGCTTATACCTGTTCAAATAAAAACTACTTTAAAGAAAAATGCAATAGGAACAGTTTCAGATGGTGATGAGGTTTTTGTGAGTAACGGGGCGCTTTGTATTGACCCTGAAATGAGATGTTTGACCAAGTTTGAACATAAAGCAGGAACAACACAGGGAAATTTTGTTGTTTCTGGTATCCCAAAAGGAATCAAAGGCAAAGGATTGCGCTCTGAAAGATATCTTCTTTATGGAAATTGGGCGAATTGGATGTATAAAAAAAGAAAGCTTCCTGATTTTGAAGATATCAACCAATATTATGATCCGGGAAATCTCAAGAAAGTCATTTATCTAAGTACTTCTGGGCCTTATTCTATCTATGATTTTAGGCTTGCAAAATTAAGTCATTTAACTTACCGAGAGATTATCCTGGGAGAGTTTCCTGATCCAAAAGAAGCTTCAAAAGTGGTTATTGCAGAAAGGTTAGAAGACTTAGCTGATTTTCTTGAAGAGACAAGAAAGTGGGGAATCAGGCCAATTAGATTAGACAATCTAAAATATAATTGGAAAGTGCTTATTGAAAGCGCGTATCTCAAAAGAATGCAACAAGAAAAATCTGCGGTGCAATAAAGAATTTTATATTTTTTTCTAATCTAAAGAGTTTTATACTCCCAAATCTACTCTCTTCTAAGAAACATGAAAAAACCAACTAAAAAATTCAAAACAAAAAAGCATCCAAAGAAGCAGTATAGAAGAATTCATAAAGCAAAAAAGTAATAACTTCTTTTTTTCAAGCATACCTCCTTGACTTCGCCAATGCGAGTTAAGTTATAATTGGCTGCTTTCCATGCGTTCTGATTTTCTTAAGAATTCTTCGAAGACAAAATCAAGAATCAAATAAATACATTTTATGCATATCTCTGACGAAGTCAAGCATACATAAAGTAAAGAAGAGAATTCTTTTTGATAAAAAGATTTTAGAGAGTTATTAAATCTGGCCAGTTTCAACGAATTTTTTCATTGCCTTCTCTATCAAGACTTGAGGAGCAAGTCCTTTTCTAGAACAAGCTTTTACAAACTCATCGTATGTGTTCTGGTCAATACTATAACGCATTTCCCTTTTCTTTCCCGGAGGATGTAGTTCTGACATAATTTTATAATTTTTTACAGCATTTAAAGTTTTTCTTTTAGTTGATGTTCATGACCATAATACTTAAAAACCACCAATTTATTTATAGTCTGTAAAAAAATGAAAGACAAACCGAATGTTAGTCCAGTAGATTTAGATGATTGGCAATATTATACTGCTGGAATGAGTTTTGCTTTAATAGAAGGAAGGTTAAATGACTTCCGTGAAATGAATGCAGGTTTTCATGCTGTAATTGACGGCATTAAAGAAAGAAACCCTCATATCGCGCACCAAATGGAAAGTGTAGTTGCTCCAATTTATATTGATAGAATGCGATATGCTTTAACAGATGGAAAAACCGATGTTTTTGATGCAATTTATACTGATTTTTGTAAGGTCATCAATAACCTTAGACCAAGAAGCGCTCATACTGCCCATCAAATGGAGACACAAGTTGCCCCGCTTTACGAACGAAGGCAAGCAATGAACCTTTCTGATTTGACTAGAATCAGTTTTCCTGATTTAGATTAAAACAAAAAAATTGGGCGTTTCTGGGAAAATGACGCTCCTCAAAATAAAGCCGGGGGTATCTATGATAATAAAAAAACACGACAATGAAAAGCGTTTTAGCCAGTAGCCCGGTATTTAGGATTATGCTCCTTGTGGAGGTTCATAAGGAGACTTCCTTATACACTAAAGTTGGAGGATGGCGATTCTGAAGACTGGCTGCCATTTATGCAATGACTATCGAACCAGGGTATAGACTAAGTTTTGTTCTTTATGATTATGTTGCATGTTCGGCCTTGTTCATTGGGCAATGGGAACTTGGAAAAGGCCCTGAACCAAAAATTCAGCCAAACCATTCTGGAACTATGGAACTTGATGGAACCAAATATTCCTGGGCCTTAAGAAATGGATTAAAAGATGAAATGGAAAATCTCCTGAACATGTCCGAAGATCCATGTATTGTAAGAAGAATCAGAATTCCTGGAGAAAAATCAACCCCTGAAAAACCAACAAGTGTATTTGAAAGCATATTAAAATTTGATGATAAAAACAAAAATTCTGGAGATTCTGGAATTTTAAGAGTAGTATTAAGAGGACATTTATGCGAAAAAGATTATTGCCCTTGGAAACCAGCCCCAGGAGATATTCGTTTTTTACCTCATCAGGAAAACTGGGGTAGATTTTGGGGATATAAATCTGCACACTGAAAAGTATATATTTTTCTAGCATTATCACAATAATCTTTATATAGTGCGCCTGTTTTTAAAATTTCTAGCTTAATAAGGCACTTTTAAAGGGGAGCTAGACTTAAGCATATTTTTAAATAAATTTTATAGGAGGTATAAAAATGAATAATAAACAAATAATTATAACAACTTTTTTGATATTCTCCACAATTTTTTTAGTGGGCGTAGCTTCAGCAAGTTATACTACTGATTTGTTAGCTGGCCAAAACACCGATGTTGGAGATGTTGAGATATGGAATGATGCAACTAATCTTTATGTAGAGTACACGACTGTAGAAGGCTGGGGAATGACTGAAACACATTTACATGCAGCATGCAGTATGGAAGAGATTCCAC
>Ga0268276_1002243_pt1 | contig 16900 bp, 13 predicted proteins | sample saktaG_4_FD_190145 | JGI IMG/M metagenome (GOLD analysis project Ga0268276, IMG submission 190145) | Saline water microbial communities from Sakinaw Lake, British Columbia, Canada - sak_2010_1_5_45m | ecosystem: Environmental > Aquatic > Non-marine Saline and Alkaline > Saline ...
TTGAGCAATGGACTGCTCGATCAGGGCAGCAAAAAAATACCGGCGTCTAATGACGTTTATGAGTTAGGAGGAATGAATCAGGAGCTCTTTTGGAGCCTTTTCCCTTCACCGATTCAAAGCGGAAAGCTAGTCGAACGCGTTTTCGGTCATCATGGCGAGATGCGATCGTCTAAAGAATGGTTGAGGCTTAGCATTAAGCTTGCCGGTTGGCACATCATTTCATCTCTCGGCGATAACCACGCTGGTGGCGTGGGGTGCGGATTGGCAGATGACAACACCATTGTCATTTCAGCTGGAAGCAGTGGTACAGTCGTCCGTAAGTGCAAGCCGGGCTTAAAGCTTGCCGGAAACGCGGCATGCTTTGAATACTATAATGACCGGCTTCTGTTGATGATGCTGGCCGACTGCGCAGAGTGGTACAACAAGTTTGCATCCTGGTATTCCAGTGAGTTGGGTATGGCAGAGATTGACCGCCTGGCAACGCATGCGTCTCCTGGCGAATTGCAATTCTGGCCGGAAAAAAAACGGAAAAGTATTTTGAAGAGCAATCGTCGTCGCCAGAACCTTGTGGCAAACGCCCAGTTCTCGATTGCCGTTGAACTTCTTTTGCTGGTAAGAGCCATGCTAAAAGAAGTTCGGGGCAAGATTGACAATTTTGTCCTGACAGGTGGCCTATCTCGTTCGGTATTTTTCCGCCAGGTTATGGGTGTTGGGCTCAATTTGCTTAAACCTGATACAGAGATATTTGTAAGTAACCGCTCGGGTCCGCTTGCAAGCCAGGCGGCAACACTGGGAGCCATGATAAACGCGATGGTCGGGTCTGGCGCTTACGAAGACTTACTGTCTGCGATTTCGGCTTTGTGTCCCCAGAGACCCATTCTGGATGCGAACCCCTCGTCGTTATTGGCGCTTCGCGCCGTCATCAAAAGGGTTCTTAAAGAGAATTAAGGATTTTGCCCAATGTGAACTACGGTTTACATTGGGCTTTTTTATTGGCATAATGATTTTATAATTAAAATCTTTAGATTATGCGAATAGCGATTGTTTCAGACACACATAACAATATGGCGAATTTCAAGAAGGCCATTGATTGGATAAAAAAAGACCCGCCTTTGGGCGAGGCAGGAAAAATTTCAATGATTTTGCATTGCGGAGATATTTCAAGTCAGGAAACAATTGCCGAAGCTAAAAAATATTTTTCCGCCTCCGCCGATAGCTCCGGCGAGACAAAGGGCGGGACAATTCATTTTGTAAAAGGAAATGCAGATTTTGAGTTGGACGATATTCCTGAAAAGATGGAACTGGAAGTCGGAAACAAAAAAATTGCGTTCTGTCATTTTCCAAATGAAGCAAAAAAAATGGCTCAATCCGGAAAATACGATATAGTTTTTTATGGACATACGCATCGTCCATGGGATGAAAAGGTAGGAAAAACACATATGATAAATCCGGGCGAACTTGCTGGTCAGTTTTATAAACCCACTTTTGCAGTTTATGATACAGAAACGGAAGAACTGGAATTGAAAATCTTAGAAAAGCTATAAAGTTGAATGGCTCAACGCCGTTGAGCCATTCAGAAAAACTGCCGAAAAGGCGGTTCTAAATTATGTTAATTGTCTTGACATAATTGTTGATAATTGGTAGTATCTGAGTATCGTTTAGTTAAGACCAGAACGTTGTCAACTCTATATGGGAGACTAAAAATGAGCACGATTACAGCGCAAGAAGAGTGCGAAAAGCTCGGCCATAAGCAGATTCACCTTTTTATTGATGAGAAGGCCAGTGCCGGGGACTCTACGGCTGCTGTGCGATGGTGTATCTGTCCGCCGGTTTTCGAAGCCATCAAGAAAAAGTCGGAACTGACCCCGTATCTTCTCTTGGTGGTGACCGATGAAGAGGGGCACGAGGTGAGAAGAAGTCTTCTACCCTTGGCTCAGGAAATGGAATTCATTTCCTTCAGTTTGCCCGGCAGATTCAGAATCCAGGCGACCGTTGCGTGTCTGGATAAGGATGGCGTCAAATGGATTCTCGAAACAGACCATTGGGGGAAGTGTAGGCTTCGGTTAACCGGCTACGGCGGTGATCTATGTACAGATCTTCCCCTTGGCATTGTTTGCGAAGGCTATGGAGAGATTTTTGTAAATGTGGCAAAGGAATTTTTTGCCAAGAAGCCTCCGCATTGGCTGTGGTGGTGGGGAAATCTCTGGCACGAGATGAGTCCCAAAGACCAGTGCCAGTTCCGCAAAAGATGCATACTGGCCTTCAGTCTACAGCCACTGGTTGTGGCAATCTATTTGCCAATACTCATCCTTATACGTCTCTGCGTTGCGTTTTTCTTCGCCGTCGGGATTGGAGTCAGAGGATTGGATTTTGGCGCGATTGTCCATCCTTTCTCGGCGAAAACAGGAGATGTGCTGGCTGGGACATGTATCGCGGATTCCATTTTCTTTACTGAAGAAGCTGGTGGGGTGCATCCGAGGTTCTTTGTGCCCTTTATGCCGATTGTCGTTGTTGTAGCATTCGGCCTTACATGCGGTGCCTGGGGGATTTTCTTCAGAAGTGTTCCCTTCTGGTGGACGCCGGTTACAGCCATTTGGATTCTTACTGTGATAACAGTGATATCGGTGCTGACTTCTTTGGCGCTTAGAATTTCCGACAAACTGTTCGGAAATCGGCGGGAGTTTAAGCGGTGGATACATAACCGTCTCATGGAAGAAAGGCGCGAGCAACGGTTCCGCCAAACATATGCCCCCATAGTCTGCCAAGGGGTTCCTCTCAAAGCAGATCTTGGCGCCCTGCCGAAGGAAAAGAGGACTTTCCATCTGAGGTTCTATAATCTCAAAAGGAAAGTTTGCAAACCCTTCGCCAGGTAGTGCTTATGTAAATCTCAAATGCCGCAACTCTCAGGGTTGCGGTTTTTTTATTGACTATTTTAAGGAGCGGAGTTATACTAATTTTATACTTTAAATTAAAAATGGCACAGAAATATTATATTTTTATCGGCGTTGTAATCTTGGCCATCTTGGCTGGGATTTTTTCATACCCAAATTACTTTAATAAAGGAGTTGATTTTTTGAACAGTAAGATGTCGTGGACTCTTCCTCACTTTCCTGAAAAGCCATATGTTCTGGGTCTCGATTTACAGGGCGGAGTAAACTTAGTTTATCAAGCCGATTTAACCGATGTTGCAGATTCGGCAGGAGCAATGTCTGGGCTAAGAGATGTTATTGAAAGAAGGGTGAATATGTTTGGAGTTTCGGAGCCGGTTGTACAAATTCAAGGAGACGACAGGTTGATAGTTGAATTGCCCGGAGTTACGGACGTTCAGCAGGCAATCCAAATGATTGGGCAAACACCATATCTTGAATTCGATGAACAAAGAACAGCAGATGAAAGCCAGCCGATTTTAGATAAAATAAAAGAGCTTCAGGATGCACAGGCAAAAGGCGAGGATATTACAACAATTGCAGACTGGCAGTTAGCTTTGCAAAATCCGTATTTTAAACCAACCGATTTAACCGGGAAATATTTAACGAAAGCAACCGTTATTTTTGATCAAACAACGTATAAGCCTCAAATTCAGCTTCAATTTAATGACGAGGGCGCGAAATTGTTTGAAGAGATAACTGGTAGAAATATTCAAAAACCCATCGCTATATTATTAGACGGCTCTTCTATTATTGATACAAATGGAGACGGAAAGATTGATAATCAAGATTCTTACGCGCCAGTTGTTCAAGATAAAATCAGCGGAGGCAAAGCAGTGATTACGGGGGATTTATCTACACAAACAGCCAATTCTATTGCTTCAAGATTAAACTCGGGGGCTTTGCCGGTTAAGATCGGAAGCCCAATTTCTCAGGAAACCGTAGGGCCCACCTTAGGGTCTGTGTCCCTTCAAAAATCGCTTGTAGCGGGCCTGTACGGCCTTCTGGCAGTTGCTATTTTTATGGTGGTGTTCTATAGGTTCCCCGGACTGCTTGCATCTCTGGCTCTTGTGATCTACGTAGCGATTGTTTTGGCGATATTTAAGCTAATTCCCGTTACATTAACACTGGCAGGGATAGGTGGTTTTATTCTTTCTATTGGTATGGCGGTTGACGCAAATATTCTGATTTTTGCAAGAATGAAAGAAGAAATAAAATCTGGCAAGGGGTTATCATCAGCAATTGATGAAGGCTTTAAGCGCGCATGGCCGTCGATCAGAGACAGTAACTTTAATTCATTAATTGTCTGCGCAATTTTATTTTCTGTGGCGACTTCTTTTATTAAAGGATTTGCTTTTACTTTGGCACTGGGTATTTTAGTCAGCTTATTTTCAGCAATATTTATAACAAGAATATTCTTACAAGTTTTTATCGGCAAATGGGCTGAAAAAGCCAAATGGATTCTTTAAATAATAATTATGCAATTTAACTTCACAAAATATTCAAGACTTTATTATATTATTTCGGGCATTTTAGTTATTGCTACGATTGTTTCGTTGTTTATGTTCGGATTAAAATTTGGGATAGAATTTGTTGGTGGGAGTAATATGGAAATTACATTCCAAGATCAAAGACCATCTAACGAAGCAATTCAGAGCTCATTGAATAGCCTAAACTTGGGGGAAATAACAATCCAGCCAATAGGCAATAATGGAGCCATTCTAAAATTTAAGGGAGTCGACGAAGCCACTCATCAGCAAATATTGTCCGAATTAAATAAATCAGCACCAAGCGCAGAAAAAAGCTTTCAATATATCGGTCCGTCAATCGGGCAGGAATTAAGAAATAAAACCGAGCTGGCGATTATTTTAGCTTTGTTGGGAATTACTTTATATATTGCTTTTGCTTTTAGAAAAGTTTCACGCCCTGTGAGTTCTTGGAAATATGGTATAGCATCTTTAATAGCTTTGTCGCACGACGTTTTAATCCCGATTGGAGTGTTTTCCGTTTTGGGGCATTTATATAATGTTGAAATTACAATACCGATTATCGCCGCTCTTTTGACGGTACTTGGATTCTCTGTGCACGATACAATTGTTATTTTTGACAGAATCAGAGAAAATATTTTCAGAAGGGGAATGGATGAGTTTGAAGATACGGTAAACTGGAGTTTAAATCAAACACTAGGCAGATCTTTGAGCACAGTGTTTAGTACACTTATTCCTCTTGTTGCAATATATTTTTTGGGAGGAGAAACGCTTCAGTATTTTTCGTTAGCGTTAATTATAGGTATAATCGCAGGAGCGTATTCTTCTATTTTTCTTGCAAGTCCAATGTTGGTGTCCTGGTATAAATGGAGTGCTAATAGGCAGGCTGACAATAAGCCGAAAAAGAAGTAAGAGGTAGCGGGACGCCAAAGGCTTGACATATAAAAAACGGTATGGTAAGCTATACAAAAGGGTGGAAACCCGCTTATTAATGGCTTTATAAAGCAAATAGTTATCACTATGAACAAGAGCAATTATTCGCAAATATACCAAAAGTTCACAAAAGGTCTTAGTCCAAAAACTAAGGATATTTTTGATCGTAGATTCGGTGTAAAAACCGGAAATGTTGAGACCTTGGAAGCTATCGGTAAAACCCTGGGAATTACCAGAGAGAGAGTGCGCCAGATAGAAGAGGCGGGTTTTAACTTTGTAAGAAAAAACAATAAAGAGGCTTTAGATGGTATTTATGCGGAGTTTGCAGATTATTTTAAAGAGCAGGGCGGGATTAAAAAAGAAGAGAAAGTTTTAGAGGACTTGGGCGGAAAAAACCAAAAGCCTTATGTCTTATTTTTATTGACTATTGGAGAACAGTTTTCAAAAGTTTGCGAGAAAAAAGATTATCATTATTTTTGGTCAAATCTTCCTAGCGCGCAAGAAAAAGTTAAGGGCGTTTTAGGATCTTTGGCTTCTCAGATGCAAAAAATAGGAAAGCCGATTCCTGTAAAAGATTTTTACGCAAAAGTTGCCCAGTCCGAGGGACTTTCTGAAAAGGCTACCTTGTCTTACCTTGAAGTTTCAAAGAAAATCCAAGCCAACAAAGAGAATGCCTTAGGGTTGGTAGAGTGGCCGGAAATAAAACCAAGGGGAGTTAGGGATAAAGCATTCTTAGTTTTCAAGAAACACGGGAAACCATTGCACTTCACAAAAGTTGCCGAATTGATAGACAGTTTTGATTATAATCTTCCTAACAAAAAAACTTATCCGCAAACGGTTCACAACGAGCTGATAAAGGATGCGAGGTTTGTATTGGTGGGTCGTGGAACTTATGCACTATCAGAATGGGGATACGTTCCTGGAACTATTAAAGATATAATTACCAAGGTCTTAAAAGAAAAGAATGGAGCAATGCACAAAGATGAAGTTGTGAAAGAAGTTTTGGCTCAAAGATTAGTTGCAAAAAATACTGTGTTGATGAATCTAAACAATAAAAAGAATTTTGACAAGGATTTAAACGATAAATATTTTTTGAGAAAAGGAGTGCAACAGAACTAAAATCATCTTTAAAAACAAAAAACACCAGACCCAAAGGGTACCCTGGTGTTTTTTGTTGTATATTGCGATGGCAAGCTTCTAACGGGGTTGCCTGTGATTTTTTATTGAGTTATAATAAGTAAAGATTATGGATATTTTTACTACGGGAATAATTGTCTTGCTCGTAATGACGGCAATCTTCTATGTTGTTCTTTTTTCGTTTATATATTATTGGCATTTAAAAAAAATTACCTTTGTTGTGGTTCCTGTGTTTTTCACTTTCGATTTTCTGATAACAGGATTTTTAGTTGTCTGTATAGTTTCTATTGTTCTTAATTATTTGCCCGATTTAATACGGGTTTTTGGAATATAGAAACGATTCTATTGTTTATGTAATTAATCGTTCAGTTGGAACATAAAAATAAATTTTTATGTTCCTGCCTCACTTATAATTATAATGAAACTGCCCTCGTATTTATTTTGGTGGGAATGGGTAAAGAAAATTATTTGGGATCCTTTTTGGTGGGTAATTTTGTTTATAATTATTTTATGGATTCCATTTTTAAGAGTTTGGTGGTGGATATTTTTACCCTGGATGCTACAGGCCCAATTAAAAGTGATATATCGCTGGTGGATAAATTGGGATTATGATTACGCTAAAATGAAATGGGTTGTATTGGAAATAACTCCACCCAAAGAAGTTTTAGTGCCCTTCAAGGCGATGGAGGATGTATTCTCTGTAGTATGCCACTTATGGATGTCGGCAACTTTAGAGAACAGTGGTGCGATGGAGAATTAAATAATGGTCCGTATTGGTGTTCCTGGGAAATTGCCAGCATTGAAGGAAGAATTCATTTTTATGTCAGGTTCTTGCAACAGCACAGGAGTAGCGCGGAAATGGCTCTTTACGCCCACTATCCTGATATTGAAATTCATGAAGTTCCAGATTACACAAAATTAGTTCCCCCGACAGTTCCCAACGAGGAGTGGGATATGTATGGAGAAGATTGGGATTATAGAAAAGACGATCCGTATCCGATAAAAACGTATGAGAGTTTTTTTGAACCTCAAGGCGAAAGAATATCGGCTGAAGAAAAAAGAATAGACCCCATAATTGGATTGCTGGAAGGTTTATCTAAACTTGGTCCCGGAGAACATTATTGGGTGCAGTTCATTACAGTTCCTATAGTAGAATATGATGAGCCGGATATCTATAAAAATGCGCAAAAAATAATCAACAAGATTGCGAAACGTCCAGAGAAAAAAGAAGTCACATTTGTGCAAGAATTAATGCACTCTTTAAAGGAACTTATAATGGGTCCGGAAAAAGAAGGCGAGGGGGATTCGGCATCATATTCTTGGGCGCCACTGGAAGAGGAAGAAGAAACGGGCGAGTTGAGAATATCACTGACTCCTGGCGAAAGAGAGATTATCACTCAAATTGAAAATAAAATGAAAAAACCCCTGTTTAGAACCACAATAAGGGGCGTTTATGTTGCCAAAAGAGACGCATGGAGGTCTCCTCATAGGGTTTTATTAAGGTCTTACACTTCGCACTTTATTTCCAATAATTTAAACTCACTTGGATTCCAGGGAAAAACAAGGCCGAGGGTGCACTTTTTTATGAGAAAACGTAGAGTTTTCTTAAGGGCAAGGGTGATGTTTAAAAATGCTATTTTGAGATTTCCGCCCCAATTTCCAGACAGAATGAGCGATGATTTACAGCCGATTATGAGCTCTGAAGAATTGGCAACAATGTATCACCTTCCAATGAAGACTACAGGAATGTTGGCGCCTTCTTTAACGAAGGTTGAATCGAGGAGAGGAGGTCCTCCACCAAATTTACCTATTGGAGAATAATCTATAAATTCACAATTCGCATTTTCGTAGATTAGCATTATGTTTTAGTATTATGCCAAAAGATATAAATTATATTGCCGAAACAAACTTCCGCGGGGCTCAACAAAAATTCGGGATTAGAAGACCCGATCGCCGTCAGCACATGTATGTGATCGGAAAAACGGGCGTTGGTAAAACAGGATTTCTAAAGAACATGGCCCTACAGGATATCAATAATGGGGAGGGGCTTGCTATTATCGACCCTCACGGAGAGTTTGTTGAAGAAGTTTTAGACAGCATACCTCCTCATCGAATTAATGATGTAGTTTATTTTAATCCCGCGGATATGGATTATCCTGTTAGTTTTAATATTATGGATGTGCGGGATCCAAAATATAAACACTTAATCGCGTCAGGATTAATTGGTATCTTTACTAAAATTTGGGCAAACGTGTGGTCAGCTCGTATGGAATATATTCTGGCAAACTGCATTTTGGCCTTGTTGGACACTCCGGGTACTACGCTTCTGGGCATACCAAGAATGTTGGTCGATAGGGATTATAGGCAGAAAATTATCAATAACCTTAAAGATCCGGTGGTAAAATCATTTTGGGTCAACGAATATGAGGAATGGGACCAGCGATATAGAAATGAGGCCATAGCTCCGGTTCAAAATAAAGTTGGACAATTTTTAAATGTTTCTTTTGTCAGAAATATTGTGGGTCAAGCCGAGAATACGATTGATGTTGATGAGATAATGAATACGGGGAAAATCCTATTGGTTAATGTTTCTAAAGGTAGAATTGGTGAAGATAATTCAGCCATTTTAGGGGCCATGATTATTACTAAAATACAGCTGGCGGCGATGGAACGCGTTAGAATTCCAGAAGACGAAAGGAAAGATTTTTATTTGTATGTCGACGAGTTTCAAAACTTTGCGACAGACTCATTTGTGAACATTTTATCAGAGGCCCGCAAATATCGCTTGGATTTGATTATCGCTCACCAATATGTTGGCCAACTAATCACAGATGCAAGCACTGCTGTTAGGGATGCCGTCTTTGGTAACGTGGGCACGATGCTTTCTTTTAGAGTTGGCGCCGCCGATGCGGAATTTTTAGAACAAGAGTTTACTCCCGAATTTTTGCAGGACGATTTAATTCGTTTGGCTAACCGAGATGTTTATATGAAACTTATGATAGACGGAATCACTTCCAGGCCTTTCTCCGCCAGAACTATTACTTTGCCCCCTACAAGTAAAGATGACAAAAAGCGGGAAGAAATAATTCAAATTTCCAGATCAAAGTACGCACACAAAGTAGGGTTTGTCGAAGAAGAAATTAATAATTGGGCAGCTAATATGGATGTTCCTAGTACTCACGGCTCTCCTGATATTTCCAATCCTAAGAGCTTTTCTAGGCCCCCGTACCAATCTAACAGTTCCCGATCTTCTGATTCAACAAAGTTATATGATGTTAAGTGCTCAAATTGTGGAAAGGATACTAAGGTTGTTTTTGAACCAGTTCCAGGAAGGCCCATTTACTGTAAAAGCTGTTTAAAAAAAATAAAACCTGCCCGCAATGCTTCGCCTAGCGATGCAGGCGGGGCCGGGGATACGCAACCCGTATCATCAGTGAGCGTAAAAGAAGTTTCTAATCAGTCCAGCCGAGGTTCCAGCGGAGCGGTTACGCCTGAAAAGAAAGCAAGGCAAGCGGAGACTTCCAGAATCCAATCTGCGGGAAACGAGGCCCTGGGATCTTTGGGTATAGAATTTGCCCCATCAGATAATGTGGCGTCTGGTCGAACGACTGGACGGGACCATTCTTCGGAAAAAATAGGAAATATATCTTTTCATAATCCTAAATCCGCTTCAATCTCGCCGAAGGCGAGTTCTGGCGGTAACCAAGAGAGACCGAAGAGGAAAGAAATTAATTTATCAGAGTTGCGCAAAGCTTTAGAAGATTCACTGGAAAAGAAAGATGAGCTGGACGGAGGGATGCAGATCAAGGCAAAAGACTCTAAAGAAGAGCTAGAACAGAGAGTAGAAGAGGAGAAGTATGAAGACAAGGCGTCTCTTCCTGAGGCTGATAAATAAAATAAAAAGTAAAAAACCACTTTCAATAGAGGTGGTTTTTTGATAGGATTAAATAAATGTTACAGGAAACCCGTCAATGTCAAAACTGCAAACAGGACTTTGTAATCGAGCCTGAAGATTTTGATTTTTACGAGAAGATGAAAGTTCCACCGCCGACATTTTGTCCGGAATGCCGGGGAATACGAAGGGGAATATTTTTAAACAGGATTAATTTGTTTAAAAAAACAGAAATTAAAAACGGTGAGAAAATATTCTCTACATATCCGGAAGAGGCGTATATAAAAATTTATGACCATGATTATTGGTGGTCAGATAATTGGAGCCCGATGGAATATGGTATGGATGTCGATTTTAGTAAGCCATTTTTTCAGCGGTTTAAGGAATTAAATAATTCGGTGCCCTGGCCTAGTCGCTCTATCCGTGGATTTATAAATAGCGATTATTCCAATCAAGCGTCGTATTTAAAAAACTGTTATCTTTGTTTTAATACCAACAATGAAGAAAATTGCCAATACTGCACAGCTTCAAATTATTCTAAGGATTCAGTAGATTGTCATGCGGCTCCAAGGGCCGAGCTTTGCTATGAAACTTATCACAGTGTAAATATTTTTCAGTGTTTCAACTGTGCCAACATAGAAAACTGCAGGGATCTTCGTTTTTGCGAAGAATGCATAAATTGCAATGATTGTTTCGGGTGTTTTAATTTGCGCAGTAAAAGTTATTATATTTGGAATAAGCCTTATTCTAAAGAAGAATATTTTAGGGAATTAGAAAAAATAAATTTTGTATCTTATGATGAGGTAAAAAAGATTAAGGATAAATTTGATGCATTTAAGTTAAAGCGGCCAAGAAAATATATTCATGGAAACCATAATAAGGATGTTTCCGGAGAATATGTTTATAATTCAAAGAATTCTTTCAATTGTTATGAAGTGGACGGATGTGAAAATGTCAACTATTCTCAGGACTTTGCAAAAAGTGTAAATGACTCTTATGACTACACTAATTGGGGCCAAAACTCAGAACTTGTCTACGAGTCTTGCGCATGCGGGGATAATTGTCAGAACATAAAATTTTGTTTTGACTGCTGGCCAGCAATGCAAGATTCAGAATATTGTATGAACTGCCACTCATCATCTAATTTGTTTGGTTGCGTAGGGCTTCGAAGCAAAAGTTACTGTATTTTGAATAAGCAGTATACAAAAGAGGAGTATGAGGAATTAGTTGTAAAAATTAAGAAAAATATGACAGAGTTACCTTATGCTGACTTACGTGGCAATAAATATTTTTACGGAGAATTTTTTCCCGAGGAGTTTTCTCCACTTGCCTATAATGAAACCTTAGCGATTGAATATTTTCCAAAAACGAAAACTGAGGTCGTAAAGGAAAAATATTTATGGCGCGATATAAATCAAGCAGAATATAAAACAACAATAAAAGCAGAAGATTTACCAGACGACCTAAAAGAGGTTTCTGACGATATTTTAAAAGAGATTATTAAATGTGAATCCTGTGGAAATGCCTTTAAGTTAATTAAACCAGAATTGGATTTTTATAAAAAGTTTTTAATTCCTTTACCTAGATTTTGTTTTAATTGCCGTTATATGAATAGAAGAAACAAAATGAACTCACTTAAACTCTGGCACAGAAAATGTATGAAACCAGGATGTACTAATGAATTCGAAACCTCCTACGCTCCGGATCGGCCAGAAATAGTGTATTGCGAGTCCTGCTATAACAGCGAGGTCGCATAAATATTATGAATAGCCAAAATAAAATTTGTCAGAATTGTCATAACGAGTTCACCATCGAGCCCGAGGATTTTAATTTCTACGAAAAGATAAAAGTACCGCCACCGACGTTTTGTCCTGAGTGTAGAATGATTCGGCGTCTTATGATACGTAACGAGAGGATGCTTTATAAAAGAAAATGCAATGCGCCAGGACATAATGAGGAGATAATATCCATTTATTCGCCCGATAAAAAATGCGTCGTTTATGATCAAAAATTTTGGTGGTCAGACAAATGGGATCCGTTACAATTTGGCACAGAATATGATTTTAAAATACCGTTTTTTACTCAATTTAGAAACCTATGGGAAACTGTCCCGCTACTCGCCATTTCTAATTCGAAAGCGGTGAATAGTGAATATTGTAATGTGGCCGACCAAAGTAAAGACTCATATATGACGAGCGGTTCCTTAAAAATAGAAAAGACTTTTTATTCGAACCGGGTTTATTCAATTAAGGATTCGATGGATCTCTATGCCTGTTTTCGCGACGAGATCTGTTATGAAGACATATATTGTAATGATTCTTACAAGCTATTTTTCAGCAAGTTATGTACGAGCTGTATGGATTCTTGGTTTTTATACGACTGTAGGGGATGTTCACACTGTTTTGGATGTACTAATTTAAGGAATAAGCAGTATTGTATTTGGAACGAGCAATATTCTAAAGAAGAGTATTTTTCTAGGATAAAAGAGTTTAACCTTACGAGTGCTAAAAATATTTCTTTATTTAAGGAACAATTTAGAAAGATATATTTTGAGGCTATTCATAAATATGCGGTAATTCTAAAATCAGTAAATGCTACAGGGGATAAAGTGGAAAACGCGAAAAATTGTAAAATATGTTTTGATATAACCGAGGGGGCAGAAGACTGTAAATTTATACACTGGGGTGGCCTACAATTAAATGGCGTTTATGACGGTGGCCCTGGTAACGGAGATTCTGCAGAACTTTTGTATGAAACAGTGGATACCGGCATGCATGCCTCGAATATAGCTTTCACAAATGTTGTATATGGTTCTCGCAATGTTCAGTACGCTCTTTTCTGCCACGATTGCGTTGATATTTTTGGTTGTATAAGTTTGAGGAATAAACAATATTGTATTTTTAATAAGCAGTATACCAAGGAAGAATACGACAAATTATTACCAAAAATTATTGCTCATATGAGCGAAATGCCTTATGTTGATGTTAAGGGGCGGGCTTATAAGTATGGCGAGTATTTCCCATTTGAGTTGGCTCCTTTTGCGTATAATGAGAGTATTGCGCGTGACTATTTCCCAATAACTAAAGAAGAAGCAATTGCAAAAGGATACCCTTGGCGCGATCAGGACGAAAAACATTATAACATTACTCTCCAGTCGTCGCAGATTCCTGATACAATAAGTGAGGCTGGTGATGATGTGTTAAATCAAGTAATAGGGTGCGAACACCAAGCAAAGTGTGACCATCAATGTACAACTGCATTCAAGCTCGTAAAAGAGGAATTAGATTTTTATCGCCGTATGAATTTGCCGGTTCCTAGGTTATGCCCTAATTGCAGGCACTATGAACGTTTAGCACAGCGTAACCCTATGAAACTTTGGACGCGCCAATGTATGTGTGGCAAACCAAACCATGGTCATACAGGTAAATGTAGTAACGAATTTGAAACTAGCTATGCGCCTGACCGGCCGGAAATAGTCTACTGCGAAAGTTGCTACAATAACGAAGTCGCATAAATATTATGATAGATTCTCAAACCAAGATTTGTCAAAACTGCAAACAAGAGTTCGTAATCGAGCCTGATGATTTTGCTTTTTATGAAAAGATGAAGGTACCGCCGCCGACGTGGTGCCCGGAGTGCAGAATGATAAGGAGAATGTTATGGAGGAATGTTGCTGTTTGGCACCGAAGAAAGTGTGATGCTACAGGTAAAAATATTCTTTCTATGTTTGCTCCTGATATGCCGTATAAAGTTTACGAGCAAGAGTACTGGAAGAGCGACGCCTGGGACCCTCTTAGTTATGAACGTAATTACGATTTTTCAAAAACATTTTTTGAGCAGTTCCGTGATTTATTTGTTGCTGTTCCTCATCCAAACCTTATTCAAAAGAATGTCGTTGATAGCGAATATGCAAATTTCGGCATTAATTTAAAAAATTGTTACTTTGTGGCCGGATCCGAGGTCGCAGAGGATAGCGCTTATATTTTTGGGCCAAACATTTATAGTCGAGAATGCTTTGATATTCATTCTACGTTAAACACGGAACGTGTATACGATTCAGTTGGTGTTGAAAAGTCGCAAGGTCTTAGATTTTCTCAAAATTGTGTTGGATGCAACGATTCTTATCTTTTATACGACTGCAAAAATTGTATGGACTGTTTTGGGTGCGTTGGCCTACGCAATAAACAATTTTATATTTTTAACCAATCATATTCGCGCGAAGACTATCGCGCCGAATTAGAAAAATTGGCGCCATGGACTTATTCAGGACTTGTAGTCGCCCGTGATAAATTCAACAAGTTAAAGCTCACGGTTCCGCGTAAATTTGCATCCATTATAAAGTCAGAAAATGTTACTGGAGATGAGATTAGTAATGCGCGTGATTGTATATACTGTTTTGATTCTAAGGATAACGTCCAGAACTGTAAATACTGCTTAGGCGCCCTGCACGGCGCAAAAGACGGTTACGATGCCACTGTTGCCTGGAAAACAGCAGAATTATTTTACGAGGTTATGAGCACTGATGCTCAGCGGGCTATCGGCACGGCGCTCATTTGGGGTGGCTTTGATATATTTTATTCATTTAATTGTTTTGATTGTAATAATATTTTTGGATGTATTGGACTAAAGAATAAGTCTTATTGCATTTTAAACAAACAATTTACTAAAGAAGAATACGAAAGTTCGTTGCCGAAGATTATTACGCATATGAATGAGATGTCTTATGTAGATAAGCAAGGAAAAATTTATAAATACGGCGAATTTTTCCCTTCGGAAATTTCTCCTTTTGCTTATAATGAAACAATCGCGCAAGATCGTTTCCCAAAAACAAAAGAAGAAGTTTTATCTATGGGGCTGCGCTGGAGAGATCCGGAAAATAAAAAATACGAGATTACGTTAAAAAATAGCGAAATTCCAGACGATATTCGCACAATATCGGATTCTATTCTTAAAGAAGTTATTGAGTGCGGTCACAAAGGAAATTGTAACGATCATTGCGCAACCGCATTTCGTATTGTTTCCCAAGAGCTGTCGTTTTTAAAAAAAATGAATGTACCACTGCCTCGGCTGTGTCCCCTATGCCGTCAGGGAGAGCGTATGCGCCTAAGAAATCCATTGTGTCTTTGGCATAGAAAATGTATGAAGCCCGGATGCCCTAACGAATTTGAGACGCCTTATTCTCTTGACCGGCCGGAAATAGTTTATTGTGAGCAGTGTTACAATAGTGAGGTAGCATAAATATTATGATAGATTCTCAAACCAAGATTTGTCAGAATTGTAAACAAGACTTCGTAATCGAGCCCGATGATTTTGCGTTTTATGAAAAAATGAAGGTGCCGGCTCCAACATGGTGTCCGGAGTGCAGATTTCGTCGTAGATTTATATGGCGCAATGAACGCAAACAATTCAGAACAAAAAGCGCATTGGACGGTACAAGCGTATTGACGCTTTATCCTCCCGAAGCTGGATACACTATTTATAGAAATGAAGAGTGGAAGGGTGGGTATGACCCGTTTGCTTATGGCCAAGAAGTAGATTTTGCGCGCCCATTTTTAGCCCAAGTTTTTGAATTAAATAAAAAAGTTCCAATGCCGGCAGGAAGCAGGCTTAGAATGGTTAATAGCGAGTATTCCGACAATGCAGACAGACTCAAAAATTGCTACCTTATGTTTAATTCTAACTTTACAGAAGATTCAGGGTATGGAAATGGTGTTGATAATTGCCAGTTTTGTTATGATAATTCTCATATTCAAGGATGTGAACGATGCTACCATTCTTTTTGGCTAACAAGCTGCTACCGAGTTCATTTTTCTTCCCGTTGCGAAGACTGCACAGATGTTTGGTTTTCAAAAGACTGTCGAGGCTGTGGTAACTGCATTGGCTGTGTAAATTTACGCACAAAAAATTATTGCATTTTTAATGAGCAATATACGAAGGAAGAATATCAAGCCAAATTAAAAGAGTTTGATTTTACCTCCTGGAAAAATCTCGTTAATATAAATAAAAAAGCTAAAGAATTTTGGCTTAAGTTCCCAAATAAATTTATGCAGGGAATAAAAAACCAGAATGTAAGTGGAGACTTTATAGCAAATTGTAAAAATGTTTTAGATAGTTATCTTGTACGAGAAAGTGAAAATTTGCGCTATGTGCAATATGCTCAAACGCCAAGTTCAAAGGATTGCTATGATTTTTCAGTTGGCGGGTACAATGCCGAGCAAATGTATGAATCAGCCACCTGCGGTTGGGGGGCTTCAAATATTAAATTTTGCTGGGAATGCTGGGATAATGCTCTAAATATGGAATACTGCATTTACTGCCATAATTCGTCTGATCTCTTTGGGTGTGCAGGTATGCAGAATGGACAGTACTGTATTTTAAATAAACAATACTCAAAAGAAGAATATGAGGCACTGGTTTTGAAAATAAAAAGGCATATGAACAACATGCCTTATATAGATAAATTAGGAAGAGTTTATGGGTACGGAGAGTTTTTCCCCGCAGAAGCTTCACCCTTTGCTTATACT
>Ga0268276_1002244_pt1 | contig 16899 bp, 24 predicted proteins | sample saktaG_4_FD_190145 | JGI IMG/M metagenome (GOLD analysis project Ga0268276, IMG submission 190145) | Saline water microbial communities from Sakinaw Lake, British Columbia, Canada - sak_2010_1_5_45m | ecosystem: Environmental > Aquatic > Non-marine Saline and Alkaline > Saline ...
TGGATTGAAACCTTATGCAACTACGATTGTGGATTTTCTTGAACAAAAAACAAAAGCAGAATTTCTGATTTGGATGGGTTCTTGTTTTGGTGCATGTGACACGCCTGTTCTTGGAAAAGAACTTGAAAAGAAAATAGATTTGGTTATTCAATTCGGGCATAGTGAGATGATGCCGAGTTATTGAAGATTGAATTTTAAGTTTATTAATCAAATCCTTTTTGAAAAGAATAAAGTTCATAATATTTTCCTTTTTTTATCATTAACTCTTTGTGGTTTCCGACTTCAATAATTTTTCCTTTGTCTAATACTACTATTTTATCTACATTTTTAACTGTTGAAAATCTATGGGCAATAATAACTGTGGTTCTTCCTGAAATTAATTTTTTAATTCCTTCTTGAACGTTTCTTTCTGATTTTGCATCAAGAGCGGAAGTTGGTTCATCTAATATTAATATTTTTGGATTTTTAAGAAAAGCCATTGTTATAGCAATTCTTTGTTTTTGGCCAACAGATAATTTTACCCCTCTTTCTCCAACAAAAGTTTTATATTTTTTTGGTAAAGACATAATAAATTCGTGAGCATTTGCTGCTTTTGCAGCCCTAACAATTTCATCAAAACTTGCTTTAGGATTTGCATATTTTATATTATTAATTAGAGTGTCATTAAAAATACTTATTTCTTGAGGGACAATTGCTATTTGTTTTCTTAACCATTTCAATTTTAATTTCGAAATATTAACATTATCTAAAAAGATGTTCCCTTTTGAAGGTTGGTAATACCCAAAAATAAGTTCTGAAAGGGTTGTTTTTCCAACACCGCTTTCTCCAACTAAAGCTATGCTCTCTCCAGAATTAATCTCTAAGTTTATATTTTTTAATATTTCTCTATCCTTATTATAACTAAAATTTATATCTCTAAAACTAATCTCCCCTTTGAAATTTTCTATTATTTTATTTCCATGCGTCATAGATTCTGGAACTAACTTTTTTAATTTAATTATTCTTTTAATAGCTACAGATGCTCTCTTATAAAAATTATAAAATTCGCTTAATCTAAAAAATGGGCTAAAAGATAAGTTAATATATCCAAAGAACATTATGAATTCTCCGTGACTAATTTGACTATTTCTCAAAAAGAAAATAGCAGTTCCGAGTACAAGAACAAAACTTAGATTATAAATAATCCCCTGAATGTGTTGAAGTTTAGCTGATTTTTCTGCACTATCTTTGTAAGGAGGAAGTGCTTTTCCAATAAATGATTTCAAAAATTGTTTTTTCTCATTTTCTTCCATGGCAAAATTTTTTACTAAGAAGACATTGTAAAGTTTATCATAAACATTTCCATATTCTTTTTCAAAAGCTTTAACCATATTTTCTTGACTTTTAAGAACTGGTTTTGTGAATTTTAAGGTTACAATGGAATAGAGAACAAATGTAAAAAAGACAATTAATCCTAATTGCCATTGGATTATTAACATTGCTACTAATGCAAAAATTAAAAATATTATTGAAGGTAAAATATTAGACATCATTTGGATAAAGTGTTGCATGTGCCAAGAACCTCGCGAAACTTTTTGAAGAATTTCTCCTGTTTTTTTTGTTTTGTGAAATGAGATAGGCAATGTTAGAAAATGCCCATAAGCTTCAACTTCAGATTCTAAAGAAAGTTTAACTCCAAGAACATCTCCTAAAGCTGATGTCCTTGCAGAAGTAAAATTTGATATTAATCCCAAAACAGCCCAAAGTCCGATTAATGAGAGTAAAAGAGTTATTGTTGTATTTGGAATTATTGCTAAATCAAAAAGTCTACCATAAATATATGGCACAAAGGCTGTTAAAACAGAACCAAATGTAGCTATAGCAATTATAATTATTAGTTCTTTCTTATGAGATTTAGACAAATCAAGAAAAAATCTTTTTACAGACGATTCTTTTATTATTTTTTTAATCATATAGGACTTAATTAATTTAAATTTTTAAAGGTTTTGAATAAATGTTATTTCTTTTCACAACCAACCCATTAACAAGCTAAGTCCAACTAAGAACATGAGAATTCCTGCTATTAAGTGAAGTGTTCGAATGTTTTTTTCTTTCCAACCTGCAACATCTTCTACTTTTGCAAATCCAAAATAAATAATTAAAACTATAATTACCATTGGGATTACAAACAAAAGATTATAATAAAGAAGCCAAGGAATTGCTGAAATAATTCCGATTTCTGCTAAAAGTCCTGAAACAATTACTAAAGGTCCGATTGTGCAAGGCAATAAAAACAAAGTCACAAAAATTCCAATTAAAAATGCAGAACTTGGAGAAGTTATTTTTTTAACCCATTTTTTCATTTTAGGTCTCATAAAGATAGGCATTTCTGTTGCAAAACTTCCTGCTTTATAATGAAAGTAATCTTTTACTTGCAAAGCTCCAATAATCATTGCAAAAACTGCTAATGCATTGTAGAAAATTTTTGAAATTAAAAGATAAGTTGAACTTAATGAACTTTGGAGAATATTAAAAATTCCAACTAAAAAAATAGCGTAAGCTAAGTATCCAATGTAAACTGCAAAGATAAATGAAAATCCGCCGAGTAAAACTTTTTTTCTTTTTGTAGGGTCTTGTGTAATAAGTGTTATTAGAACAATAGCTAAAACTGCAATTGCACACGGGTTTACAGAATCTGCTAAAGCTAATGCAGTTACTCTTGCTAAGTCTAATATTTCATTCATTTTAACATCCTGTTAGTTTTTGAAGTTTTTTAATTGATTGAACTCCGCGATAAAGTTCGTTTTTGATTTTCCAAGTCGGTGTTGCTTCAATTTGACTGCATTTTTCAGATTCAAAAGTGCAATCTATTTTTGTTATAAAATTCACATTATCTCCGAACATTTCTTTTTGAGTTTCACATGCATGACAACCTAATTGAACATAAAGAACTGAATTTTTTCCAATGCATTTTGCAATTTCTTCAGATGTTTCTTGAGCTGGCCAAAGTTTTACAACTAAAACAAAAATTAGAATTAACAGAATTATTAAAATATTTAGATAATTACCTTTTTTCATAAAAGAAATTATGAATACTTATTTTAAAATCTTATGGTTAATAATCAGGTAAATCTTTTTTATTTTCTTTAGGTTCTTCTTGTGGGCTTTCATTCATTTCTGCTTCAGAAATTGAATTAATCATTTCTTTGAACTTTGCGAAATCTGTTGCTTGGATTCGAACACCTGCTTTTGTGAAACCAGTGTATCGGTCGCTTGTAACAAATTCCCGAATTGTAAGACCACGTTTTCCACCAAAGTCATCAATTCTTATGATGATATCTGAAGTGTCGTTCTTTGAAATTTTTCCAATATCTTTTTCCATGATTTATATAAAGAAGAGGGTTATTTAAAGATTTTGATGGGACGCCCAGACCAGGAATTGAACCTGGAAGCCTAAAAAAGGCACGGTGAACTCGGAATTTCTAAAAGCTATCTTAGTTTCTTTGAGCACCGAGTTTTCTTTTCTAAAGAAACTTGGGCATTCGAGACCGTTGCAGTACCATTGTGCCATCTGGGCGACGCCCGAACCAGGACTTGAACCTGGATGCCGAAAACGGCCGAGATTTCCAATCTCGTGCAATACCCTTATGCGATTCAGGCTTAATTTAATTAGAAACAAATTGGTTATAAAGTTTGTTAAAAGCTGGTTTTATTTGTTTTTCAAAAATTTCCTGTGGTTTTTTCGTTCCATCTATTACAATTATCTTATGGTTTGGCAACTCTTTTAACTTTAGATAGTTTTTTCTTAGCTTTTCTATAAAATCTTTATTTGCTTCAAATTTTTGTTCATGTTTATTTATCTTATCTTTTGTCATCCTTTTCAAAACAATATTTACAGGCACATCTATTAAGAAAATTATATTTGGGATTAGAAGTCCCTTGTGCATTTTCAATAGTTTTTTGAGCGAAATTCCCTGTGCTTGCTGATAAGAAAGAGTTGATAAACTATACCTATCTGTAATCACACTTATGCCTTTTTTTAAATTTGGTTCTATTAGTTTTTTAACATGACTTTTTCTATCTTCAACATACCTTTTTGCAAGTTCTTCTGATTTAGAATAAGGGTCTTTATCTTGTGTTAAAATTTTTCTTATTTTCATATCTTTCCAAGGTTCTCGGGTCATAATTATATGATTATATTTGTTAAGCTCTGCTAAATGTTTTCCAAGCAACCAAGTTTGAGTTGATTTGCCAGAACCATCAATTCCTTCAAAAGCCACAAAGATTCCTTTTTTCATTTTAATCCAAAATTGGTTCTTGTCCAAAAAATGTTCTTGCAAATTCTTGTTTTATATAAGGATAGCTTACTTCTCTTGAAGGGTCTACTTTTACTTGCACAAGAGGATTTGACAATATTTTTTCATTTGTTTTGTGCAAGTCTTTAATTAATTCTAAACCTTTTTTTCTGTCTCCTTTTTCTGCAGCATTTCTTAAAAAAAGAAAATCTTTTTTTGAACTTTCTAAAGTTTTATATGCTCCTTCAATAAAATTTTCATCATCTGCCCAAAATTCAATTTTATCTTTTGTTATAGAAACAACCTTACAAAAATTTCCTTCAGGAACATAAGTGTCCCCATATAAATTATTTGTTTTGAAATAAAGTATTTTCATATAAACCTTAGAAAATACTTGTTTAAAAGAATTATTGTGATTTAAGAATCATTATTAATTCTTAGATTCATACGACCTTTTTGTTCTTTTACTTGCATGGTATTTTGTTTGATATTTTGTTCTGTAATTTTCTGATACTCTTAAATATTCTACAAAAGTAGGGTTACTTAAAAAAGGAATTTTAATTTTTGGAGGTTGGAGATACCTTATATTTCTCCTGAATTCTTCATAATGTTTTACCATTTTATTTTTTAGAACTTTTATTTTATAAAGAAATAGATAATAGAAAATATATTATAAAATAGAAGCTTTTATGATTTTAACTTCTTGTAAAGGTCGGTCGTTTGCATCTGTTTCAACTTTTGCAATTTTGTCTACTACTTCCATTCCTTCAATAACTTCACCAAATGTGGGATGTTTTCCATCGAGGAAATTGTTATCTGCTAAGTTTATAAAAAATTGCGACGAGCCGGTGTTTGGTCCTGCATTTGCCATTGAAATTGTTCCTCTATTGTTTTCATTTCCGCCAGCATGTGTGAACTCATCTTTGATATTCGGAATCGAATTATCTCCATAACCTGTTCCTGTCGGGTCTCCTGCCTGAATCATAAATCCGTTTATAATTCTGTGGGAAATTGTATTGTCATAAATTCCTTGTTTAACTAAGTTAATGAAGTTCCCCGTTGTAATTGGCATGTCGTCGTAAAGTTCAATTACAATGTCGCCGTAGTTTGTTTCAAGTTTTACTTTTGTCATTTTATTATTTAGCACTGCAACCAAAACGATTGCGATTATTAAAAGTACTGATAAAATAATAGTTATTAAAACTTTTTTATTCATTTAATCTTTCATTTCTATTTTTATGTTTACTGACTTTGGAATTTTCATTCTCATAATATGGTGCAAAACTTTTTCATTTGCAGGAAGGTCTATTAATCTTTTGTGAATTCTCATTTCAAATCTATCGAATGTTGCTGTGCCATCTCCACATGGGGATTTTCGCGTTGTAACTTTTAATTTTTTAGTTGGTAAAGGAACTGGCCCACTAATTGTTATCCCTGCTTTCTTAGCAAGGTCTTGTATACTTTCGCAAATATTATTTAACATTCCAATATCTGTGCTATTTAGTTTTATTCTTACTTTTGGCATTTTTAGTTTTCCAATAAAAAAGGTTAATGAAAATTTTCCCTTTTTACTTTTGGCATGATAGATAATGCAGAAATTCGTTTAAAAAACTTTTTATAGTGGTTTTATTGGTTCTTGTGGTTCAAAATTTGGTTCTAAATGAAACATAATATTTATAAGATTAATGTTCTTTAATAAAAGATGTCAAGAAAAGGAAAGGAAGAGGAAAAAATTTTTATGAAGGTTAGTAATTCAAGGAAATTATACATTCCAATTTATTTTATGATTCTTGTTTTAGTTGGTGTTATTATTTTTATAAAATATAATGGTTTGATGTTGGATAATTTTATTCTTATTTTGGTTGGATTATTTATTTTATTTTCAATAAAATTTACCGAATTACATCGGTTTAGCAATTCTTACCAAATTAACGAGCATTCCTTTGTTCATAATAAGGGTATTTTTAGTAAAAAAGTTAGAAGCATGGATTTTCTTGCTATAAGTTCTATAGAAGTTGAACAAACTTTTTGGCAAAGATTGCTTGGTTATGGGGATGTTAGTATTCGTTTATATTCTGGGGAAACTGATAATTTAGTAAAACATATTAATAATCCTGCCAAATTTGCAAGATTTTTAAGAGAAAGAATATATCTTAAAAGAAAGGAGAAACTAAATTGATGATTAATTATCCAGAAAAAAAACACAAGACACACACAAAAATTATATTGAGTTTAATTATATTTGGAATCTTTTTAATTACTTTATTTTTGCTTATTTACACTTCATTTTCGGGTTCACCTTTAACAGGAAATATTATTAAAAATGACAGTTCAAATAATAGCATTATTATTTCAGCAGATTTAACTATCCCTGTTTTATCTTTGAATAGTGAGTTTGAAAGAATAATTATTAAAAGTTATTCAGATTCTTTTTTTTATGTGGGGGATAAAAAATTTCCTTTGTCAAATTCAAAAGAAAATTATATAGTTTTAACAGATTATGAAGGGGAAATTTCTTTTGATGAAAAAACCATTTCAAAATTAAAAGGAAAAGTCATGAAAATTTCTATTAATGGAATTCCCGTGGTATCAAAAACTGATAAGAAAATGAAAATTTATTTTGATACGGATTTTAATTACGATTCGCTGGAAATTCCAGAAAACATCTTTATTAAAAAAATTGATTATGAAACTTCAGGAGTAATAATCTTAGATAAAAAAACAACAATAAATCTTGATGATGAAAATCTCATAATTGAAAAATTTTATGGAAATTTGAAAATAGAAAATAAACATTTTAAAATTAAAGGGTATGTGAAAAAATTAGATATCAAAGGACATAAACAAATTTCTATTTCTGTTTAAGATTAAAGATTGTTCTTAAAAAACAGCATAAAATAAAAAAATTGAGTGTAATAATTGTGCTCAAAAACTTTTTATAGTGGTTTTAATTAATATATTTAGAAAATGGGTGAAGATATTAAAAATAATGAGATTAATTTAATTAGAAGTTTTATTTGGGCAATTGGAATTCTTTTGGTTTTGTTGTTTGTTGGTTCTTTTATTTATTCTTATATTGAAGATTGGGCGTATCTTGATTCATTATATTTTACAGTCGTGACTTTAACTACAATTGGTTATGGAGATATTGTTCCACAAACAGTTACCGGAAAAGTTTTTACGATGTTTTTTACTTTTTTTGGAATTGCAATGGTTTTTTACTTTTTTTCAATAATTGGAAAATATGTTTTTAAGAATGCATTTGAGAAAAAATTGGAAGAACATCATAATAAATTATTGAAAAATATTAAAGAAAAAGTATTAAATAAATAAAATGGAAATATTTATAGAATTAAGTTTAATTATTTGCATTACTGCTTTAATTGCAGGGATAATGAGGTTGCTGAAACAGCCATTGATAATTGGTTATATTCTTTCAGGAATAATTGTTAGTCCTTATTTTTTAAATATTGTTAAATCTACAGAAACAATTGCTGTGTTTTCTCAAATCGGGGTGGCGTTTCTTCTTTTTATCGTCGGTCTAAGTTTAAGCCCAAAAGTTATGAGGGAAGTTGGCAAAGCTTCTTTGATAACAGGTGTTGGTCAAATTATTTTTACTTCTTTGATTGGCTTTTTTATAAGTAGATTATTAGGATTTTCTGTAATTGTTTCGTTATATATTGCAATTGCCTTAACATTTAGTAGCACAATTATAATTATGAAATTACTGTCTGATAAAAAAGATTTAGAAAAATTGTATGGAAAAATTTCAGTTGGATTTTTGTTGGTTCAGGATCTTTTTGTAATAATTCTTTTAATGATAATCTCTTCTTTTTCAAGCAGGTTAAGCACAATCAATTTATCTGTTGGAATTATTTTTGTGGGGGTTTTATTAATTGGTTTGTTTATTTTAATTAGTATTTATGTTTTGCCAAGTTTGTCAAAGTTTTTTGCAAGGTCTCAGGAATTTTTATTTTTATTTTCAATTGCATGGGGGTTGGGTTTGGCGTCGTTGTTCTACTATATTGGACTTTCAATGGAAATTGGTGCTTTAGTTGCAGGTGTTGCGCTTTCTATGTCTCCTTACCATTATGAAATTAGTTCTAAAATGAGAACCTTAAGAGATTTCTTTATTATTTTATTTTTTATACTTCTTGGCTCACAAATGGTTTTTGGAAATATAAACCAGCTTATTGTTCCAGCAATAGTTTTCTCTTTATTTATTCTTATTGGGAATCCTTTAATTGTTATGATATTAATGGGTTTGCTTGGATATAAGAAAAAAATAGGTTTTCAAGCAGGATTTACAGTTGCCCAAATAAGTGAGTTCTCTTTAATTCTTATTGCATTGGGTGTTAGTGTTGGTCATCTTACTAATGAAATCTTGTCTTTAGTTACAATTGTGGGGCTAATAACTATTTCAGGTTCAACATATCTTATATTATATTCTGATAAAATATATCCTTATTTATCTAAATACTTGTCTATATTTGAAAGAAAAAAAGCCAGAAAAAATGAATCAAAAATAAAAGATTATGATATTGTCTTGTTTGGGTATAATCGAATTGGCTATGATATTTTGAAATCATTTAAAAAATTAAAAAAGAAATTTTTAGTTGTTGATTATAATCCTGAAACTGCTCTTGAATTATCTAAAAGGAAAATCGCATTTAAATATGGGGATGTGGATGATGAGGAATTTTTAAATGAATTAAACTTGAGCAAAACAAAAATGGTTGTTTCAACTATTCCTGATGTTGAATCAAATATTCTTTTAATGAAAAATGTAAGGGATTTTAATCCTAATGCAATAATTATTTTAAGAGCCCACACAATTAATGATGCACTTGAACTTTATGAAAAAGGAGCAAACTATGTTTTAACTCCTCATTTTTTAGGAGGAGAATATATTGCTAAAATGATTGAAAATTCAAAAACAGATTTTAAAGGATATGAAAAACAAAAGAAAGCACATATTAAAGTTCTTAAAGAAAGGCGAACAAAATGGAAAGAACATTCTGAAGTTGAGAGGGATTAGAGGTTTACTTTTAGTTTGGTTATTTTGCTTAAAATAGTCTCGCTCCTTCCAGTCACGAGTTATAATAAATTATTATCTCAAAATTTTCAGTGGCACAAATTAATCCTGATAATAGTTAAAAATTCTTGCGAACAGATTGATTTAAACAAATATGAGCGAGCAAACTAATCCCTAATCACTCTTCTTCCTTATCTTTTTCATCTTCTTCTAAACCAAGTAGAGAAAATATAAAATCAAAAAATCTTAGCACAATTTCAAGTGCAATTATGAAAAGAAGATAAGATGTAATTTGAGTTAGAAAATCGGGAATTTCATTTAATTGACCAAGGATTTTTTCAAAACTGAAAACAGAACCTGGGTTTAAAACTGAAACAGCAAGCATTGTAAAAGGAAGAAACTTTGCAAGTTCTTTTGAAAGATCTTCTTTATAATATGAAGCAAGTCTAATTGCACCAATAATTGCAGCTGAAATTAATAAAATTACTCCAACTTCTAAACCTTCATTTAAAAAAATAATTAAAATTGTGAAAACCATAAATGATATAAAAATTATAATTGGAGAAATAATTAAATATTCTAAAAAATAAAATAAAGCTGCAATAATTTTTACGAAAAAAGGATGATTTGATTTATTGTACTTATTAAGATTTAACCCAAGAATATTTTTCTTTGCAATAAAACGATAGCCGTGCCAGATTATAAGAGCATAAACAAAAATTACTAAAACAAGTAAAAAAATTCCTACAAAATTTTGTGCCCAACTAGGTAAAATAGAAACAAATGTTTTGTATGCCATTACAAGTCCTGTTGAAGAACTGCTCATCACTGCTTCCATAGGATATTTTAGTAAGTATGTTTTATAAATTTGTTGATAATGGGTTTTTGATTTGCAGATAAACTTTAAATACAATATATTCTTAACAAAATTATGATTGATATTAAGTTGCTTAGGGAAAACCCTGAACTTGTTAAAGAAAATATAAAAAAGAAATTTCAAAATGAAAAAATTGTTTTAGTTGATAAAGTTTTGAAGTTAGATTTAGATTGGAGAAAGTTGAAAAAATCTGAAGAAGATTTGCGTGCTGAAAGAAATAAGGTTTCTAAACAAATAAGTGAGGTGATTAAATCTGGGAAAAAATCTGAAATTGAGAAATTAAAAAAACAAGCTAAAGAAATTCCAGAGAAAATTGAAGTTCTTCAAGGAAAAAGAAAAAAACTTGAAGTCCAAATTAAGGAAATTATGTATAAAATTCCAAATATAATTCACAAGTCTGTTCCAATTGGAAAAGATGAATCTGAAAATGTTGAGTTGAAAAAATTTGGAGAACCTAATGTTCCTGATTTTGAAATTATTAATCATGTGGACTTGGCTTTAAAATTAAATGGTGTTGATTTTGATACTGCAAGGAAAAATTCTGGAAATGGTTTTTATTTTTTAAAAGGTGATCTTGCAAGATTGCACACAGCTATTTTATCGTATGCAAAAGATTTTATGATTTCAAAAGGTTTTGAATTAATTGTAACACCTTATATGATTCGGTCAGAAGTTGTAGATGGAGTTATGAGTTTTGAAGAAAAAGATGTGATGATGTATAAAATCCAAGACGAGGATCTTTATTTAATTGGAACTTCAGAACATTCTTTAATTGGCATATACAAGGATAAAAAAATAAATGGTAAAAATTTGCCTGCAAAACTAACTGCTTATTCTGCTTGTTTTAGAAAAGAGAAAGGTGCTCATGGAATTGAAGAAAAAGGTTTTTATCGTGTTCATCAATTTGAAAAACAAGAAATGATTGTTATTTGCGAACCTAAGGAAAGTTATGATTGGTATGAAAAAATGTTGCAGTATACTGTTGATGTTTTTAGAAACTTGGACATTCCTGTTAGAACTTTAGAATGTTGCTCAGGAGATTTAGCTGATTTAAAAGCAAAGTCGTGCGATGTTGAAGCTTGGAGCCCAAGACAAAAAAAATATTTTGAAGTTGGAAGTTGTACAAATATGGAAGAAGCTCAAGCAAGAAGACTTAATATAAAATATGAACTAAAAGGAGAAATAAATTTTGCACACACTTTAAACAACACTGTATTAGCTTCACCAAGGGCCTTGATTGCTTTAATGGAAAACAACCAACAAAAAGATGGTTCAATAAAAATTCCAAAAGTTCTTCAACCTTATATGGGTGGAAAAAAGAAAATTGAAGTTAAAGCTAAATAAAATTTTTATTCAAAAAATTGAAAGGAGGGAAAATGAAAAATAATTCAAAAATTGTAACAATGATTGTTTTGGCAATTGTAGTAATTGGTTTTTTAATGTGGCTTATTCCAAATTATAATGTTTATTCAAGAGAATTGAATGGAAAAGCACAATTACGTGAAGCAGAATGGAATAGACAAATTGCAATTCAAGAAGCTCAAGCTTTGAAAGAGTCGGCTAAGCTTAAAGCAGAAGCAGAAGTTATTCGGGCACAAGGAATTGCAGAAGCTAACGAGATTATTGCAGGAAGTTTAACAGATGAATATATTAAATACAAATTTGTCGAAGGATTAAATGACGGAAATACAGAAGTTATTTATGTTCCGACAGAAGCGAACTTGCCAATACTTGAAGCTAGGGGGTAAGTTTTTATAGTTTGTTTTTTTATTTATTTTATGAAAAAAGCGTGTGATAAATATTTTTTACTTAGTTGGAGGAAGGTTTGGATAATTATTGTGAGTTGGTTTGTTGCAGTTATTTTACATAATTTATTTTATGGTTTGTTTAAATCTTATTTTGATGCAACAGGAGGGGACGAGCCTGTGTTTTTTATTATTGCTACAATTTTAATTCCAATTTATGTTTTGATTGTAATTGTTTATAGTTTAGTTAAATTAATTAATAAGAGGTTGAAAATGGCTAAGAAAAAAGTTCAGAAGACAAAGGCAGGAAAACTTGATGCAGGAAAACTTGGGCTTGCAAGTGGGTTTTTGTGTGCAGCTTATGTTTTTCTAATGACTCTTTTAGCAACATGGATTGGATATGGACAACATTGGGTTTTATCAATTCAGGATGTTTATGGGTTTTTAGGATACAGTATTAGTTTTGTTGGTGCAATTCTTGGGGCTATCTATGCATTTATAGATGGTTTTGTTTTTGTGTGGTTACTTGCTTTAATTTATAATAAGTTGGTTTGAAACTATGATAAAAGAAATTGGTATCTGGGATTTTTAGGTTTTTTAGGAATTCAAGGCATAGTTGGAATTTTAAATAAAGAATATATTCAAGCTATTTGGTTAGTTTGGTTTATTTACTTTAGGTATTTTTTTGAAGGTAAGAAATAGTAGGTTTTAAAAAGAAATTTCTGAATTTAATTATTATAGATATTTAAAATGACATTAAAAGATTTAGAAAAAATTTTGTTTAAAGGTTTGCAAAGAAAGGGAAATATTACAGAAGAAGTTCTTTTGAATTCTTTTATTAAAGCAAAATTAGCAAAAGATGAAAAAGGGGCAAGAGAATATTTAGAACAATGGAAAAAAGAATGACCAAAAAATTACAATGATGATTGGTCTATGTATTTAGTTAGAGTTCAATCTATTTTTGGAGAAACTTCTTATCAAGTTAAAAAAAGGTTTAAATTGTATTAGAAAACCTTAAAAATCGTTTTCTTTTATAATTGATGTGCCTACGTGGTCTAACGGCTATGACACAACCCTGTCGCGTGGCTGGAGAACCTAAGTTCTCCTCAACCTTTTGTTGTCTATGAGACACAGAATAAGATTGCAAAACCTCTCCTAAAGGAGCTCACTTCGCAAGTCATTCAAAACACGCAGAACGGTTGTAACCCGGGTTCAACTCCCGGCGTGGGCGTAATACCTTTCTGACCATTTGATGAGATGTACAATAAACATACAGGTTGCTTTTAGAAAAATTTCTGAATTATTAAATAAAAATAAGAGAAAATATTAAAAAGGTTAGATTCCTAGAAAAGGTAATACAATAATAGGGGGCAGTATCCTTTAGGATATTGCTCTCTCCTTTTTATAATGAAAGTAATAATTTTTAATGATACCCAGAATTTTAATGGTTCTTTAGATTTTCTAAATGACAGATTTTCTAAAAAAGAAAAAAGATTTTGGGATTATAAAAAATATATACCCTTCTTAATTAAAAAGTTAAAATCTATAGATGGATTTGAGAACATTGATTTTGAACTTAAAAAAGTCTTTTTTTATGAAGGGAGATATAATTCTAAATTGATAAGTAATATGAGTTGGAGTTGCAATCAAAAAATTTCAGAAATAAATTACATGATTAAAAGAGAACAAAAACTTCTAGGAATTGTTACAAATGAAAAAATATCTCTTGCAAATAGAAAAAAAATAAAAGCCCATATAGAAGAGATAAAAGGACAATTAGAAAAAAAACTAAAAAAATATTATTCTTATAAGGCAAAACAAAAGAGAAATTTCGAAGGCCAAAAAAAACTATTCAATGATTTAGAAAGTAATCCAATCATAGAATTAAGAACAACCCCCTTAAAGCAATTTGAAGGAGATGTTTATCAAAAAGGTGTAGATGTTCTTCTTGCAACTGACTTAGTAAATCTAGCACATATGAAAGAATATGATATTGCAATTATTTTAAGCGGGGATACTGACCTTGTTGAAGCAGTTAAATTAATAAAAACTCTTGGTAAGATTCCAATTGTTGTTTCATATCATAGCCCAAAATATGCAAACCATAGAAATATCTCCGATTTGATGAAAGTTGGCAAATTTATAAATTTAAGAGATTTGAACAATGAAGAAATTTTCTCTATGTCTGAATTAAGAGAGAATAAAAATGATAATCTTTCCAAATTATAGAAGAATAATATTTTCCTAATATTTAAACCCTTTTTAAATAAACCCTTTACTTCTTCCCTGCTTTTTCTTTAGCAAGATTAACAGCTTCTTTCTGAACTTCTCGTGCTAATTTTCTCTCAGATTTTTGTTCAGGGCTCATTGGCTTTTTCCCAGTTCTTAAACGTCTATACATGCCTTGTTGCTTGTTTTTTTTCAACCTTTTTCTATTTCCCATAAAGAATTTAGAAAAATTGACTATATATAAATTGTGATAGGAATTATTTTGTGTAGCCAATAGACATATGTCGATAGGAAACCGAAAATTAGTTCACAACAAGTTGCTCAAATTAATATAACTCTAAAATCGCCTTTGGCAGATTTTTCCGTGGTTAAAATTATTAATATGTAAAATCCAAATAATCTTAATTATTTTTTTTAAAATTTTGGCTTGACGAAGTTTGACAAAATTCATTAATTGTGAACAAAGTGAACCAAATTTAAGTGTAAAATAGTGGAGGACATATATTTGTGGATAGCACATGCTTAATTTTTAGGCGTTTATTTAATAAACTCTTAATTCTTTAATTGCTCATGGTAACAAAAAAGCAGATACGTTCATCAAAAAAATTGAAAAATTCTAAGAAACAAAAACAAAAATATCCTTTGTTGTTAAAAAAAGTTATTGAAACTTCAGATATTATTTTAGAGATTCTTGATGCACGGTTTGCAAAAGAAATGCAAAATAAAGAAGTTGAGCAATTTGTTAAAAGTAAAAACAAGAAAATAATTTATGTTTTAAATAAGTCAGACCTTACTCAAAAACGAGATAAGAGTTTAAATCCAAGAGTTTTTGTTTCATGTAAAAATAGAAAAGGTATTGGTGAATTAAGAAATAAAATTAAACAAGAAGCTGGAAAAATTAGAAAAACAAGTGAATATGGACGTATTCAAGTGGGGGTACCCAAAAATACCCTAAAGGGCATAAAGGGCACGAGAACCCCTCATGAATATGGAAGAATACAAGTGGGGGTTATTGGATATCCTAATACTGGAAAAAGCTCGTTGATAAATCTTTTAATTGGAAGAAGTTCTGCAAAAATTGGGGCTGAAGCAGGTTTTACAAAAGGAATTCAAAAATTAAGACTAACTGAAAATATACAATTGTTGGATTCACCAGGAGTTATTCCTACTGAGGATTATTCTATGACAGACCAAGAAAAAATAGCATTACATGCAAAAGTTGGAGGGAGGTCGCCTAATCAAATTAAAAATCCTGAAATCACGCTTAATGAAATTATAAAAAGTGATAAAAAAGGTTTTGAAAAATTTTATAAAATGAAATTCAGTAATGCAGAAGAATTAATTGAAAAGATAGGAAGAAAAAAAGGTTTTTTGAAAAAAGGTGGAGAAGTTAATTCTGACCAATCTGCTCGTTCTATTTTAAAGGATTTGCAGTTGGGAAATGTGAAGATTTGATGAAAAAGCAATGGTATGTTTATGTTCTTGAATGCCAAGATGGTTCGTTTTATACAGGTGTAACAAATGACGTTGACGCACGAATGAAAGCACATGCAGAAGGAAAAGGGAGCAAGTATGTTTATAAAAAAGGTTTTAAGCAATTCCTTAAAGTAAAACAATGCAAAGATAAATCAGATGCCTGCAAATGCGAATATGTAATTAAGAAATTAGCGAGGGCAGAGAAGTTAGGGTGGTTTGAATAGTTTTCATAACAATAGTTCTTATAAACCTCTTCTTTCATGTCTTTGAATGATAAAATGGTTTGAGAAACACAATCGAACATCATGGGAAATCTTTGTCTTAATTGGATTGTTTATTTTTTACATGTCTTCTTTAGAATTTAAAGGAATAAGTTTAGGTGCAGGAACTGGGATTTATTCGATTATTTATCATATTGTTGTGTTTTTCTTTTTCTCATTGTTTTTACAAATCTCTCTACATAAAGGAAAAGAAAATTGGTTTTTGTTAATTGCAGGAATTCTTATTTCAATTACTTATGGGGTTTCAGATGAAATTCATCAACTTTTTGTAATCGGAAGACAATGTTCTGCTCTTGATGTTATTTGGGATAGTATTGGAATTGTTTTTTCTACTTTAGTTTATGTAATTTCCCTTGAATTTAGAAAATAGTTGTATCTTTTTTAAACTAAAACTTTAAAAGTGATTTTTTGCTTTAAATAAAATGACAGAAGAACAAACTCAGGAAGCTCAAGAGGCTCCTGAACAATCTAAAGAAGTTCCTTCTGAACAACCTGCAGAGGTAACACCTGTTGTAGAAACTCAAGCACAGCCTGTTGAAAATGCAGAGCAACCTGCTCCAGCTAAAACTGCTGAAGCTCCTACACTTGATGATGTTGTCCCTGTACAAGATGTAGAAGAAAACTCTGCTAAACATCCTGTTGCTGAACCTGTTCAAGAAGAATAAACCCTTATGCTGAACACAGCTAAGGAAGAAACTCAATAAGTTTCAACTTTTTCTTTTATTTTTTATTTTTCAACAACTTTAAATAACATATTTACTAATTTAATTTATGAGGTGGAAAGTTGTTCTAAGTTTTTTGTTCTTTCTAATTGTGATTGGATTGCTTTTGTTTTATTGGTTTATTCCTTTTGGAGAAACCAGTTTTGAAACAAAATCTTATAATTTTAATTTAGAGAATCAGACAAGTGAAATGCAGTTTTATGAGAACATGCGTTTTCTTGAAAAAGATATTTCATATAAAATTTATGATTGCCCTTTGA
>Ga0268276_1002247_pt1 | contig 16892 bp, 13 predicted proteins | sample saktaG_4_FD_190145 | JGI IMG/M metagenome (GOLD analysis project Ga0268276, IMG submission 190145) | Saline water microbial communities from Sakinaw Lake, British Columbia, Canada - sak_2010_1_5_45m | ecosystem: Environmental > Aquatic > Non-marine Saline and Alkaline > Saline ...
AACCATTCCACCGACGGCACGACCCTGCTGCTTTCCCGGCTGGCGGCGCGATACCCGGCTCTGGTCCACATCATTCCCCCGCGGTTTGATCTCAGCATCGGCGGATGCTGGAACGAGGCGATCCGTTCGGAAAACTGCGGGCGCTTTGCCGTTCAGCTTGACTCCGACGATCTTTACAGCGGCAAGCACTCCCTGCAGAAGATGGTGGATTTTTTCCGGAGCGGTGATTACGCCATGGTGATCGGGTCCTACACCCTGGTCAATTCGAGTCTGGAGAGAATCCCGCCCGGCCTCATCGACCATCGGGAGTGGACGGACAGGAACGGGCGGAACAACGCGCTGCGCGTGAACGGCCTGGGGGCTCCGCGGGCCTTTGACACATCGCTTCTCCGGGCCAGGGGCTTTCTGAATGTCGGCTACGGCGAAGATTACGAAGCGGCGCTTCGCCTCTCGAGGGAGCATCGCATCGGAAGGATCTACGAGAACCTTTATTTCTGCCGGCGCTGGGAAGGGAACACGGATGCCCGTCTCTCCATCGAAGCGGCCAACCGAAACGATGCCTTCAAAGACCGGATACGCACCATGGAGATCCTCGCGCGCCAAAGGATGAACCGCGTAAAATGACCGACGCAAAACTCGAGGACAGAATATTCGCGCGGTTTGACGGCCGGGCCGGGCCGTCTCTTGCCGGGTTGTGCGGCAATCTCCTGGCGGATCAGAAAAAGACATGGCCGGATCTCGCGGCCGGTCATGAAGCGCTGGCGGCGGTTCGCCTTCGCGACATTCCCTGTCCGGGGTTTTCGGTCAGGGTGCAGTTCAACCCGCAAAGGATCGCGAGCTCGACGGCCCGGGTTGATTCCGAGTCGATCCGGAAAAGAAAGTGTTTCCTCTGCCCCGGGAATCTGCCGCCGCTCCAGAAGGGCGTCCTGTACCGGCGGGAGTATCTCGTTCTCTGCAATCCAGCCCCCATCTTCCCGCGGCATTATACAATCTCGTCCCTGCGCCACATCCCGCAATCCCTGGAGGAGCATCTGGACGGCCTTCTTCTGCTCGCGGAGGATTTTTCCGAAGATGCGACGGTCCTGTACAACGGACCCCGGAGCGGAGCCTCGGCGCCGGACCATTTTCACTTTCAGGCCGCACCTTCGGGGGCCATCCCGATAGAAAGCGTTCTGGATGAAAAGGGACGGAAAAAACGGATCCGGCGTGTTGACGGTGCTTCTCTTTCCTGGGGGATGAACCTCGGTCGAACCGCCCTGATCGTGGAGGGAAGCGATGCCCGGGGCGTCGCGGATCTGACGCTGGCCGTCATCAGTGAGATGAAAAAGATATCGCGGGAGCCCGGCGAGCCCATGATGAATGTCCTCTGTTCTCATGGGAAAAGCGGATGGCGGGTTGCGTTATTCCCCCGCGGCAGGCACCGGCCCGACATGTTCTACCGCGGCGGGGACGAACAGGTTCTGATCAGTCCGGGAGCGGTGGACATGGGCGGCCTCATCATCACTTCCAGGGAGAGGGATTTCATGGTTCTCGATTCCGAAAGGGTGCAGGCTGTATTCAGAGAAGTCTCCTGGGATGAAGAGAAAACAGCCGCCCTGGTGAGGGCTCTGCAGGGAAAACCGCCGCGGACCCTCAAGCATTCCCGAAACCGCGTGAACAAGATGGAGGCCCTGTCGTGAAGGATTTCAAAGACCGTCCCCCCGTCGCTTTCAAGGACATCGATAAAATCACGCTCGCGGAGGCCGGTGAGGAGGCCGCGGCCCTTCGGGAGGCCATCGAGTATCACAACTATCTTTACCATGTGAAAGACCAGCCCCGCATATCCGACGCCGCTTATGACCGCCTTTTCCGCCGCCTGCAGACATTGGAGGATGCGTTCCCCGGGCTGCAGACTCCGGCTTCCCCGACAAGAAAGGTCGGGGCGCCGCCGGTCAGCGAACTCCGCAAGGTCCGGCACACGGCGCCCATGCTGAGTCTCGACGGGGCCATCGACGAAAAGGATATCGGGGATTTTGACCGGTTCATCCGGAAGAACACGGGCCGGGACGACATCGCCTACGTGGTGGAGCCGAAATTCGACGGCTTTTCCGTGGAGGTGGTCTACCGGGATGGAACCTTCCAGTACGGCGCCACGCGGGGCGACGGCGAAACGGGGGAAGACATCTCCGAGAATCTGAAGACCGTCGGCGCTCTGCCTCTGACGCTGAGAAAAGGCGCCCCCTCCTTTCTTGCGGTCCGGGGTGAGGTTTACATGCCCAGGCGGGGATTCCGGGAACTGAACCGCGGCCGGATCGAAGCGGGTGAGGAGCCTTTCGCCAATCCGCGGAACGCCGCCGCCGGCATCATGCGGCAGCTCGACTCGCGGAAGGTGGCCGACAAGCCCATGGACATCGTGTTCTATGAGATCCTGCAGCAGGAGGGAGGGACCTTCACATCGCATTGGGACGTTCTCAAGGAGTTTCGGGAATGGGGCCTCAAGACGAACCCGGGAAACAAGTACTGCTCCTCTTTCGAAGAGATCGGCCGGTATCACGGGGAGCTTTACGAGAAGCGGGACGATCTCGATTTTGAGATAGACGGTGTCGTGATCAAGCTCGACGATTACAGGCTCAGGGCCGACCTGGGCGCGCGGGAGAGGAGCCCCCGCTGGGCCATGGCCTGGAAATTCCCGCCCCGGGAAGAGATCACCACGCTGGAAGAGATCGTGATCTCCGTCGGAAGGACAGGGGTCCTCACCCCGCTCGCCCTTCTGGAACCCGTGGACGTGGGAGGCGTCACCGTGAGCCGCGCCACCCTCCACAACGAAGACGAAGTGAAAAGGAAGGACGTCCGGCCGGGAGACAGGGTCCGAGTTGCCCGGGCGGGCGACGTGATTCCCGAGATCGTGGAGAGGATCGCGGAGCCCGGACGGAAAAGGGGAGAGCTCTTTTCCATGCCGGAGACGTGTCCCGTCTGCGGCGCGAAAGTGGTCCGCGAAGGGGCTTACACGGTCTGCCCCGCTGGGCTCTCCTGCCCGGCGCAGCTGATCGGCGGGATCACCCATTATGCCTCCAGAAACGCCATGAATATCGAGGGCCTCGGGAGAGAGACGGCAAAGCAGCTCGTGGAAAAGGGGAAGGTCAGGAACATCGCGGACCTTTACCGTCTCACCGTCAGCGATCTCATGAACATGGAGGGCTTCGCGGAGAAGTCGGCGAACCAGCTCCATCAGGCCATCCAGGCGGGCAGGAACCCGAGGCTGGACCGGTTTCTTTTTGCCCTCGGCATATCCCAGGTGGGTGAGCGGACCGCCCGGCTTCTGGCGCGGCGCTATGGAAGCCTCGCCGCCCTGAGGGAAGCGGGCATTGAGGACCTTCAGGAAACGCCGGAGATCGGACCGGAGATCGCCCGGAGCGTGACCCTCTTCTTCGCGGAAAGGGAAAACCGGGATGTTCTGGAAGCCCTGAGCAGAGCGGGTGTTGAAGTCCAGACCCTGCGCGAGGAAGGGGCGGCCATGCCTCTTCGGGGGAAGACTTTTGTTTTGACCGGTTCGCTTGAGCGCAGCAGCCGGGAGGAGGCAAAAGAGAAAATCGAGAGCCTTGGAGGAAGGGTCGCATCCGGCGTGAGCAAAAAGACGGATTTTGTGCTGGCAGGGGCCGATCCGGGGAGCAAGATCGAAAACGCCCGGAAGCTCGGCGTCAAGATCATTGACGAAAAGGAATTTGAGGAATTGTTGAGATAGGGTCCAATGCCTTTTGTATCTCTCTCGAATTTGAAGATGCACTATGAGCATGCCGGTGCCGGGTCCGCGGCCGTGGTGCTCGTGCACGGGAATTTTGCGTCCTGGCGGTGGTGGCTGCCCCTCCTTCAAGATCCTCCGGCCGGATATACGCTCTATGCTCCCGAAATGCGAGGCTACGGTGATTCGGAGCGGACGGCGGATGGTTACAGCGTCGAACAATTCGCGCAGGATCTGAATGAATTCGCTGACGCGCTCAGGCTGGATCGTTTTCATCTGGTGGGACACTCCCTGGGGGGCGCCGTGGCTCTGCAGTATGCGCTGCTGTTTCCAGATCGGCTCAAATCGCTCTTTCTCGTCTCGCCCGCGCCGGCCCAGGGAATGCCGAACCTGACCGTGGATTTCAAGACAAAATATGTTATGAACTTACCGCCCCTGGCGGGAACGGAAGATTTACCTTCTTTCATGGGGAATTCCCACGTGAATCGGGCGATCCTTTCCCGGGTGCTCACATCCATCACGCCCCAGCTGAATCATGAAAGTCCTGCCTTTTCCGTTCTCATTGAAGATGCCGTGCGCGTGTCGCCCGAGACGCTTCAGGGCATCGTCCAGTCCCTTCAGAAGTGGAACGTGGAAAAACAGCTGCCGGGACTTCGCCTGCCCGTCATGATCCTGTGGGGGGACAGGGACCCTGTCATTGAAAGGCGTCCGCTGGAGCGGATGGCGGCCGCATTGACGCGCGCTGAACTTATTGTCTGGGAAGGCACGGGACACGCGCCGCAGCTCGAGCAGCCTGAACGCTTTCGCTCTTTATTGGCCGCATTCTTAAGAGGGGACAGGATTCCCGATGAATTGCGAGGGAAGGGTAAGCGGCAGCGGCTCTCCTGGATGGCAAAACTTTGGAAGCGGTTGAAAACAAGACGACCCTGATCTGAATATTTATCCTTTGACACCTTCATGGGTGTGAGCTATCCTTCAAATGCAGAAAGACTTTTTTCAAGACGCCATCACGGTCACGCAATCAGCATGAACCTCTAATCTTTGTTTCCTTTTCAGTTCACAGTGATCATGTGAGCACGGGGGGTTCACACCATGGAAGATCAATCCAGGACAAAATCGGTTATGATGAGCGGAAGGACTCGTGGTGTCAGGTTAGGGATACTCCTGAACGCGGGCATGGGTATCGTATTCATTATTGCCGCTGTCCTTGTTGTCATATCCGTCAACTACAGCATGCGCCAGCAGGCGCTTTTGGATGCTCAATCAAAAGCCAGACTCATCCTGGACAGGAACCTGGCAACCCACACCTACTTCTCGCACATTCTGAAACCCAGAATTTTTGCGTGGAGTGAGCCGTTCCGTGCGAAGGAGTACTTTGACCCGGCCTGGATGTCCTCTACCTATGCGATACGTGAGATTGAGAAGTATTTCAAGTCCATCAGCCCCTCCGGTTATTCTTTCAAAGATGCCGCCCTCAATGCGAGGAGTCCTGAAAATGAAGCCGATGAGTATGAGCGAGCGTTCCTTGAGAAATTGAGTGCGGACAAGAAGCTTGTATCTGAATCCACGGTCCGTACCATTGATGGGAAGCCCTATCTCATTGTTTTGAGAAAAGGCGAGGTCATGGAGGAATCATGCCTGAGGTGCCATAGTCATCCCGGAGTTGCCCCGAAAGGATTAATTGATTACTACGGTTCAGAAAGGAGTTTTAACCGCAAGACAGGCGATGCGGTCAGCGCCGTTTCTCTGCGTATTCCCCTCTCGGAAGCCTATGCAGAGGCAAACATTTTTTCCCTGAAGCTTTCCACCATTTTGCTCGTTGTTCTGGCCGGCCTCTTTGCCACTCAATACGGGTTATACAGACGTTACCTGCTGAAGCCCCTGAATGTCATCCAAGAAAAAACAGTTCAGATTGCAACGAGTGATGAGCATCTGGGCGAACAAATTTCTCAACCTTTCGGAAGGGAATTGAACGAACTCGCTGCGGCTTTCAATGAGATGTCGACGAAGCTTCGTCATGACAGAGACGATCTGGAAAAACTCGTTGATAAACGAACCGAGGTGCTGCTTAGAGAAAAGGATTTTGCTGAAAGCCTCATTCAAACCGCACAAGCCATCGTGTTGGTCCTTGATACAACAGGGCGTATCGTCAGCTTCAATCCTTACACGGAAGAGGTCTCTGGCTACCCCCTTAAGGAGGTTCAGGGCAGGGATTGGTTCTCTGCGTTCATACCGGAGCGCAATCGAAATCGGACAAGGGAATTATTTCTCAAAGCCATCAGTGATATCCAGACACGCGGCAATATCGATTCGATTGTGACGAAGGACGGTGATGAGCGCATTATTGAATGGTACGACAAGACCCTGAAAGATGAGAAGGGTAACACGGTGGGCCTGCTCGCCATAGGACAAGACATCACCGAGCGCAAGCAGCTCGAATCCAAGCTTTTCGAGGCCCGCAAGATGGAGTCTCTGGGCCAGTTGGCCTCAGGCGCCGCCCATGAGATCCGCAACCCTCTCCACATCATGTCGCTGCGGTTGCAGATGCTCGAGAGTATGGAGAAAGATCTGAACGAGAATGTCCGGAAGGCGATTGATATATCCAATACCCAGATCAAGCGGATTCTTCGAGTTTTGGACGGCCTCTATGAATTCTCGCGGATCCCCCAGACCAAAAAGGCCCAGGATGATCTCAACAAGATCATAGAAGAGGTTGTGGCTTCCCAGGATGAACGTTTGAGAAAAGAGGGGATCATTACGGATCTCCGATATGGAGAGGCTATTCCCCCATTCATGCTCGATAAGGAAAAGATCGCCACGGTCATCGCCCATTTGATATCCAATGCCGTGGATGCGATGAAGGATCGGGAGACGAAAAAACTCGGAATCTCAACAGAAAGAACACCCGCGGGCGAGAGCGTTCGCATCATCATTTCAGATACGGGTCATGGGATCAGTGAGACGGACAAGGCCCGAATCTTTGATCCCTTCTTCACCACCAAGGACCCGGACAAGGGGAAGGGCATCGGTCTCGCTGTTTCCTATGGCATCATCCGGGATCATGGCGGAACGATCTGGGCGGAGAACAACGATGAGGGCGGGGCGACATTCATCATCGAGCTGCCGGTTTAGAAAAGACAGAAGTTGCGAAGATGAGAAGTTGGGAAGATGAGGTAAAGAACGCAATGAACGCAACAAACGCAATGGACGCAAAAGACGCAAAAGACGCAATGAACTCCTTACGCATTCAATGATGACCATGGCAGGTTCTGAAAAAAAAGAAGACCGCACCACCCGTGCACTCATTCTGATTTTCCTCATCCTGTCGGCAGGTATCATATTTGCCGGTTACCTCAATTATACCAATTATGCAATGCGCTACAGATCCGAAGTGGAACGTCAGCTTTCCGTCATTGGGGATCTGAAGATAGCTGGACTGGTCCAGTGGAGAAAGGAGCGCCTGGGCGATGCCCAGGTCTTTTACAGGAATGACGTCTTTTCAAGACTGGTGAGACGCTGTCTTGAAACCCCCGAAGACCCAGAGGCGAATCGGGGTCTCCGGTCATGGCTCAGCAATTACCAGGCTTACCATCAATACGACCGGATCCTGCTGCTGGATACCCGCTATGCAAAGAGGCTCGTCGTTCCCGATAAGCCGGAGCGGACCAATTCTTTTGTTTCCCCTTCTTCATCTAAAATCCTGAAATCGGGAAGGATAGCCTTTGAGGATTTCTACTGGAATGAGCATGATCAAAGAATTTACCTGAAGATGCTTGTCCCCATTTTCGAGGGAAATGGCAGCAGCCGGATGATTGCCGTTCTCGCCTTTCGAATCGATCCGAATACCTATCTCTATCCCTACATCAATAGTTGGCCGACTGCCAGCGAGACAGCCGAGACCCTGCTCGTTCGCCGGGATGGGAATGGAGTCGTGTTTCTCAATGAACTCAGGTTTCAGAAAAACACGGCCCTGAAGTTACGGTTTCCGCTTGAGAGACTGGAGCTGCCTGTTGTAAAGGCGGTTCTTGGCCGGAAAGGGATCGTGGAAGGTCGGGACTATCGTGATAAGCCGGTGATTGCGGTCGTGCGAGCCGTTCCCGATTCGCCCTGGTACCTCTCGGCCCGAATGGATATTTCGGAAATGAACGCCCCGTTGAGAGAAAGGCTGACGTTGTTGATCTCTCTTGTCGCCGCCCTTCTCGTCGGCGCGGGAGCCAGTGTGGGTCTGGTCTGGCGGCAGCAGCGTCTGCGTTACTACCATGAGAGAGAAGAGGCCGCGGAGGCGCTGCAGGTGTCGGAGGAGATATACCGCCGACTGGTGGAAACCGCCAAAGAAGCCATCTATGTTGCACAGGACGGCATGCTCAAGTTCGTCAATCGCATGACTGTTGAGATAACCGGCTACTCGGAGCAGGAACTCACATCAACGCCTTTTTCAAAGATCATTCACCCCGATGACCGGGATACGGCGGTAGGGCGACACCTGAGGCGGATTAAGGGAGAGGCTGTACCCGACAGAAATCAGTGCAGAATAATTGCCAGGGACGGAAGCATTAAATGGGCGGATATCAGCGGTGTCTTGATCGAATGGGAGGGCAAACCCGCCACTTTGAACGTCCTCACGGACATCACCGAACGCAAGCAGGCCGAAGAAGCGCTGCGCCAGTCGGAAGAGAACTTCCGCCGCTCTCTCGATGAATCCCCGCTCGGCGTGCGCATCGTGACCTTGGACGGTGAGACCCTTTATGCCAACCGGGCCCTTCTGGATATTTATGGCTATGACAGCATTGAGGAGTTGAGAAATACTCCAGTCAAGAAGCGCTATACTCCGGAGAGCTATCTCGAGTTTCAAACGAGAAGGGAACAGAGGCGAAACGGTTTTGAAGACCCGTCAGAGTATGCCATAAGCATCATTAGAAAAGACGGGAGCGTTCGTCATCTCCAGGTCTATCGCAAGGAGATATTATGGGATAATAAAGGACAGTATCAGGTGCTCTATCTCGACATCACCTATCGCGAACTGGCGGATGAGCGGTTGCGTGAAAGCGAGGAACGTTACCGGACACTGATCGAGACCACGAGGGATCTCATCTATACCGCCGACAGAAAGGGATCCATCACATATATGAACCAGGCGCTTGAGAAAATTCTGGGGTATACCCCCCATGAATTGAACGGGAAGTCCTTTGCGGAGATTCTTGCACCGGATTTTGTTGATAAAGCGAGAGATATTTTCAGAAGGGCCATGAAGGGGGAGCTTATTCCTGTTTATGAAGCAGAAATGATCCGGAAGGACGGAGGAAGGATTTCCCTGGAGTTCAATGCAGAGACTCTATACGACGAAAGGGGTAAACCAGTAGGCCGCTTTGGCATCGGTCGCGACATCACCGAGCGCAAGCAGGCTGAGGAGGCGCTCAAAAGGTCAGAGGAAAAATACAGGGATATTTTTGAAACAATCCTGGAAGGTATTTACCGTTCCACTCCTGAAGGGCGTTTTGTAATCATCAACCCGGCCTTCGCGGCGATATGCGGATATGCGTCGCCGGAAGAGATGATGGAAAAGGTGACCGATATTCCGAATCAGCTCTATGCAAACCCGGAGGACAGACTGCGGTTTCAAAAACGTATCGCCGCAGAGGGGAAGGTGCAGGGCTTTGAGATCCAATTCAAACACCCTACAAGAGGGCTGATCTGGGTTTCCATCCGTTCAAAAGCAATGCGAGATGAACAGGGAAATATCCGCTATTATGATGGGACGATAGAAGATATCACCGACCGCAAGAGGGCCGAAGGGGCCCTGCGGGATGCTTTCATGAAGATGAAGGAACTCGAATTCATCATTGACCATAGTCCGGCAGTGATTTGGCTGTGGAAAGCCGAAGAGGGCTGGCCGGTGGAATATGTCTCTTCCAATGTCTCACTTTTCGGATACGCTCCTGATGATTTCGTGAGCGGAAGAATCGCCTATGCCTCCATTGTGCACCCCGACGATCTTTCGAGGATAGCTGCCGAAGTTGAGTGGTATACCCAGGAAGGCAGAACCGAATTTTCGCAGGAATACCGAATCCTGACAAAGTCCGGAGGCGTAAGATGGATTGACGACCGGACGTGGGTGAGGCGAGCGGCTAATGGAACGGTAACCCATTATCAAGGCATCGTTGTGGACATCACCGACCGCAAGCGGGCGGAGGATGAATTGAGGCAATCCTATCAGCAGTTGCGAGCCCTCGCTGAACGATTGCAGCAGATACGCGAGGAATCCCAGATCACGATCGCACGGGAAATCCATGACGAACTGGGAGGGGGGCTCACCGGATTGAAGATGGATCTCTCATTGCTGTCGCAGAAGATAGAGGACGAAAAAGAGGGCAAAGATCATGACTTCTTGATGAAAAGGATCCATTCAGCAAACAAGCTCATAGACGGGCTCATCCAGAATGTCCGCCATATCGGAACGAAACTTCGGCCATCCGTTCTGGATGATTTAGGTCTGATCGCCGCTCTGGAATGGGAGAGCGAAGAATTCACGAATCGCACGGGGACTCAGTGTGAGCTCGTTTCAGTCTCTGAGTATATAACACTGAAAGAGACGACCGCGACGGCCGTTTTTCGCATCTTTCAGGAAGCCCTGACCAACGTGGCCCGACACTCCGGAGCAGATAAGGTGACCGTCCTTTTTAGAGAGGAAGAGGGATATCTTTACCTCGAAGTCATGGACAATGGCAGGGGAATCACAGAGGGTGAAATGCTGGGCATGAAATCCCTTGGGATTCTGGGAATGAGAGAGCGGGCCCTGGTTTTTGGAGGAGAACTTTCGATTTCCGGGGAACCCGGCATAGGGACCACCGTGATTTTGAAAATACCGGGAGGACGGAAGAAATCACGATGATCGGCGTGGTTTATGTCATGATATACCTTGATTTGTAGATTAACTATGTTAAAATGAAACTATGGTTGCCATAATGATAAAACGAACCATTCTAAATGATCTCAGGCGAGACCTGAAAAGGGAGGAGATTGCCTTCCTGGTCGGGCCGCGCCAGGCCGGTAAGACGACTATTATGAAGATCATCCAGGGGGAACTGGAAGCCGCCCGCGAACGGACTCTCTTTTTCAGTCTCGACTTCGATCAGGACCGGGGGCACTTTACTTCGCAACAGTCGCTGCTGAAGAAGATTGAGTTGGAGTTGGGGAAAGGTCCCGGTTTCGTCTTCATAGACGAAATTCAGCGGCGGGAGGACGCCGGTCTTTTCCTGAAAGGTCTTCAGGACATGGGATTGCCCTATAAATTTATCGTGTCCGGATCGGGCAGCGTGGATCTCAGGGCCAAGGTCAAGGAGTCGATGGTGGGGAGAAAGCGGATCTATGAGGTTTACCCACTCTCGCTCAGGGAGTTTGTAAATCATCGGACGGAATACCGCTATGAGGACCGTCTCCCGGATTTCTTTGCCGTGGAGAGCGCCCGCTGTGACGAACTCTTAACAGAATATCTGAACTATGGCGGTTATCCCCGGGTCGTGCTGGAATCCGAAGCCCGTGAAAAATTGCGTGTGATGGATGAGATTTACCAGGGCTACATCATCAGGGATATTGTCTATCTGCTGAATGTAGAGAAGATCGAAGCTTACGGTCAGCTCATGAAAACACTGGCTGACCAGACAGGGAGGCTCATAAACTATTCTGAAATCTCCGCCACATTAGGCATAGCCCTTGCCACGCTGAAGAATTATTGCTGGTACGCGGAGGAGACCTACATCCTTAAACGTATCGCGCCGTTCTTTCGCAACGTGCGCAGCGAAATCAGCAAAGCCCCGATGGTGTACTTTTCGGATCCGGGTTTCAGAAATTACGCACTGGGGATCATGGGTGGCGTCCAGCGGCCGGATGATATGGGCTTTGCCTTTCAGAATCTCGTGTATCTGCTCCTGCGGGAAAAGCTGCGCTGGACGGGGGCTGAGATTCATTTCTGGCGTACGACGGCCAAGACGGAGATCGATTTCGTCGTCGAGACCGGCGGGAGGATCATACCGATTGAGGTAAAGTACAAGGAGATGCCGCGACCGGTCGTCCCGCGCGCTTTCGATAGTTTTATTGAGAAATACCATCCCCCTTATTGCCAGGTGATCAATAAGAACCTGCGGGCAAGGGTGAGGGTCCGCGATACGGAGGTGCAGTTTTTGACCGTGTGGGATCTCCTGTCGCTAACCCTTTGAGCGGGGATGGGCGCATCCTGAGCTTGCCGAAGGGCAACAGCCTGTTAGGGAATAATCATCATGATAAATGTAATCATCGTCGACGATCATCCCGTGGTCAGGCTTGGCCTGAGGCAAATCATTGAAAACCAGCCGGATATGGCGGTCGCGGGGGAAGCTGAAAACGCCGGGGAGTTTTTTTCGCTCCTGCGAAAAACGGACTGCAATCTGGTTGTCCTGGATATCACACTGCCGGACAGGAGCGGTTTTGATGTCCTGAAGCAATTGAAATACGACAAACCGGAACTCCCGGTCCTGATTCTCAGTGTGCACGCGGAAGACCGTTACGCCCTGCGGTTCATCAAGGCCGGCGCCTCGGGATATCTGATGAAAGAGAGCGCGCCGACGGAGCTCGTGAAGGCGATCCGGAAAGTGATCTCAGGGGGCAAGTATGTCAGCCTGTCTCTTGCCGAGAAACTGGTTTCCCATCTCGATGCCTCAGATAAGCCGGTTCACGAGAGCCTCTCGGACCGCGAATTTCAGATCCTTTGCATGATCGTCGGGGGAAAGTCCTTGAAGGGCATTGCGGGCGAGCTTTGCCTCAGCGAAAAAACAGTCAGCACTTATCGAAGCCGCATCCTGGAAAAAATGAAGATGAGCACGAACGCGGATTTGACCCGCTACGCATTGGAAAATCACCTCGTCTGAAAGAATCAATAAGCATTGCCTCGGGGCAGAATGGCATACACATAAATGATCTTTTCACTCCTGTCGGGGGTAAAAAGAACTCTCCAGTTTCCGATCCGCAAACGATGATCCCCCTCCAGTTTGCCCGTCAAGGGTCTGACGTCACGATGCTGCAAAGGTTTTTCTGCCTGCTCTAATTCCAACAGGACTTTCTTGATTCTTTGCCGGGTCTTTTTATCGAGTTTCAGGTATTGCTTTTCAGCGGTGGGCTTGACCTCAATCTTCCAACTCATGAAGACCTCTCCCCTTGATGCCTTTCGATACTTCTTCCTTGCCTTTCCTGATGATTTCGACCCATTCAGGCTTGGAGAGCAAATCAAGGGTTTCCCGATGCCTTTCAATGTACTCGTCGATAAGGTCTGCGATTATTTTTCCTATGTCCCTTTTCTCGATACCCGCGATGATCTTTAGAATGTCTCTCTTTTCCTCCGGAATCCGCACTGTTGCCGTAGTCATATAAACACCCCTTTTTCACGATGCTTGTTTATTAGTAGCTTAGGCGACTAATGGCTTCTTGTCAACCCTTTCTTTGTAGGGATTCCCTGACAGAAGAATCAGGGTTCCTTGACAGACATATCCCGAAAATAACAATAGATTTACAATGAAAAGGGCTCCCTCCCTTTCATTCCCTCCCGCAAGGAGAGGGGATATTGTGTGCGGGAGAGGGTTGGGCGAGGGGTATATGTTTCATATTGCGTCTTCTTTGTTTGTAAAGCCGTTCTCAAAAGGGACCTGCCATGAAAGTCTTTATTGTGGATGATTCGAAGATCGTGCGTGACGGACTGAAAAAAATGATTGAAGGAGTGGATAATATTGAAATAGCCGGGACGGCTGAAAACGCTCGGGACGCCATTCGTTCCATTGCGGAGATCAAGCCGGACGTCGTGATCCTGGATATACGCCTTCCCGGCCCGAGCGGCATAGAGGTTTTAAGAGACATAAGGAGCAAGAAGCTGCCAACACTGGTCATCATACTGACCAATTACCCTTATCCGCAATATCGGAAAAAATGCGAGGAACTGGGGGCAGACTATTTTTTTGACAAGGTGACGGAAATCGAAAAGGTCCGCGATGCCTTAAAAGCAATGAAGAAGAGGGCCATAACAGATTCGATTGCCGGGACACGTGATAAGACCATTCCTGATGGTTGAATGAACGCCGTTAAGAAAGGAAGGGGGCAATTTATGATGGCAGAACAATCGCCGGAACTACAGACAGCGAAATTGTCAGAGGCAGGGGAAATGCAAGAGTTCCCGATCAATCCTCTCGAGGCTGGTTCAGCAGAAACGAATTCCTTCGTCGTTTTCCGGCTCGACGGAGAACGCTTTGCGCTTCCCCTTCATCAGGTGGAGATCGCGCTGCGCATGGTATCCGTCACGCCGGTGCCTGATGTCCCACCCTGGGTCATCGGAGTCATAGACCTGCACGGCCGGGTCATCCCGGTTGCAGACCTGCGGCATCGTTTGGGTCATCCCGCGCAGGAGCCCCGTCTGGACGATCGCCTGCTCGTCATCTCCCTTGCCGAACGGACCTTTGCCCTTGTGGTGGATGAAGTGACGGAAGTGCTCAAGTTGCCGGATAGAGATGTAGAACCCCCCCCCGATCCTCTCTCCGATTCCCGGTACCTGAGGGCCGTCGTCAGGCGGAAAGATGGCATGATTCTGATTCTGGATTCTGAAAGCCTGTTTCCATCATCCTTACACCTTCCCCTTCATCCACACCCGTCAAGGGAGGGGGAAATTGAGTGTTCCCGGAATGTGGATGCTTGATGCTGGATTTAATTATGAACCAACGACATTATACACAGAATCCGCAGATGGACGATGCGAGCTACGAGCTTTTCCGGCAACTTGTTCTGGAAAGGACGGGAATGCATTTCCCTTTGCGCCGGCGCGACGCGATGGTGAGGAGCGTCCTGGCCGCAGCCGGCCGCAGCGGTTTTGAAGACATCAAAGAATACTACCGCTGCCTGTCTGTCTCCCAAACGAACGGCAAGCCCTGGGATGAACTGATCCAGCTGCTCATTATCAATGAAACCTACTTCTTTCGTGACACGCCTCAGATGGATGCCCTCAGCCAGCATGTCCTGCCGGAGATCATCTCGCGCCACCGCGACGACCGCCGCCTCCGTATCTGGAGCGCCGGCTGCGCCAGCGGTGAAGAACCCTATTCCCTGGCCATGCTGCTCTGTCAGATTCTGCCCGATATTGCCCAATGGAACGTCTTCATCCTGGGCACGGACATCAACAAGAGCGATCTCTTATGGGCTGAAAAAGCCTGTTACAAGGAGCGTTCCTTCCGGGTGACCGATCCTCTTACGCGTGGACGTTTTTTTACACCCTGCGATGGTGGCTTCGAGCTAAAACCGTCTATCCGGGAGATGGTCCATTTTGCCTATCTGAACCTTGCGGAAGATGTCTACCCATCCCTGACAACCAATACGAATGCCATGGACCTGATCCTCTTCCGGAACGTAGCCATCTACTTCGAAGAGGTCATGATGCGTGAGATGGCATTTCGGCTCCACCGTTGTCTGATTCCCGACGGATGGTTCATTGCCGGGGCGGCCGAGGCGGGAAGCGCCATTTGTGACCCCTTTATTTTCTGGAACTTTCCCGGCGCCATCCTCTACCGGAGGGGAATCGCCCCCCCCCATAGACCGGGAATCGCCGTGATGCCGCAGGATTGGGCTTCGGTCCCCATCATGGGGCGCGCTAAAATCCTCGATCTCCTCCCGGTCCGGGAGGAACCTGCACGGCCTGTGCCGCCATATCCAATTCCCGCTCCACCAAGGCCGCCGGAACAGGCCGATCCCTACAGAGAAGGGCTCATCATGTTGGGAAAGGGAAACTACGAAGGGGCGATCGAGAGATTCCAGGCGCGGATCGCCAAAGACCCGAAATTCGTACCGGCCTACTGCGAGATTGCACGGGCGCATGCCAACCGGGGCCGGCTGAAGGAAGCCAGCGCTTGGTGCGAGAAGGCCGTCAAGAAAGATCCGTTGCTGGCCGAGGCTTACTATATCCTTGCCCTCATCCGCCAGGAAGAAGGCAAGCATGGAAAAGCCGTGGAGCTCCTTAAAAAGACGCTCTACCTGGTCCCGGATTTCCTCATGGCGCATTTCAGCCTGGCCGTCATCCATCGCCAGGCCGGCCGCCGGGATGAGGCGATGCGACATCGTTCGCAGGCGCTGCGTCTTGGCGCCAGAATGCCGCCCGATGAAATTCTGCCGGGCACCGACGGCATGAGCTCCGCCCAGTTGCTGACAATGATTGAAGCGATGCAATAGTTAAGGCAGGAGACAGGAGACAGGAGACAGGAGGAGCCATGATGAACCAGCAGTCAGAAACGCGAAAGGATCGGCAGATCATGGAAGCAAGGGCGCGGTTCATTGCCCGCCTCCCGGAAGAAGATATGACCAAAGGGGAAACCCTCTATTTGCAGTCTTTCCTTCTCGGGAAGGAGCGTTATGGCCTGGATATCAAACTTGTCCAGGAAACACAGCCCTTGGGGAGCCAGAAATGGGCCGCTGTCCCCTGCACGCCGGATTTCATTACAGGCGCAGTGAACATCCGCGGCAGGATCTACCCCATCATGGACGTGGCGAGGTTTTTGGGGCAGCCTCCCCGGTCCTTGTCGGAAACGGCGCACGTCCTGCTCGTGCGCGGCGTCAACGGCGAGGGGGAAGTGATCGAGCTCTCGCTCCTTGCCGATGAGCTGCCCCAGACGGTCCATGTCCCCCAGAGCGAGGTAAAGGCATCCACTGTAACGATTTCGGCCCGGGCGCAGGAATTCATCCGGGGCATCACCGATGACATGCTCATCGTGCTGGATATTGAACGTCTGCTCTCCGATCCGGCGATTATCGTGCATGAAGAGGTTTCCGCTTAGTCCATGGAATGGTTTCGGGGCTTCGACCCTGTGAGCGGACGGCAATGTAACAGCAATCCAGGAATAATGAACATAATTGAAAGGCATGAAAAGAGGAGGAACGTGAGATGCTTAAAAATATGAAAATTGCCGTGCGTCTGGGATTGGGATTTAGTCTGGTGATTATTTTCATGATTGCCTTGATCCTGGTGGTTTTATATCAGATGGAGAACACGCAGGATAAGCTTAAACTCATCGTGGAAGGTAATGTTGCCCGTGTTCATTATGCCAACAACATGATTGATGATGTGAAGAATGTGTCCATCGCCATCAGGAATAGCCTGTTGGTGAAAGACATAAGAAAT
>Ga0268276_1002248_pt1 | contig 16890 bp, 18 predicted proteins | sample saktaG_4_FD_190145 | JGI IMG/M metagenome (GOLD analysis project Ga0268276, IMG submission 190145) | Saline water microbial communities from Sakinaw Lake, British Columbia, Canada - sak_2010_1_5_45m | ecosystem: Environmental > Aquatic > Non-marine Saline and Alkaline > Saline ...
TGCTGCATGGTTCCAAGAGCTATATATTGCAGGATGACGACGGGCAGATCGAAATAGCCCATTCTATCTCCGCGGGACTCGACTATCCGGGCGTAGGGCCGGAGCATTCTCAGCTGATGGAGTCGGGAAGGGCCAAATATGCCGCCGTTACCGATAAACAGGCTCTGAAAGGATTCAAGATGCTGACGGAGCTTGAGGGCATAATCCCGGCGCTTGAATCTTCTCATGCGGTATATTATGCGTCGAGGCTCGCGAAGCGGCTGCCGAAAAAGAAGATCGTGATCGTCTGCCTTTCCGGCAGGGGCGATAAGGATATAGATATAGTGAGAGGAGTGTTATAGCGCATGGATATCAGGCCCAATCTGCAGTTCTCGGTCGTCTGCGATGATGTTCGCAGAGAAGATAACGGCAAGTTCGTGCTGATCGGGATCTTCGAGGCGATTAACGCGCTGGAATTTCCGGCTAAGCATCACACTCTCTTCGTTGCCAACAGGTGGTGCAAGGGCGAGGGTTCATTTACACAGAAGATAAGGATTATCAGCGCAAAAGATAAAGGGCTTGTTTTTCAAACCGAGGATCAGCCCTTCCAGCTGGCCGATATAGATACGCATCATACGATAATCTCGAAATTTAATAATCTTCTATTTCAGGATGCGGGCAAATATTGGGTCGAGGTATTTCTGAATAAAGGGCTTATTTTGAACTATCCCATTATTTTAAAGCAGATGGAGAAGAAAAGATAATGAACCGCATAGACAAAAAATTCAGGGAATTAAAAAAAGAGAAGAGAAAAGCTTTTGTAGCCTACATAACCGCCGGCGATCCGGGCCTGGAAGTGACCAAAAAAATAGTATTGGCGCTCGAAGATGCGGGAGTTGACTTGATCGAGCTGGGTATACCTTTCTCCGATCCGATAGCGGACGGGCCCACTATTCAGGCCGCTTCGCACAGGGCCTTAGCAGGCGGCGTAACGTTAAAGAAGATATTTTCGATGATGGCCGATCTTAGAAAGACCACAGAGATACCGATAGCTTTCATGACATATTACAATCCGGTTTTGAAGTACGGGATTGAAAAATTTGTCAGGGACTCCAGTCTTAAAGGCGTAGATGGGGTCATAATACCGGACCTCCCGATCGAAGAAGCACAGCCTTTAATGCGCTGCGCAAAGAAGAAGGGTATCTCCACCGTATTCCTTGCGGCTCCCACGTCGACGCGAAAGAGGGTCGGCAAGATAGTCCAGAGCTCCAATGGGTTCATCTACTACGTTTCATTGACGGGCGTTACGGGGGCAAGGAGAGATTTGCCGCCGGAAGTCGCAGCGAAAGTGAGAATGATAAAATCGATGACAAAGAAGCCCGTTCTGGTGGGATTCGGCATATCTTCTCCCGGTCAGGCGCGCGGCATAGCGAAGGCAGCGGACGGCGTTATTGTGGGAAGCGCCATTGTGAAGATAGTAGCCGATAACGGGAAGAACGCCAAGGCGCTTCTTTCAAAGATTTCGAGCTTTTCAAAAAGAATAGCGAGGGCCGTTCACAATGCGTAAGAGCGATACGAATAATGTATACGCCGTCATACTTGTCGGCGGAATAGGCAAGCGTCTCGAGCCACTGTCGAAGCCTTCGAGGCCAAAGCCGTTCCTTTCGGTGACGAAGGACAGAAAGACCATATTTGCCAAAACGATCGCAAGGATCAAAAGAGTGCTCCCGATGGAGAATATAGTCGTTGTAGCGAACAAGCGGCAGGCGCGTCTGATCAAAAAGAGTCGTCCCAAAATAGTGAAAGGGAATCTCCTGCTCGAGAAGGTCTCGAAGAATACTGCGCCGGCGATAGCCCTGGCGTCCCTGGAATTGAAAAAGAGGTCCCATGATGCGGTGGTGGTGGTGCTGCCCGCGGATCATTACATAGGCAACGAGAGAGTATATTTGAATACCATTAAGAAGGGGGTCGATTTTGTAAAAGGTAACCCCAGGGCGCTGGTAACGATCGGGCTCAAGCCGAGCTTCCCGGCAACCGGCTACGGATATATAAGGGTCAAGGCCGGGAGTTTGGGTCAGGGCGTTTATCAAGTGGAAAGATTCGTTGAAAAGCCCGACATTCAAACGGCGCAAAATTTTATAAAAGACGGCAGCTATCTATGGAATACAGGGACATTCATATTTAAAGCGGTTACTTTTTTAGGCACGATCAGGAGATTGGCCAAAGGCATATACGGCCCCTTAAAAGATCTGCGCACGATAGAAGAGAAGTACGACATGCTCCCCAATATATCCGTGGACTACGCGATAATGGAGAAGGCCTACGAGATATACTGCGTGAAGGGCTCGTATAGATGGGAAGATATCGGCAGCTTCGACAGTCTGAAGAAAGTCCTGAAAGCCGAAGGCAGGCGCTTTGTGGAGAGAGACGGGAAAGTGACAAAGATAATATGAGAATATTGGGCATCGATTTTGGGACCAAACGTATAGGCGTGGCCATGAGCGACGAATTGTTGCTGACGGCTCAGGGGCTCGATACGATACAGCGAAAAGAGCTCAAGAGCGACCTGGCCCTGATAAAGGGGATAGTGGATTCGAACGGTGTAGGCGAAGTCATCGTAGGACTTCCTCTTAATATGAACGGTACCTACAGCGAGAAGACCAGAGAGGCCGTCCTCTTTGCCGATGATCTCGGTAAGGCTATAGGCGTTCCGGTCAAGACCTGGGATGAAAGGCTTACGAGCATGCAGGCTGACAGGGCGATGCTGGAGGGCGATATGAGCCGCACAAAGAGAAGGAAGCTATCCGACAAACTCGCGGCGCAGATAATTTTACAGAGCTACCTGGATTCAAGAAAGAGAGATTGATATTAATGGATAAAACGATAGAGACAATGGATAACGGACTTGTCGTGGCGGCTAAACCGATGGACTATATGGAGAGCGTATCTTTCGGCATATGGATAAGGGCGGGGGCAAGATATGAAAATCCGAAGAATAACGGTATAAGTCATCTCTTAGAGCATCTTCTCTTTAAAGGCACCAAGACCAGAGGCATGAAAGAGATAAAGGAGGCCATAGAGGGCAGGGGCGGAAGTTTTAACGGCTTCACTTCGGAGGAGTTTACCTGTTATCTCGTGAAGCTTCTCGCCAAGGACGCGGAGCTTGGCGTAGACATACTCAGCGACATGGTGATGAATCCGAAGCTTGACGAAAAAGAGGTTGAGAAAGAGAAGAGCGTTATAGTGGAAGAGATCAATATGTATAAAGACATTCCCTCCCAGCACGTACACGAGATACTGACGGAGATGTTATGGCCCGATCAGCCTCTCGGAATGCCGCTGGCCGGTACCGTGGATAGCGTTAACTCTATGCAGAAGCGGGACGTCGATACACATAAGGATACTTTTTACAATCCCAATAATATGCTCTTGATAGGCGCCGGCAGGATAAGAGAGGTTGAACTCATGGGCTTAACACGTAAATATTTATCTGTATCCACGAAGGCTGAGCCTCCCAAATTCATAAAGGCCGTCAACGACCAGCGCGAACCGCTCTTGAAAGTCGTAAAGAAAGATACGGAGCAGACGCATATGGCGCTGGCCTTCCATGCCCTCAACCGCTTCTCGCCCGACAGGTATGCGGCGAGCATACTTAATATACTTCTCGGAGCGAATATGTCGTCCCGGCTCTTCCATGCCGTGAGGGACGAACTAGCTCTTTGCTACGAAATATCGTCAAGCGTGCGTAAATACGAGGATGCTGGCGCGTTCGTTATAGGCGCCGGGCTTGACGAATCGAATCTCGTCAGGGCCATCGATGTAATATTGAAGGAGCTTAGCAGGATAAAAAAAGAGCCCGTTCCGGATAAAGAGCTCGAACGGGCAAAAGAGTTCTACAAAGGTCAGCTACTCTTCACTATGGAAGATACCATGAGCCATATGCTGTGGATGGGTGAGAAGATTGTATCCGGGGAGAAAGAGCTGGACGTGAAGAAGATCATGGAGAGGGTGGCTTCGATCGACAAGGATGACATCATGAGGGTTGCCGGCGCTATATTCAAAAGCGAGTCGATTAATCTCGCGGTTATAGGGCCCGTCAAAGACGAAGAGAAGCTAAGGGGGGCGTTACACCTATAATGCGGGGATCTATCAGGCTCTTCAAGATATTCGGAATATCAATAAATATCCATATAACTTTTCTATTTCTCCTGGTATTCTTTCTTACCGGGGGTGTAAAGTGGCTGGCTTTGATCATAGGCGTCTTCTGCTTCGTCACGCTTCACGAGATATGCCATTCGCTGATGGCCCGCCACTACGGTATAGAGGTCCGGGAAATAACGCTTCTGCCGATCGGCGGGATAGCTTCGATGTCGTCGATGCCGAAGAAGCCGGCCCAGGAATTCTTTATTTCCATAGTAGGGCCGCTCTTTAACGTTGCCGTGATAGTAATATTCTACAATCCCATGAAGAGCCTTATCGGTCCGGAAGTTCTTTTTTACCGGCCTCTTTCGACGGCCACCTGGCCGCTGACATTGGCGTATCTTTACTGGATAAATCTGATGCTGGCGGCGTTCAATCTTATACCCGCCTTCCCGATGGACGGAGGCAGGGTGTTGAGGTCCCTCCTGGCGGCGAGGATCGGGTATTTAAAGGCCACGAAGTTCGCCGTGGGCCTGGGGCATATATGCGCCATCGGATTCGCGTACTTCGGCGTAGTCAACTCCAATATAGTGCTGATAGCGATAGCGATATTCATATACATGGCCGCCTCTAATGAGGGGCGTCAAGCTGATGTCAGCGAGGCCCTGAAAAAATTCAAGATCGGAGAATGATATGCTAAAGAATATAATAGCGCCCAGTATCCTGTCGGCCGACTTTTCAAAGTTAGGCCAGGAGATAAAGGATGTTGAACGCGCGGGAGCGGACTGGATACATGTGGACGTGATGGACGGACATTTCGTCCCGAATATCACGATAGGGCCGTCAGTGGTGAGGTCTATAAGGCCGGCCACCAGCTTGACGCTCGATGTACATCTTATGATAAAAAATCCCGAAAGATATATAGAGAGTTTCGCGAAGGCGGGAAGCGACATAATAACTTTTCATTCTGAGATCGAAGAGGACCCGAACGAGGTAATCCGGCTTATAAAGAGCTACAACAAGAAGGCCGGTATATCGATAAGACCCAAGACCGGCATAGGGCCGATCGAAAAGTTTCTTCCTATGGTAGACATGGTCCTGGTTATGACGGTCGAGCCGGGTTTCGCGGGCCAGGATTTTATATCCGATTGTCTTCCGAAAATAGAGGCGCTTCGCAAGATCTTCAAAAAAGATATCGAAGTTGACGGCGGGATCAACCTGGAGACGGCACGCGACTGCAGGGCGAGCGGCGCCAACGCGCTCGTGGCGGGAAGTTTCATATTTGGCGCGAAAGACTACTCCGACGCGATAAAAAAGCTTAGAGGAGGCGTATAAATGGCAGAGATAAAGTTCGGTACCGACGGCTGGAGGGCCGTCATAAGCGATACCTTTACGTTCGATAACGTAAAGAAGGTGGCTCAGGCGATGGCGGATTACGTGATTATACAAAGGGACGCATTAAGCGGCCGGGAGTTCAAGGTTGTCGTCGGCTATGATACGAGGTTTCTATCGGATATATACGCCGAACTGACCGCCCGCGTGATGGCATCGAACGGCATTCCCGTTACGCTGTCGGACAGGCCATGCCCTACGCCTTCGGTCAGTTACGCCATCAAAGATAAGAATCTTATCGGGGGAGTAGTTATAACGGCGAGTCATAATCCGGCCAGATATAACGGAATGAAGTACAAGGCGTACTATTCCGGCTCCGCGGGGGCCGATATAACAAAAAAGATGGAGCTCCTCTTGGGAGCGAATAAGGTGAAATGCGAGCCCACGGATGAGCTGAAGAGCAAGGGCCTGATAGTCGTAGATAACATAGTCCCGAGGCATATCGCTTTTATAAAGAGTTACGTTAACCTGAGGCTGATAAAGAGTTCGCCGCTAAAAGTGATAGTCGATTCCATGTACGGCACGGGCGATACCTATATATCCGAACTTCTTAAGGGCGGCAAGTGCAGGGTCGACACTATTCATAATACGGTAAATCCGTCTTTTGGCGGCATAAACCCGGAGCCTATAATGCCGAACCTGAAAGAGCTCGCTCTGACGGCCAAAAAAGGCAAATACTCCGTAGGTCTTGCCACTGACGGTGACGCGGACAGGCTGGGAGTCGTATTATCCGACGGGAGCCCGCTCACGGGCCATAAAGTCATGACGCTTCTCTTGCTGCACCTGTTGGAAGACAAGAAGATGACCGGAGGCGTCATACAGACCATCTGCGGGACCGTCCTGATAGAGAAGATATGCAAAAAATACGGACTAAAGTTGCATGAGACGCATGTCGGTTTTAAGTATATCTGCGATGTCATGGGTAAGGATGATATTCTCGTGGGAGGAGAAGAGACGGGAGGAGTGGCGTTCAAGAACTATATACCGGAAAGGGACGGCATACTTTCCGGGCTTCTCATCCTGGAGATGATGGCCGCCAGGCGCAAGAGTTTGCACAGGATAATAAAGGATATAGAGAAGGAATACGGAACATACGAGTACAGGCGGCTCGACATTAGGGTGCCGGGCGACAAGAAGAAGGCGCTCATGGAGTTCCTGAAGACGCATCCACTGAAGAAGGTGCTCGATAAAGATGTGGTAGAAATTAAGGATTATGACGGGTATAAGTTCATATTAAAAGACCGCTCATGGTTCATGATGAGGCTATCCGGGACCGAGCCGATAGTCAGGGTATACGCCGAAGCGCCTACCGGGAAGAAGGCACTGGCGATGCTTGAATTCGGAAGACGCATTGTGGAAGGTCTATAGCTATATAATGAAAAATTCCCTGATACGCAATTTTTCCATAATAGCCCACATAGACCACGGGAAATCGACTCTTGCCGACAGGATACTGCAGGTGACCGGCGCGATAAGCGAGCGCGAGTTTCACGATCAGGTACTTGACGACATGGACCTTGAAAGGGAGAGGGGCATTACCATAAAGGCGAGCGCCGTACGCATCACCTATAAGGCAAAGGACGGCATAAGTTACGAGCTCAATCTTATAGATACCCCAGGGCATGTCGATTTTACGTACGAGGTCTCCAAATCCATCGGCGCTTGCGAGGGCGCGCTTCTTGTGGTGGATGCGGCGCAGGGCATTGAAGCGCAGACCGTGGCGAATCTTTACCTCGCCATGGAGCATAATCTGGTCATCATACCGGTAATAAATAAGATAGATCTGCCCAGCGCCGAGGTCGAAAAGGTGAAGAGCCAGATATCCGATATTTTAGGATTGGAGAAGGACGAGATCCTACTGGCCAGCGCCAAGATGGGCACAGGGATCGAAAGTATACTGGAAGCCGTCGTAGCGAGGATACCGCCACCCAAAGGCGAGGAGACAAATCCTCTCCAGGCTCTCATCTTCGATTCGAAATTTGACCCGTATAAAGGCGTCATAATACTTTTGAGGCTTATGAACGGTGTCTTGCAGAAAGGCGCCCACATAATGATGATGTCGAACGGCAAGACTTATGATGTTATCGAGGTGGGTGTATTTAAACCGTCCCCGGAGCAGGTCAAAGAGCTGCGCTGCGGTGAGGTTGGATATATAACATGCAACATAAGGGACGCAAAAGAGGTCTTTGTGGGAGATACTGTAACCGACGCCGATAGCCCAGCCGGCGCGGCTCTGCCGGGATATAAGAAGGTAAGGCCGATGGTATTCAGCGGGATATACCCGGTGAATAGCGCCGACTTCCCGGCGCTTAAAGATGCGATAGATAAGATGCGTCTTTCCGACGCATCATTTGTATATGAGCCGGAATCATCCGCCTCTTTGGGGATGGGGTTCAGGTGCGGATTTTTGGGCCTTCTGCATATGGAGATAATACAGGAGAGACTTGAGAGGGAGCACGATCTCAACCTTGTAATAACCGCTCCCAGCGTGATATATAGGATAATGAAGAATAGCGGTGAAGTGATAGAGGTCGATAATCCGGTAAAACTGCCGCAGCCCGGGGAGATCGCATCGGTGGACGAGCCTTATGTAAGAGCATACATAATAATTCCCAAAGAATATATGGGCAGCGTCCTGGACCTGGCGGAATCGCGGCGCGGCACCTATGTCTCCACGCAGTATCTTGATGAATCGCGGGTGCAGGTCGTCTATGATATACCTCTTTCCGAGATAATAGTGGATTTTTACGACAAGATCAAGTCCGTCACCAGAGGCTATGGTTCGCTCGATTACGAATTTCTCGACTACCGCCTCACTAAGATAGCGAAGCTGGATATCCTTATCAACGGCGAGGTCTGCGACGCCATGTCATCTTTGGTCTTCAAGGATAGAGCGTATGCGAAAGGGAAAGCGGTCATAGAAAAACTAAAAGATAATATACCGCGCCATCTCTTCCAGATAATACTGCAGGCGGCAATAGGCGGGCAGATCATAGCAAGACAGACGATAAAGTCGGTAGGAAAGAACGTTACCGCGAAATGCTACGGCGGTGATATAACGAGGAAGAGGAAGCTTTGGGAGAAGCAAAAAGAGGGCAAGAAGCGCTTGAAACAGTTCGGGAAGGTCGAGATACCGCAGGAAGCTTTTTTAGCCGCGCTAAAGACGGCATGACGAAAGGGGAGTTGTGATCAGAGAAAAAGTTAAATCGGAGATACGTGAATGGGCGGAGTCTATAATAATAGCGCTGATACTCGCGCTTCTGATAAGAACGTTCGTGATACAGGCGTTCAAGATACCGTCGGGATCGATGATACCGACATTCGAGATAGGCGATAGGATATTCGTCAGTAAATTCATCTATGGTGCCAGAATACCGTTCACAGATATAAGGCTTCCAGCGCTCCGGCAGCCGCAAAGAGGAGATATAATAGTATTCGCCTCCCCGGAGACTCCAAAGAAAGACTTTGTGAAGAGGCTGATAGCTCTTGAAGGCGAGACGATAGAAATAAAGGACGGCAATATACTGGTTAACGGCAAGGCCATAGACGGTCCGGATTCGGTAAAGAGCAGCTACTATTACAACAGGGGAGATTTTGGTAAAGAGGGGAGCGCTGTAAAGATCCCCGAAGGTTACTATTTCGCTTTAGGCGACAACAGCGCCAATTCAAGAGACTCGCGGTACTGGGGATTCGTCCCGAAGAAGAACCTTATCGGCAAGGCTATATTGTTGTATTGGCCTTTACAGAGGATGCGTGTCATAAGATGATGAACCTTGCAAACAGGATAACGATAACGAGGATAATACTGACCCCGTTATTCATCGCGGCCGTTGTTTACGGCCGTATGGATATTGCCCTCGTGATCTTTGCCGCCGCGGTGATATCCGACGGACTGGATGGTTTTGTGGCGAGGTCGATGCACCAGCAGACCTCTATTGGGACGATCCTCGACCCGGTAGCGGATAAGACACTGCTCATAAGCGCATTCATATGTCTGACGCTGATAAAGAGCGTGCCGGAAGGCTTGAGGCTCCCGCCATACGTCCCTATAATAGTGATATCCCGGGATGCGATAATAGTTCTGGGATATATACTTATCCACGTCGTTAAAGGAGATGTTAAGATATCTCCGAGCTTCTGGGGAAAGGTTACGACATTTTTCCAGATGATGACCGTAGTAAGCATACTCGTTCAGTTTAAGTACTCATTCTACGTATGGAATACCGCCGCCATACTTACAGTGATATCGGGAATAGATTATATGCTAAAGGGCAGCAGAACCCTGAACGAGAACAGCCAAAATAGCAGAAAGCCTGCCTTTCGGCAGACAGGTCTGCCCGCGGATAAGGGTGGATAAGATATGATGATATTGCCTTTCATCGCATTTATACTCTCCACAATAACGGCGTATCTTATAGGATCGATCCCAACAGGATTCTTAACGACCAGGATCTTTATAGGAGCCGATATCAGGAGCGCCGGATCCAAGAATGTCGGCGCAACGAATGTCTACCGCGTCGCCGGAAAGCTGCCGGGATTGCTTACGCTGGTCATCGATATAGTCAAGGGGGTCGTCGTCGTTACTGTGGTGGCTGAATTTTTTTACCGGTACCTGCCGGACGTGGACTATATATTCTATCAGGCTTTTCTTGGATTGACGGCGATATTGGGGCATATATATTCTGTATTCATGAAGTTCAAAGGAGGTAAGGGGGTAGCGACTACTATAGGCGTTACAGCCGCTATAGCGCCATTCGTTCTTTTGGTCTCCCTGGCCGTATGGCTCATAGTATTCATCCCAACAAGTTATGTCTCGCTTGGATCGTTGGCTTTTGGAGTAGCGCTTCCGATATCTGCCGTATGCCTGGACCAACCATTTTATATAGTGATATTTTGCGTAATACTTTGTCTGATAAACACTTACAAACATAAAGAAAACATAAAAAGATTGTTGAAGAGAGAGGAGACAAGAACGATAATCTTTTCCCGCAAAAGCAAGTCTAGGCATTAGGTGGTGCTGACCCCGCAAATAATGAAGTGCGGCCAGCGGGGAAGAAAGTTAGTATATCAAAAAGGTAGTCTTTGAGGCTTGACTATAGATGGTGCCTAATGTATACTATTAATTGAAGGATTATAGGTAATTTTTTTTTAGAGTGTAATTAAAAAGTTTTAATAAGTATGAGCAGGAGATCTTATGAGAGAGGTCGTATATAGGAACATGACTTCGCCGCGATCGGGGAAAAAAGACGTTCTCTTAAAGGAGGTCTTTGAACGGGATGGTGTGACCGCAAGGACGGAGAGAAGGTCTTTCTACTTTATCAAGGAGGTTATTCATCTCAAGAGCGATGAGGAGCTGCAGACATGGGTGGGATCTCAAAATAATAGGAGCGAACCGGTGAAGAGGCACTTTCATATAATGAAAGAGCATAGTGACTTTTTAGGAACTGACAAATTTATCTGCAAGATACTGGGACTATTCTACGCGGTCGTCGACAGGGATATCTACACGATCGCCTTTCTTCATTCCTTCAAAATAAACTTCGCCAGGGGCTCGCTAATCAAATAGCGCCGAAAAAAACTCCGTCCGAAAATCTAAGTTATTGACAAAACATTTTTTATAATGTATCCTTGCGTTATGCTTCTCGAAAGAAGATCGAAGAAGAGAGAGAACCAGCGTGCGGTAGCGGAGTATAGAACGCTGAAGGTCCCAAAGACGGTGATATTTAAAGCGCCGCTCAATATAGTAAAAGCGCCTTTGCTCGATATCAGTGTCGGCGGCTGCGCGCTCGAATCCCCCCATGCTTTACCTTTTCGGGTTACGATATCCGTAAGAATAGACCCTCTAGTCTTTGCAATAGGGACTTCCGAGAGGCGTCGCGATCCGCTTGAGATGACAGGCAGGATAACCTCATCTGTAGGTGATGGCCGCGGGCATTACAGGCTTGGCGTATGCTTCACCAGGATAAAGAAGAGGGATGTGGACCTCATAAAACGCTTCATGAGATCAAAAGAACGCCGAAAATTCCCCCGTTTCTCGTTTTCCCGGTAAAACCCCCATACCTTGACAATGATAGTATTGTATGATATACTTGTAGGACTTTTTCCCTTCGGAAGGCTGATAAAGTACCTATGGAACTGATCGCAAGGATAAACTGGGTGGACGTTTTAGTTGCAATCCTAATGCTGCGAATAAGTTACGTAGCGTTCCGGGACGGATTGAGTCATGAAATATTCCCGTTTATCGGCAGTGTCCTGATAATGGTCTTCGCTCTGCGTTACTACACCGTTCTCGGCGGATCAATCTCGCGGAAGATGATGAATATGCCGGTAGAGTTGGCCAATTTTTTTAGCTTTCTGGTGCTGGTGGCAGTATTGGGCTTCCTGGTAAGGTTATTGAGGCTTCTGCTCGATAAGATAGTGAAGGTCCAATGGCATCCCCTTATGGAGAAGTTCGGAGGGCTCGCGATAGGCATAATGAAAGCTTACGTAGTGACGGGCATAGTTTTAACGACCCTCTCGCTTATGCCTTTATCGTACCTGCAGTGGTCGGTAAAGGATAAGTCCCTTACCGGAAAGTACATTTTGGCCGCAGGGCCCCAGATATATGACAGGATAGGAAGGTTTTTGCCGGCAATAAAATCGGGCGAAACAGGCAAGTCCACAGTTCCTAAAGAACCCGCCAAAAAAGCAAATCTTCTGTAGGAAGAGTTTAAAAGTAAAAGATCGAAAGGAAGATAAAGATGAGACTAAAAGATATATATAGCTTTGTCGTCAAAAGGGGTATCAAGAAGGATCCGCGCTCAAAGAGAGAGATCGCGGACGTTCTTGCTGAATCGAAGAGAGAGTTCCGTAAGCTGAAGGGCGTAGACGCCGCTTGTTACGACAAGGAGAGATTTACCAATCCCTATGCTGATACACGGATACTTAACGGGAACCCCGACTGTAACGTAAAATCTATTATGGTGGGTATCGATATGGAGGGGCCTGAGCTATTGACGGCCGACAGGCTGAACGAGAAGGGCAGGTCTATTGACCTCGTTATGGCTCACCACCCGGAAGGAAGAGCGTTGGCGAACTTTTACGATGTCATGCATCTGCAGGAGGCTGGATTCGCGAAGCTGGGCATTCCTCTCGATGTGGGGAAAGAGCTTCTCAAAGAGCGTATAGGTGAGGTCGCTCGCGCGGTCTCCGGAGCAAACCACCTCAGGAGCGTGGATATAGCGAGACTACTGGATATCCCGTATATGTGTGTTCATACCCCGGCCGACAATCATGTAACAAATTATCTGCAGGGCCTCTTCGATAGAAGAAAGCCTAAGACCCTGAACGATGCGTTGAATATTCTTAAATCGATACCTGAATACAAGGACGCGCTCAAGAAGCACGCCGGGCCGAACATCCTTATTGGCGAAGGCAAGAAGATATGCGGCAGAGTATTCGTGGATATGACGGGCGGCACCGAAGGCCCCAAGAGGATATTTTCCAGGCTCTCACAGGCCGGCGTCGGCACGATAGTAGCCATGCACCTGAGCGAGGAGCATTTCAAGCAGGCGAAGGCGGAATTCATAAATGTGATCATAGCCGGCCACATAGCAAGCGATACACTCGGGTTAAATTTACTTTTGGACTCTCTCGAGAGGAGAGAGAAGATAGAGATAGTGCCTTGCTCCGGGTTCGTAAGGTTCGAAAGGTGAGATGGCGATACCGGATAATATAGTAGACCAGGTCCAGGCCAGAAGCGACATAGTGGAGGTCGTCTCCCGTTATATACCGTTACAGAAGGCGGGCAGGAACTTCAAGGCTCCGTGCCCATTTCATAATGAGAAGACGCCGTCGTTCGTAGTGAGCCCGGATAAACAGATATACCATTGTTTCGGATGCGGCGCGGGCGGCAACGTCTTCTCGTTTCTGATGAAATACGAGAACCTCTCTTTCCCGGAGGTCGTAGAGATGCTCGCGGATAAGGCCGGGATTAAATTGCCGCGTTTTGGACCGAGAAAAGAGCTTACCAGCCTCGCGACCCAGCTTTATAAGGTGAACGAGCTCGCCATACAATTTTTTCAAAGCTGCCTGCCGGCAAGCCGGGAGGCTCGCGACTACCTCGTTTCCCGCGGAATAGGCGATGAGACGGCAAAACTCTTCGGGGTCGGGTACTCCCCGGACTCCTGGGATGGTGTATTAAAATTTCTGGCCAGCAAGGGAATCAAAGGCGAGATCGCCGAGAAGGCGGGACTCGCCATAGCCAGTGAGAGGGGCGGTTATTACGACAGGTTCAGGAAGAGGCTGATATTTCCTATCTTTGATATCAAGGGCAGGGCTTTGGGTTTCGGCGGAAGGGTTCTCGATTCGAGCCTCCCAAAATATATGAATTCGCCCGAAACCTACATCTATTCCAAGGGCAGGAACCTTTACGGGCTTAATCACACCAAAGAGAATATAAAGAAGGCAGGCTACGCCTTGATCGTCGAGGGGTATCTCGATTTCATCGTACCTTATCAGGCGGGGGTCCGCAACATTGTGGCGACGCTTGGCACGGCGATGACTATAGACCAGGTCAAATTGTTAAAGCGTTTCGCGAATACGGTGATCATGGTATACGATCCCGATGAAGCCGGCGAAACGGCAAGCCTGCGCAATATGGATCTCTTTATAAGCGAGGGAGTGAACGTATACATAGCCGAACTGCCCAAAGGCTTCGATCCCGACGGTTATATAAGAAAGTTCGGCACGGAAGATTTTGTAAAACTTACGAAGGCAAGCAAGAACTTATTTGATTATAAAATATCGAAGCTATCCGCACGATTCGACATAAAGAGCGCGCACGGCAAGGCGTCGATAGCCGGCGAAATGCTGCCGACCATCTCCAGGATAGAGAACGCGGTGCTCCGGTCGAACCTGGTGAAGAAGCTGGCGGAGAAGCTTTCCGTAGACGAAGACTCCATAAGGCAGGAGCTGAAGAAGGTCAAGCCGGATTATACCATGCGCGTTTACAGTGTAAGTCCGGTTGAGATTAAGAAAGATTCTAAGAGCGCCCAGAAGATGGTATTGGCGCTGCTCCTGGAAGATGAAAGTTTTGTAAAAAAGATACGCGAGTCGCTATCCCCGGATGAATTCAAGGATTCCTCCGTAAGAGAGATCGTCAAGGCCGTGCTCGACCTCACCCGGGAGGAGAGGTCTATAGACGCGGCAAAGTTGATGAACTATTTCGAAAATAACGATGCGGCTACCGCTCTGATATCCGAGTCGGTGCATCTTTCCGGGACCCTGGATAATAAAGAGAGGGTCCTTTGTGACTGCATAGCCAAGATAAAGAATGATAACGTGAACGATGTGCTTGCAAGGCTTCAGGAGGCCATAAAGATGGCGCACGATTCCAAGGATGATACGCTTGTTACAAAGCTCGTGACGGAGTATACCCAGCTTCTAAAGTCGAAACCCGTTAAAAAAGCGGATCCTTTCTAACAGTATAAATAAGGCGTAAATATGAAGAAGAGTAAGTCGAGGAAGAGGGCCAAAAGTAAGAAGGTCATGCGCAAGAAGGCTTCGCGCAGGACTGTCTTTCGCAAGAAGATCCGAAAAATGAAGAAGCGTGTCGTGAGGAGGCCTTCCACTCCAAAGAAACCTTTATCGGACAAGCCGAAGGCGCAACCTCAGTCCGAGAAAGAGTCCGCACCCGCTAAAAACAGACCTCATCAGAAGAAGCTGTCAAAGGAACTTTCTGAGCTTATAGCGCTAGGCAAGGAGAAAGGGCATCTTACTTTCGAAGAGGTAAATAATATACTCCCTATTGAAATAGTCTCATCGGATGAGATAGACGAGATCTTAAGCGTTCTCGGGGAAGAAAATATAAGGCTCGTGGATACTGAAGAAGAGGCTTCCAAGGAGGCGGCTCATGATCAGGCCTCCAAGGACAAGAAGGAAGAAGCGGCTCCGCCTGAAGAGATAGCCAGGGTTATACAGATAGACGATCCAGTGAAGATGTATTTAAGGCAGATGGGTCAGATATCTCTTTTGACGAGAAAAGAAGAGATAGAGATAGCCTGCAAGATCAAGGACGCCGAAGGTAAAGTGAGGGACGCCGTCTCGGACCTGGCCATAGCTAAAGCGAAGGCTCTGGAGATACTGAACAAGGCTATCAAAGAAGAGGTGAGCCCGGAAGAGTATTTTAATGTAGATCCCAAGTTCAAGATGTCAAAGCTGAAGAAGAGGATAGACAACCTTGCCGGCAGCCTGCGCAAGGCCAGAACCAAGTCGAGTATAGGCAGGCTTGTAAAAGAGTCGAACCTCGCGATGTCCGTAGTCGAGGAGATAATCAAAAAGATAGATGAGCTTCTTGGCGATCATTCGAGGGCCGAAGGCGCGCTCTCGCGCGCCCGAAAAACCAGGGATAGGGATGAGATAAAGAGGCTCAACAGGCATAAGAGAAGGATAGAGAGGGATCTCGGCGAGCCGGTTGAGTTCATGAGAGAGCATTTTAAATTTATAAAGTCATGCGAAGTCAAGCTTAACAGGAATAAGAAGGAGCTTGTTGCTGCCAACTTGAGGTTGGTAGTGAGCATAGCCAAAAAATATACCAATAGGGGCCTATCATTCCTGGACCTGATACAGGAAGGCAATATAGGTCTCATGAAGGCCGTTGATAAGTTCGAATATAAACGCGGGTATAAATTTTCCACATACGCGACATGGTGGATACGCCAGGCTATAACACGGTCTATAGCCGATCAGTCAAGGACTATAAGGATCCCCGTCCACATGACGGAGACGATAAATAAGCTTATAAGAGTATCGAGAGCTCTCGTGCAGGAGAACGGGAAAGAGCCGACACCCGAAGAGATAGCGCATAAGATGCGAATGCCAGTCGATAAGGTGAGGGGGATATTGAAGATCGCCCAGGAACCTATATCGCTGCAGACGCCTATAGGGGAAGAGGGCGATACGCACTTCGGTGATTTCATAGAGGACAAGCGCGCGGTCTCCCCGGCCAACGCCACGGCTTACTCGATGCTGAAAGAAGAGATGGACGATGTTTTGGGTACGCTGACCGAGCGCGAGAAGAAAGTCCTGCGCCTGAGATTTGGTATAGGTGACGGGTATCCGAGAACCCTAGAAGAGGTCGGCGCCATATTCAAGGTCACGAGAGAGCGCGTAAGACAGATTGAGGCAAAGGCTCTCAGGAAGCTGCGCCATCCAACAAGATCAAGAAGATTGAAGAATTTTCTCGCGATGGGCATGGGCGAGTAGAGAATAATAGCCTTTACATGAAATAGAGGATTGAGTATAATATCCGTCTGAAATTTTAGTGGGCCTGTCCTCCTTCGCTCAAAGCTTTTCAGCTTTGAGCTTCGGAGAGACTAGGCTTCTGAAGTAAAATGGTGT